>JGI24158J21664_10007524_pt1 | contig 14468 bp, 8 predicted proteins | sample Ectturendosymbi3_FD_21664 | JGI IMG/M metagenome (IMG submission 21664) | reverse complement strand
CAGAATCGGGTTTTTATTTCACTTGTCGGGTTCGGGTCGGGTTTCGGACAACAGGGATCGGGTTCGGGTCGGGTTGAAAAATTACGGCCCGATTCCAGCTCTGGTTTGTGGTAGCAAGTCGGAGACTATGCTCCGGTGTTTGTCTGCCATTCGATTTCTGTTTTTAGGTTTGACTTGCTTCACCGTAGAAAATGTACTCACAGTCATACGCCTGTGTCCTTCCAAACATCGAGCGCATTTTAGTGCGAAACTTTTCAGTTTGGGAAACCTATCTTAGCTGAATAATTTCTTGAAACTCTCTACCGTCCACTAGTCTAATGCCGTTAATATTGCACATTATTATAAACAGATGTTATGCTTGTTCTAATTGAAATTGTCTACTCTGATATACACACAACAATCAATACTGGGAAACTTCACGGGTCTTAAAAATTCTCTCCGCGGGCCTGTAGTTGGGCCACGATGACTTGAATATTAGCACTTGCTGCCTATTCAACCTCGTGGTTGGGGGTAATTGGTGGGCCGAAGAAAAGGTTCACAGGGGTACTGCCGATGACTCCCCACCAATGTAGTTTTCGTTACGAAAGTATAAGTGTAACAGACCATGACAATTCGCCAGCAGTACAAATACGTAAATAAAGAAACTGAAATGAGTGCAACTTTTTTAGAATACCGTATATATAACAATACAAATCACGTGTTTCAATCAAACCCTGTGTTTAAATCTCCCGAAACTCAAGAAAAATCAACAATCAACAAAGGCATAACCCTCGACTTTGAGATCTGTCGTGGAATGTAAGAATTACAGTCACTCTACCCTCTTAAGAGAATTCTACAGTGAGCAAATGTTAGTTTTGTTGTGCACTAAGCACATGCAATTGCGCAACCATGCAGACACACAATCAGTGAAGTGTTCCATGCGTTGAAAAGGCTACGCGCAGTGGCGTAACTGACGGGGGGGCAGGGGTGCGCGCCGCCCCCTGGCAAGCTAAATGTAAAAAATGGGCCCCCCTCAGAGGTTTCATGAACTGCAGAGTAAGAAAGTGCTTGTACAATTTTTGGAAATCCATTGGTCTTGACATTTTAGATACTGAAATAGTGGAGTGCTTAGCAAACCAACAATCATCAAATGAATCGTAAAGTCAAAGTTGTTGCAGTGTAGCGGCGTGCATTGTACAACACATCATTATGAATGTGCATACTGTGTGTGATGTAATAATCGCCCGTAGGTGTGGAACTTTGCCGCAATTTGCGGCCATATACCTCTACTTGCTTTGGACTGTGTGGTGGAGTTGTGAATAAGTTTATGTCTGAAAGCTGCCATGTACATTTCCTTGAGATTAGGCAGTGACCTTGAGATTAGAATACAGAGAAATTTGTGTAGTGACACTACAACTTTATTTTTTGTTTTGCAAAGCCAATTAACAAAGCTGTCTGCAATTCACCGCTGGAAGTTGAACCAGCGGGGTTGATTTTAGCATCTCGGCTGAAGGTGACAACTTCGTTTTTCTGGCCATCCCAGCGGGTACCGCGGCTTTCGTCTGCGCAACGCACTTTACACCTCCTTCAAGCGAAGTATGCGATTAAGCCCATAGTATGGGTCGCAATCCCAACAAGGGTTGCGATTTCGCAAAGGGTCAGAAAATAGGTTGCTCCGAGGCGATCAAAACCTAATCCTGAGTAGTAATTATTCAAACTTGTCTGTGGCTGTTTGCAGTGTAGCGTAGGCACTTGAGAAAGGAGTAGAATGCTGGCACTGAAAACAAACTTAGCAACCTACTGCCAAAAATCATTCATGGAATCAACATTTTGGTCATGTTACGATACGCTGTTTGAGGCTTGGGCCGGAAGATGTTCACCAAAATCAGATTTCAGTCACGTTCGCAAAAGTTTTGGAACCGCTGGTTAATTAAGCAATATACAATTATTGTCAGGAGTCGTCTGATAAACACCCACATCCGGATTCATTATCATTTCTCAACTTTTTCTGAGTATTGCCACCCGCTACATGGCAGTTTGGCACTGACGTCATCAATCAAAAATTTTGGTGTGTATCCCATCTCTTTACTTAGTGATCTTTGCAATGTTGATTTTGCAGTACAGATTGCAGTTTTGACAACGAGTTACGAATATGTGCAACATAAATATACGAAGTAGGGGTAAATATGAAATCTAGTGCTCAAAAACGTAAAGAGAAAGCACAACAGCAATTTCAAAGTTCTGCTGCAAAATCCAGAGAGCCGACAGGATTTTTTGCTGCTTCCATCACCTCTACTAGCAACAATTTTGCTGAAAAAACCTGTAATGCTTTACTAGTAATTATCCAGCTTCAAAGACAAAGTTTTCTTGCCTTTGCTGCTGCAAATTTATTGAATACTTCGTCAAAAAATGATATAATTTAAAAGGTCACATGTATTAACTTCGGAAATATCTAACACCATAAACGCTGCGGAGATGTTCTAGGTAAGCGATTTTGTGATCTGCATTTCGACAATTTAATGTCCACGGGGATGTTTAGCTTATGGGTCAACTCAAATAAAAACAAATGTAGCAGTAACTGAAAAGTTTACATTTATGACTAGTATGCTCAACGCAGTTGCACAGTTTCAATGAATATCTTGAAAAAGTAGTCGGTATTTAGCTGCATTATTCCTTCACCCCCGCCATGTTGAGGATTTGCGCAAACAGAATACGTAACTAAATTGATTTTATAATTAATGCCAACCGTCGAATCGTGCTTTAAATTAAATGAATGCTTATGGTTGCCCGCCTCATGTTAAAAATATCTCGCAAAAACATTTGATACCTTGACCAAAACAACTTACATGCTTTTGTACACCACTGAGCGTCCCCATCCCACATTTTTAGCCATTTACTTCAGAACCTGATGTTAAAATGCTTTCATTTCTTTCCAATGCTGGATTTCTATTTGATGATCAGTGAAAGTAGGTATAGCTGGTGCGCTGTTTCAGTGTATGGCGTTCCCCTGTGTTCATGGGTGTCCGCAGGGGGGACAAAATGGGAATTTGCCACCAACTGGAAAATTGGGACTAAGAACCAAAAATTTCTAGAAAAGTTGAAGTCAGCAGCTTAATTGACTTAATTCTTGCAATGACAGTGTTATTTTNCGATATGACACTCACACTGCGCAAGAGCCGGGTTCGCTGTTGTGGTGTCATGCAATTTTGAGCTTGCAGTTCACTCATGTCAGCTCNTTTGCCTGAAGAGGCAGGTTGCGAAACGTGGGTGCNGAGAGTTCTAAATTGGCCTTCATTGCGTAACAGTAACATGGCAACAAAGTTTCACCCCAAGTTGCGGTAGTAGGCGTTTAGCCGCATGTGACTGTTGAAAACATCTGTGACAGGTAACGCAGCGAGACAATGACTGCTGATTCGAGTAAGTCACGTACTTTTATACGTTGCGAAAAGAAACCTTGCTGCCAACGAATTTTTTTGGGACTGTTGCCGTAAAATTGGTAATTTTCTTTGTGGTGTAGAAAGGGTAAAGCCTTATGTGAACGCCCATTTGCATTGTATCGTCAGCAGTCTGAAACGGGCAAGCAAAATGTCGACTTTGCCGATCAATGGAAAAGTTTCTGTGAACGCCTGTGCCTGTGTTGTTTATGTTTATAATGTAACATCTGCTTTGTACTGTGCTATAAATAACCATTTATTTGTTATTCGAGTACCCTTTGTTGCAACCTCTCGGTTAGCATGTCGTTGAATGTGCGAATCACCACTAACCAGGTGTGCATGAAGACTTACACCCACATATGTGGCGCAAACATGCTAAGACAAAAGCTCATACATATGTAATGTATGTGAATTTCTGGGAACTAATTACTGCATTCCCAAACGGTGGCCAATGGGCCCACTTTCAGCAAAGTTTGCCCCCCCTGGCTTAAACCTCTAGTTGCGCTACTGGCTATGCGATACACACACACACACACACACACACACATATATATATATATGTATATGTACAGTATTACATTTGGATTGTTGGAAGTGCGCGAAATCGAGATTTCACTGCGCAAATTAAGTGGTGACACTGCGCAATTGCGCACCTCAGAGGGAACACTGATTACAGTCATTTGTACTAAAACAACAAACGATTGAAAATGGAACCCGCACATCATCATCACTTTTGCTGTGTATACTATTTACAGATAAATCGATAAATTCTTCAGAACTATAAAAGAGTGATAGCCTGGTTAGAAGACTACGATTAGCAAGATTGATTGGTTTTGATATGACAAAATAAATGTAAAGGGTAGAAAGATAATGGAATGACATCAGCTTGGTAGGAAAGCTTTGAAATCACCTTTCTTGCGCTGGCGACCGCAAATGTTAGGCTTGAATAGCCAAAATGGTCAAAGCGCTAGGGATGCTGAAACTTTCATGCTACCTAGTAAATGGGCACTGTCAACTTCAAGTCTCTCCTGCTATACGCTGTATCAGCCACAACATTGCCAACGGTTTTGTGCTTTCAATTGCTTCCTGATTTGCTAAGTGATCGCATTCGTCAATCGTCAGAGGTTGCCGCCAGTTTCTGCCGTTTTAAAAGCTCCTACTGTCTCTCATTGTTGTGAAGTCAGTTTCACGTCAATAACGCTTATTTTTTCCCTCTCGCGAAATGCCATGTTCATATTCAGACCACATATTCCTAAATGACTAGCAAAACCATATAATAATGGAAAAGTACTTACTACAAGCTAGTTTGAAACACAACTTTTTGCAAACTCCGACCAACGTTTCAGTTGCAATTAAAATATATCTGATGGAAGAGCTTGTGTCCTGAACGTACAAAAGCGCAGAATTAGTAATACAATAGTTGACAGCCGCAGCAGTGTCACTAATGACCTTGACCGTGATGTTAATAAGCAAGTGGTCCAGGCTTTTAGGACTGGGACGTCCGTGAAACCCTTTGTTCAATTAATATCTTACTGCTGCTTTTGACATTCCACAAACGCAGTGGGATTTCAATTCATTGATCAAGTTATCAGTCTCTGCAAAGGTGACGCAGGTGAATCAATCAGCAAATTTTTAATACGAATCGATTTCACGCAACTGGACGCATCCTCAGTCCTGAAATCTCAAAGCAAAAGCTACAGCTGGCTGAATGCTAAAAGAACAGTTCGTATTCTATGGATACCTATAAAGAAAAATAGTTTAACAAACTAAAAGCACAAATTAACATTACAGCATGATACTCCCGCGTGTAAAATAATTCTTGCCCCCCTTTATCTGCCAATTCGTGATGTTCATGTATATATACTTCGACCGTTCCGTTTTGCCCAACTATATTCGTTGTCAAGCAGATAAATTAGATCTTCTGGCGATTTTTTATTATTAGCCGACGTTTCGCCCACCTATTCAAGTGGGCGAAACGTCGGCTTATAATAAAAAATCGCCAGAAGATCTAATTTATCTGCTTGATTTGAAACCTGGTGGCAAACGCTACGAAATAACAACATGAGTAGCAAAAAGAACAGCATATATTCGTTGTCTTCGTTATCAAAACCGCTAGTTTTTATTTCCCGAGTTTTGTGTCGCCTTTTTCAACATTTACCAATTAAAGGACGTTAGTCAACACTACAACGTCGAGACCAGTGTATTATGCCATTTTTGGTGTCAAATTTACACCCTAAACTTTTGCAATGACAATCTAAATTTGGTAAGCCAAGATATAGTTTTCCTTTCTATTGACGTAAAACGATTTGAGGCAGCTGTGAGAGCTGCTTGGAGTGAAATTGTCGCTGAGCAGCACTGAGCCAGCTGTCAGAAAATGTAAACGATGCAATGTGGTTTACTGCAACTTCGAAAACAAAAAAATCCATCATGGTCCTTTTGCTACCTTACCTGCCAGAACAGAGCAAAGTTTTTCAAGAGGGATGATTTAGCTTCGCACAGATGAAATCTTCCGTAGATCTGTGTGTGGATAAGCTCACTGATCCTGCTGTTAAATCCGAACCTTTAGACACGCACTCTCCTTACTCGTTGTTGTACAATGTGTCACTGTAATGAATGTAAATTATGTACGCTCCATTTAGGAGACCGGAGCAAAACAAGGCATTCAACGCTGAGACAGAGCAATTCAAAACTGCAAAAATATCCACCAACGCGTTAAGAAAGTGTGTTCTAGGGTCATAGGACACTCTCAGTGGCACTGAGTCATCGCATAGGCGGCGGCGTTCGAAAAGAGCGAAACATTGGTTTTGTTGGATTCCTAGGAAGTGTTGAGCCAAAATGGTGTCGGAAGTACCGAAAATGATTGTGTTCTGAAATTTCGTAACTAAATCCAAACTTAAGGCGAGTGTGGCCGGAAGGAAAGAGCGTCGAACGTCGAAAATAATCAAGCATATTTGAATGGAAACTTGTGCAAGCCAGTTGAAAGTATAAGACATAGAACAGCAAATCGTATTGACACCCTAACTCTTCAACAAGACACCCTCAGAAAAAAACTTAAAAACACTGCTCTAGAGTAGACCACCCTCCTGCTGATGCATCCCAGCAATTCAGTCGTAACACCCGCTACACACTGTGGTCGTATCACCACTACGTTCCTGGTTGCGTTGAACCATGTTTTGTCTCAGACGTTTTTCAGCTGGAGTATAACTAAACTTACAAAAAGGGGTATTTTCCAGTTATTACTTGGCGCAGCTTGTGTTTTGATTCATTCATTTTAGAATATAGTTTGTTTGCTTTCTCTGCTCATGCCTTTGTCCTTCAACATTTCACCTGTAAGCTTTTGCTTGCAGATTTCAGGAATGAGCATGCGTAGAGTTACGTGAAATCGATATCCTGTTAGAAATAATTCTGCTGATTGATTTGACTGCGTCACTTTTGTGGAGACTAATTACATGAATGTGTGCAAGTTCGAATCGTCGCCAAGTTATGAAAGCGGAGCCCAGTCGGTTAATTCCTTAAAAGCTCGCAGCAAACTTCGTGCTTTTGATTGTTGTTCAGTTCAATGAAGTTCATCGATTTTGTTTATTTTATTAGAAGTGTTGAAGCGTTAAGAACGGCACAGATTTGAATAAAATTTAGGTGGTCTCTGATCAGAAAATTGTTGAGAATTACAGTGAATTGGACAGCGCAACAAGATTTCGGAATGACTGAAAAAGCGCAGTTGTAAATACTCCTGTCGAAAATATTCCCTAATGGAACGCTCTCAAGAGACTACCTCTGCAGAAAGATTAATGGAGCAATCTTTGTACAAAGGTGTTGGCGCTTCGTTTCGGCATGTGATGTACCTTGACCGTGGCTTGCTTCAGACAGTCAAGAAGAAAGCAGTCGATTGTGCGGAAACAGCTCTGTGTGAGTCTGCGTGCTGCTGTACTTGTCCAAGTCAAATCCAAATGAAGCGTTCAGTATTTACTCCTTGTATTGGAATGTTGTATGCGATAGCGGCACTCAAAGTTTTGCAGTGCAGTAACTGCTCTGCATTGCAGGAGATATTGACGAAGAGCCATTTAAGCTTCCTGCGTGGTTAAACACATCCCTAAAAAAGCGTTGTTGAGCAGTAAGTCAGTTTGCATGCAGAGAGAACTTGAAGTGCTGACTAGGGTTGCCAGATGCGTTTTGCAGAAATACCGGCCATTTTTTCAACAGTGACAGATGTAGGCTATGCCGTATTTCGCAAGCGCATTTTTAAATGACACGGGATTCTCGAACAACATTTTGTAAGAAGAACGTTTTTTTGAAAATGCATTTATTTTTCGTGTTATTTGCTTTTCAATTTCATGAAGTTCTCACAATCCTTTGTTTGAAAAATTTTCAAACAGTGTATCAGCTTTATGAGCAGAGTCTATAGTCCTATGTTAAAGCGTTAGCAAAGTAACCTACTTCAAAAAGGGACGTTATCGTCAAGAATAATTTCCCTTCAAAATTGAAAGGCGGAAGTGGGATGATGATTATATTACAGTAAGTATGGCTTTTTTCAACCGAGAAGTAAAGAATCGAGCCATGATCCGTCTATTCAATTCATGTTTGCTGTTTCAAACATAGCAACCAGTTTTTGGCTCATTCGGAAGCATTTACAAAACCAGCATGGCATTTATCAGAACAAGCCCTCGCAATTTTTCAAGCAACGACACAAATATTTGTGCAAACAGTAAAATTCCCTCTATTCATCAGTCACAAATGACTCTACTAGTAAAAAGACTCTTCTCTTTCCCTCTTCAAATAGCGCATGTGCTGATGAAACAATAAAAACATTTTGCGTGTCTGACTGAGTCTGTAATCAAACCGTATTTGATGATCGTAGCCAATTTGCTGCATGGCAGAATGCATGCTGCTGTGAATAAAGTAGAGTAAATACCGTGGTCTAACAATGAGCACTCGATGTACTATGATTATTGTCACACCGGCCATACATTTGCAATAAGATGAATGGGAATGCAGCAATCGCTGGCCGCTAGGGTTGCCAGATGGCCGGTATTTCACCGGCCTGGCCGGTATTTTACTGCTGATTTAGCAGCGGCCGGTAAGAAGCCGGTATTTTGAAAATCTATGCCTGAAGCTGGTAGTTTGAAAATAAATGCATTGGAGTAACTCCAAAAAGAACTAACGCGGAACTTCTCAAATTATAATGACTCTTGTAGTGAAACTTGTCAGGACAGTTCCTTCAGCGAAGTTCATTTAAGTCCAAAATGTATCAACTTATTATTACTTGTAACTTTAACAATACTCATAGCCTCTTTGTTTCTCTGTTCCTTTGGTAGTCGTACCTACCATACTCCGTGTTAAACGTGATCTGTATGAGCATTTTTTGGTAATAACCGTGAAACCAGCGAAGGTGTAGTTGTTGCCTGAACTACTGCGGGGGAAAAGGAAAACTAAAAATTTAGGCTATTGCAGAAGAATGTGGGGAAATCGTGGAAATGGACGGGAAGAGAGTGACATTGTAACGATTGGTGAACCTTATACTCCACTGCGTAAAAAACAGAGATTGAGAAATTGTATTCTTAATACGTCTTACCAATTTTTTGTTGATTCAGTGTCTTCTTAATTTTCTTTTCGTACAAAGCGATTTTCATCGTGAATGTGATTAAATGTACACTCATTAATCTCTCTGATAAAGTTTTACCTCAATCACTATTACTATCACCAATGGCAAAGATATGGATAGCCTGTGTTTGAATGCGCAATCTTCACTAGTAACTGCAACAACTCGGCCTACGCCTTATTTCTATTATTTTTTCGATGATGAGATTTTTTGTCACTGCTGACAAAAAAGCCGGTATTTTTACAAACCACATCTGGCAACCCTACTGGCAGCATGGCTGTAGGAGCGAGGAAGTTTTTGGGGGTGTGAAGGAATTTTGCCCGGATTCTCCCAAACTTGCCCGAAAAAAGCTTGACCTCCACAAAAAGCTCTTCATGTCAATTCGGGCGCCATTATTTTCAAATCAAAGTATGTTGGGCGCCATCTTTACTCGGATATTCAGGCAGTTTTAGAAGGTTCTCAAAGATTTTGCCCAGATTTTAGAGGATTTTGCCCGGATTTTATGGGATTTTGCCCCGGATTTTCACCAAATCAAACCTTTTGGGGGTGCAACCGCACCCACTGCACCTCCGCCTCCTACACCAGTGGATGGCAGGGGTGAACAAAACCGAAAAAGGTTAAGAAGCGCTGGTTTAGACAATAACCCCACCTACGCCGGTTTCACGGTTAATTGCCAAAGAAATGCTGATGCAAATGACGGTTTGAGCGACGGAGGATGGTAAGTATGACCAGACAAAGGAACAGGAATACAGAGAGACAGTGAGTATTGTTAAGCCACAAGTAATATTTTTCCCTTACATTTGGCTGGCTTAAATGAACTTCGCTGAACGAACTGTCCTGACAAGATTTGGTGCTGGAGTCATATTTTGAGAAGTTCTGCGTTAGTTTTTTGCGGTTAAGCTACTGCAAATCATTTATTTTGAAAATACCGGCTTCAGGCACTCATTTTAAAATACCGGCTTCTTACCGGCCTCTGCTAAATTAACAGAAGAATGCCGGCCATCTGGCAACCCTAGCGCTGACAGGCCAAGGCGTTTTTTACAATGCATTAAGATGACACAACAAGCGTTGTTTTGCTCTCGCGAGCAGACAAGTTTTTATGCATTCAAAAAATTCACAACTACGAGATTGAACTTTTTATTAAGTATTGTGGCTTATTTAATGTCCAGCTATATTTCAGGGCGATTGGCCCGTTCGAAGTATCTTGATGGGTTCCGAGCAGGGCCGGATTAACCATTAGACGATCCGGCAAATGCCCGGGGCCTCGCGCTTTTGGGGGCCTCATCGCGCTTGAAAATCAAAACACTCCTTTACTGTTTTTTATGTTTTTAGGCTGTTCACCACGCGTCAGAATTGTAGAGCTTTATGATTACTGTGTTTAGTATAAATGTTAAGGAAACTGACAACTTTGGCATTTATCGCTTTTGAGTGACATATTAGAATTTAACCAAACAGCACCACGCTTTATGACCCAAGAATTAGGTTGAAATCAGTGCATCCATGGGCGCACGCAGAACTTTTTCCAGGGGGGGGCAACATCGAAATTTCGTTTATCCTTTTCAGGTTGCTGACGATGCAATGCAAACGTACGTTCACAAAACGCTTTAGCCTTTCTGGTTTCTAACACAATAGTCTGAGCTGCTTGAATTTCAATTCTCAATCTTTTGTCTGAATTGTTTTCTACACTTCGGCTGTCAGAAATGCGTTTTCTTTTCATAAACTCCCTAATATCCGTTTTTTTCAAGGCCTTTCTACAAATGACTCATAATTTAAGAGTAATCAACGCCCAAAACAACATCAGCGGTGAAAAACAAGAAAGTTAGACTCTCACAAAACTGTTTCAAGCAATGCGATATGTTGCCAAGACTATCACAACTTATTAAATTTAGAATACCACGCAGGCTTAAAAAACTGAGCAGATGAATTACGCCCAGATGTATTCCAATAAGCGACGTATTTTTATACTGTGTGAAAAGAAACCTGCATAAGAGTCGTTTGATCAAGTAATTCACTCGGGAACGTCGATCACAGTCTCACACTAACAATGGATTTTTCAAACTTGTGGAAGCACTACTACAGATTTACTCATGCTTTTTTTCACAGACTATAAAACTATATGTGGCTTATCGCTATTAGCAGTGTGAGCATCTCGCTGCATTGCTTGTCAAGATGTCTGTGTGCAACAGTCACAAGCAAAGCTCACATTCAGCGATTTCAAATAAGCCCAGATTGCACACCACAAAAACCCATATGCGTACAATAAAACGGAACAGGGCTTTCCGGTCTCGCCGTTTCGGTCACGGGACATTTCGGTCACGACATTTCTGTACATAAACAACTGATTACATTCGTTTGTTGAAATGACTGTATAGGCAGGCAAATTGTCACGCTAGCTAGTGTTATGCCAACTCCCTTTTGAGGAGTCATGATTGCGATTAAATCTTAATTGTAATTATGAGTGTGAAGTATTTGTATTTAATTGCAAAATGTCCATAATGATTTAATTTGCTTGCTGATGATAATGAAAAAGATATGTTGACGCTGATTAACTGTTGCATCTTGGATCATGTTTGTGTTTTTTTTAATATAACGTTTCGTTGATTTAAGTACGTTTGCATTAAAAAGTGAACATGTAAGATTTCTGCAAGATTTCATAGCCTGACTGAAAAGTCCCGTGACCGAAACGGCCAGGCCGAATCGGCCAGACCGAAACGGCTCAGACCGAAACGGCCCAGACCGAAACGGCTTAAACCGAATCGGCCAGACCGAAAAGTCGCGTACCCACAATAAAAACCCAGAAAGCTGGTATTACGATTATACCAACAAAAACATGAATGCGTTAATTTGAATAGAAACAATAATCGAATACTGACTTAATTATAGTTCCTCTTCGAAATTTCATTTTGCAGGGCAAACATTAACATTTGGACGACCTTTTTGTTGCTCAAGACTTGCAGATGCTCATGTATTTGTTTATTGTGTCAGATGTATTTGTTTGTGGCAGATGTATATGGTATATTATTGCAGATATATAAGGTATATTATTATGGCAGACGTATATGGTATATTGCTGGTCTAAAGGGTGTATTTGTTTATTGCAGATGTATTTGTTTATTGTGGAAAACAAGCTGCACTCTGCTTTTCCAAATGTTGAAATTGCCCTTCACATATACTTGTGCCTCATGGTTACAAATGTACTGGAGAACGGTCTTTTTCTAAGTTGCGTAGAGTAAAGAATTGTCTTCAAAGTTCAACTGGGCAAGAATATTAAGCGCGCTGTGTCTAATGAGTATGGACATGAAATTCTTAGAGGTACTGACCCGGAGACAATCATCAACGATTTCGCGTGCAAAAAATGCGGCGTCATGAAACTTTTTGTAGCTGGCTTTTTTTCAAAAAGCACCCATTGACAGAGACCATGATCACTACAGACGTTCGCTACTAAGAATTCTTCGCAATCCTACGCCTTTGCAATTACAGTAATCTCCCGGTTAAGTTCGCACCCGTTTAAGCTCGCAAAAAATGTTCAAAAAATCTGGATTCAACTTTTTCAGTAATTTGTTGGTATTTGCAGTGAGTCCAACATGGTAACACAACTTGTCATGAAAAAAGTAAAACAAGTAACAATATGGTGCCAAAGTTCACGATTTAAACAAGTCAGGAATGGTCAGCTGATGCATGTTATACTCTCTTTTGCGTTTTGCTTTCAAAATCACCTGCCTTAAAGGTATAACTTATCTTCCATCTCTTTAAACCTCCCGACAGACGCTCTAAATTTTTTCTTTTTCGTCTCTTTAGATTAGACATCAGATCAGAACGTTTTTGAGTAACTTCTCGCTTCGCCCAGACTTTTCTAATAGTAGCCTCACTAACTTTGTACTGCCGTGCGATGCTTCGTTTGCCTGGAGGATTTGTCTGGCTCAAGCTAGATATTACTTACAATCTCTATGACTCATCCAAACGCTTGGCTTTACCTGACATTATATGTGAATAGTACAATATAAGTAAACACTATGTGCCTTGCTGAAAAGGTTAGTTAGCTTCAGTCAACGCAGCAATCAGTCTCGAAACTTCAGTCCTAATGATCAGCAACATGGTTGCCAACCTGTTTTCACCAAAAAAGCCAGACCTTGTCCCAAAAAAGCCAGAAGAAGTCAAATACCAGTTTCAAGGCATATTCGCAAACATAAAACATGTATAATCAAACACAAAATATATATCAAAACTCGTCAGGAACATCAATATAATTATAATACAATTCCAATCTTTAGAAGCATTTTCTTTCCCAGTAATTACACTGTCTTACATTTGTTTCTTATAAATGACATCGATGATTTTTAGGGCAACAGTAAAATATTTGCAATATTCTTTGTACCCTGCGTGGTCATAGACTCTCGTCAGAAGAGATTTGTAAGGAATATGCAGCTCAGACAATGTTTTGCCAGAGCTAAGCCTTCTCGACTGAAAAAAGCCAGAAGAAGCCTAATTTTGTCTGGCTTTTTGATTTTCAAAAAAAGCCAAAGGTGTTTCAAATTCTGGCTTCAAAAAAGCCAAATTGGCAACCCTGGTCAGCAATTCAGTGCCTTCATTTTTGCTGATACATATACAGGCCTTCTATATTACGTAATAATACGTTTTTTGTGTAGAGCATAAAGCATAATTGCTAAGTGCGCACCTACCAGCTAAGTTCGCACATACTGCTTAGGTTCAAGTTGCGAACTTAACTGGGAGGTTACTGTACGGTATAATGAGCTGACGTAACAATTATTTGCGAAGTGCTTGACCTGATCGTGAGGGTATCAGTCGTAGATCAAGCAAAGCGCTGTTGCCCGCTAGATCACGGAACATTTAATCGATGTAACTTTTGTAAAGCCCCATCGCAAAACTTTTTTTGTGGTTCAAGTTGCTTTTGCCTGGTATTTCGTTGAGAACATTTTTCTAAACGGTGTGCGTTTTGATCTGCGAGAGAGTGCAGACATATTTTTCCTCAACACGCATGTATATGGACGATTTGTGAAGTGAAGATGGTTAGAGAGTCTATGACATAAATAGGTTGTTGTGTAGCGTCACGGTAACAATAATATTGTTTTTGGCGATACAACTTTCTGTTTCAACACATTAACCACATACGAACCGCCGTACATGGTCACCCCCAGTCGTTTCTGAAGTGTAGGATGCCAAATCGTATCAGTTTTGACATCTTTGACCGGTGCTTTTGCAAAGTTGAAACGAGAGCATGTGGAAGGCTACACAGTTGCGCTAAATCTTTAGTGGGCCTTGTAGTCACGACTTTGCCCAGGGCCTCGCGATCATTTAATCCGGCCCTGGTTCCAAGTAGCCTACACATGCGGCAACTTTACAGCCACAAGAAATCCATAAGCATCAACTTACAGGTGTACCAAAACTTTAATGTATGGGTCTCCAAGTAATTGTAGAAGGAAAACAATGCCAATTCTTTA
>JGI24158J21664_10007523_pt1 | contig 14468 bp, 13 predicted proteins | sample Ectturendosymbi3_FD_21664 | JGI IMG/M metagenome (IMG submission 21664) | reverse complement strand
CCATAAACTGAATAATGTGTGGTTGTAATTTAAAATAAATAGCTTTTTAATCAAAGTCACAATTGAAATTTTCATGGGTACACATCTTTTTGGGTCACCCTTGTATTATGCGCCTGTATTCCTTCCTGCGTTTCGTTCTCATCTCACTGATCACGAAATGGCAGCACTTGAAAAAATTAGCTTTCAAAATAATTAATGCTTTCTTGCTTTCCTACAAACAATACTACCAGAACAGATTGCTTATCAAAGCGTTGCAACAGCATTTTGTTTTAATATAGTTTCTCGTGAAAAACAAACCAGGAATTCAAGTCAGTTCATGTAAAAAATTTTTTTTCCTCCAAACGTTTTCATAAAAACAAAATTTAGTAATGCCGCTGTGAAGAAGGAACGTCATGATATGAAAATTTGAGGGGATCATGATGTTATATACTATGTAGAGTATACCAGCAATTTTCACTAGGTTCTTGAACGAGAAAAATGTTGCAGGTTGCAGTAGCACGATTATTGATACTAATCTAACTATGAGCGCATTTTTTCATTGTGTTTTCAACTCAGCGAAATTTAAACAATATTTCTTTTGGGTGGAGCTACAACCAAGTATGACAAGTTGTGCAACAAATGTAGTTCAAGCATCGGTTCTTGGTTTCTTTTGAATGTACCGGCAAACGACTTAATAAGGTTTCAATTTGCATCAATAATGTTAATCTAGAGCAGTGGTGCTCAAACCGTGGCCGGCAGGCCACATGTGGCCCGCAAGGCCCTCTGGAGTGGTCCGCGAAGCAATTTTCATTGAAAAGAAAACTTAACACTTTAATCAGTTAAGAGAATTTTTTAGAGAAATTTTATTGAGATTATTAATTCTTGTGGCCCACGAAGGGTTTCTGAAAGACAAATGTGGCCCACGAGCCAAAACGTTTTAGCACCACTGATCTAGAGACAAACCTATCTTAATGACTTAACTCAGATCGAAAACTTTGGTAAAGCTATCAATCACCTCAGAATACTGTATAATAGAAACGTTTCAAGCAAAGAGGAAGGTTCGAAAGCAAACATAGATCCCTAAAAATTGAAGAAAAGCAGAAAAACTTTTTTTTCCAGGACAAATTAAGTTCTTTAAACGTTGCAATAAAGCAGGAGCTGGGAACCTACTTGCTATCGCGGGCCGCATAAATCGTAGATTGTCGCTGTTGGGCCACAAATAACAATTGATTTTATCCTAAAATTGGGTGAAATTGAAACCTTTATCTTACCGCAGGATAGAGGCTCCTTATGATATGCTATCGTAAGTTCCTGCTTATCATGGAGCTTTGTTTTGACGCTATTTTGTACTCTAAATTGGGTAAAGAACTTCTGATATGGGCCATATCAAATGTTCACGCGGGCCGCAGGTTCCCCATTCCTGCATTAAAGGGATCCTAATTTTGAGTTAAGGTCCCACATCTTAGGAGCCAAAGTTTTTATGAGTGAAGAGAAAAACTGTTTTGTCTGAACAGATAAAATCATCGAATCGTTCAAGTGAATTATGATCAATGCAGACCTCAAAACTTTTTCACAGGAATACAATGGAACTGGTACGTTACGGAGACAATGAAACGTGATTGTATTTGAATAAGAGCTGATGATGCCTGCTTTTTAGGCGAAATATATACCCTGAAAGATCAGTGTACGATTGTTTGCTGGGAAAGGATTCCTTGCGATAGACGATGGTACGTTTAGCCTTATAATAATCGAAAGATTCAAGTTACACGAGGGTAGGCATCTAACAGTCCTTTGTTCAACAAATAAAGTTTGGATTAGTTGATGTCTTTGGGATTTTCAAAAATTTTCGATGATAAGAAAGACCGTTTCAAAGTACTATAAAGTTGTATTTTAAGCTTTTAGGTATGCTGTTTCATTTCATAATTATATCCATAATTGTTGATGTTATCCCTTTATTCCTCCCTTAACTTCACTCACACGGGCCATAGAAGCTGAAAGGCAATACATTTCAAAAGGTGCGTGAAAATCGCGGTTACTTCAGGTACAGCAACAACTGATAATTTCAACCACAGCCATGAATTGGGGCGGCAATAGCACAGTGGTTTAAGTGTCCGCCTCCCAATTGGAAGGTTGGGTGTGCGATCCGCAGCCACTGAGTGAATTGCCGCAGCGCTCCTTGGGCAAGAGCGTTCACCTCAACCGCCCCGGTAAGAAGCACATTTCAGGCTTCGGCCTGCCACCAAATGCCGTCACCAAAAAAAAGAATTAAGTTCAAACAAACCAGCACCCTCCTGAAAAACGACGGAGTTCCTACAAGTTTCATAGCATTGCGGTATATTTAAACGACGTGACTGTAGCTCAGGTCCCCACTTTTTGACTCTCTTCCCCCATTCAAAAATCGTGGCTGCGGTAATGATTGTTCAACACTGTAAAAGTGTGTAAAAATGCCGAATGATGCCATCTGTGTGAAGAGGAAAGCCTTCAAAGCTATAGCTTCAAACAAAACCAAAGCTTTTCTCCATTTACAATTCGTAGAAGCGCGCAGATCTGCATTTAGAGCGGTGCGTTGCGGAAGTTTGTAGGCAGTCATGTATGGGAGAAGTCAAACAAAATCTCCATTCCCTAATCACTGGTGTGGAGGTCACCAAAGCGGTCTGGTAGATCATCTGGGCGTCTCAGAATAAAAAACCCTTACAATACAAAATACAAATAAAGAAGCGTGTTTTGTAGAAATTAACAGAACGTTTTCTGAAGGGTGGCGAGAGGTCTATAAAGATCTCTTGAATGGGACACTGTTACGAATGTTACGCTATCATACACACAAGAGTATGCATATGCTGACGACCTAGCAATCTGGAGACTGGCAGGTAGTGGAAGGGGTGCTGAGCAAGGACATGGCAACCGTAGGTGAATTCCTCCAGACCTGGAAGCTAAAGCTCAGCACTAGAAAAACGGTGTCGGCAGCCTTCCATCTTAATAACAAGGAAGCTAAACGTGAGCTAAAAGTCAACTACAACAACAAAATCCTGCCCTTCTGCTCCGAATACCTCGGAGTAACTTTGGACAGGCCCTCACGTATCGCCGACACCTTGAGGCGGCTTGCTGGCTCCGGCTATGGTGTTGGAAAACGAGTTGCGAACAGCCACCTTAGCCTGGTACATTGAATCAACCGCAGAGTACTGCGCTCCTGTCTGGTGTCGCAGTGCTCACACCCGCCTCGCTGACCCTGCCATCAACGACGCCTTGCGAATTGTGTCTAGATGCCTGCGTCCTACTCCAGCGGTCAAACTTCCTATCCTTGCAGGCATCAAACCTAATGATTATTCCTATGTCTAGATTTAATCCGTCCGTTATCTTGGTGTTTTCACGTTGGATGATTTGCCTTGCACATTTTTCTAGTCCGAACTCCATACAGATATCTCTTGTCAAGATTCGAACTTTCTCAATCAGGGTTGTCAGGTCTTTTTCGTTCTTGGCGTACAGTTTCAGATCATCCATGTAGAGTAGATGATTAACTTTGTGGCCTGTTTTTAGTGTGTATGCTTGTTTGGCATCTCTGAGGATGTAGCTTAGTGGGTTGGTGGCTACAGAGAAGAGCAGTGGTGACAGTGCATCTCCTTGGACTATTCCCCGTTTGATCTTGATATTGCCAAGATGCTTGTCGCCTGATGTCAGGACGGTGTTCCAGCTTCCCATTGATTGCTGGACAAGGTTGATGATCTTGTGATCAATCTTGTGAAGCTCTGTGCTTTCGATTATCCAGGAATGTGGCACTGTGTCATATGCTTTCTTGCAGTCTATCCATCCCATAGCCGGATTGGTTTTTCTTCTTTTTGAGTCTGCAGTTAGCACCTTGCCGATCAGTAACTGGTCTTTTGTACCTCGGCACCCAGGTTGACTTCCATTCTGTGCTAGGATGTCATGTTGGTTCAGGTGCTGGGTGATCCGATCGGCCAGGATTCCTAAGAGAAGCTTCGAGGTTGTTGGAAGGCATGTGATTGGTCGGTAGTTTGACGGTTTTTTTCCTTGAGTTTGGTCCTTTTGTATGAGCACTGTCCTTTCGGTTGTAAGCCATGATGGCATGCAGCTGGGATCATTCAGGATACTTCGGAGTTGTTGTGTCCAGTCTTTCATGTAGGCTGGTGAGATGTTTGAGGCAGTATCCTGGAACCTGGTCAGGTCCAGAAGATTTCCAGTTTGCCATTTTCTTGTATTTGTTCTTGATGACTTCCTTGGTGATTCTTTGTGCTTGCTGGGTTGGAACGTCGAAGTATTCCTTCTGTTATTGTTACAGTATTAATAATTTGTACTCCCACGCGTTTCATCTTACTGCGATTTGTCGTGGTTTGTTGGCAACCGTCAATATCAGCAGAAAAAGATGAAAAGATCGGTGCATGTTGGCCCAGAGCGGCCAAAACTTTTCAAAACGAAAAGACGTTATTTTTTATAAAACTAAAAGTCAGGTAAATTTGAAGCAAACCACAAAGATGTCGGTATTTAAAAGAGTTCATCTAAGCCAGGGAAGGGGAACCTGCTGCCAGCGGGCGATATGCGGCCCGCTTGACTCTTGAATATGGCCCGGGTCATGATTTTATTTACCCACATTTTCTTGGATTTGCCTATTATACTAAAAAGACTTGTGTATTTTATTGTAATTTCATTGTGAGACATGAATTTGCATCAATTCGTCATAAGATATGATATAAGATAAACTTTAGAATTTTTTGCGACCTTCCATGATATTCCAGAGTTTATGTGGCCAGCGATAGTAAATAGGTTCCACACTCCTGAATTCTAAACAATCGAATTTCCCCAAAAACAGATGAAAGAACTTCATATTTCAGACTCAAAAGTTCAGAAACACAGAAGTGTCGAATGCGTAAAACGTGTTTTCCTTTGGTGTTTGCTTCTCCCAAACAAAATTGTAACAATGGATCTTTGGCATAGGACCCCATTCATAGAGATGTACTAGGGCATCGAACCCACAGGTATTTGAGGTCGCAACAAAATTATCTGTCACGCACAAATGGTAAACAAACTGAAACACCATGTTCCTATAAGTTTGTGGAACCAGTGATGATCTTGGTTTAGGGCCTGCAGTGAGTTAATCCTGTCTCGTATTCCGGTGCTGCAGTTTTTACTACATGTATCGATGCAACGTTGACGACATTGCTAGCTGCTGTGAGAGAAAGTGATGCAGACGATCATGTTTACTGAATTGAGATATTACATTTTTGACAACCGTGCATTTGCATCTTTTAAAACAACTACTCTTTGGCAAAAAAAGATAGCAAGCCATGATACCGCATTTAACCTCAGCGTGATATGCCAAAAACATAATCAAGAATATCTTGTTAAGAAAACTTAAAAAAACACTTACGCATCTTCATGCCTCGAATTCGTATAAAATTCTTTTCGACTGTAAAAGAAAGTAACTTTTAGAATCAAAACAACACCTAAAAGTATTTTGTATAACGAAATACCTTCAATGAATCTGTTGTCCAATTTCTAATAAAACAAATATGAGATAAGTACTGTACACTACAGTACTAAGGTGTTTCAAGGCAGAATAAAGCGAACGGAAAGTTTGATTTTATCCGACGCAACAAATTCAAATTCAGTTACCACCTTACACCTGCCGACGATAGCAGCAGAAATCGTAGACGCAGGGGCGGAACATGGAGGCGATTTGGACGATCGACCCCCTTAGACTTACAAAAGTGACTTTATTCACCATGATTTTTTACAATTCGGAAAACAGCATTCGCGATGTAAGGCCATTTGTCGTCCATTGTTGTGTCACGGCAGTGTTGCGACGTATACTTCATCACTCTTACAGTAGCGAATCCGTTATGAGACTTGCCTACCCAATATTACTGAAATCGCCCCCCTAACCTTTCTGCCTGGATCCGCCCCTGCCCAGACGGAGTTTCTTTGCTTATTTCGACGGCAACAAGTGCACGTACATATTCAAGCCACACGTCACTGGTAAACAGAAATTTCCAGAAAAAATTATCATCTTCAACGATTCTTGTGAGTTCAGAAACTGCGCAGATGTTGCAAAAATATTTCTAATATTTTAATGAAGTATTTTTCTAGCATTCAAAACCAAGACCTTAACTATTCAAAATGATGTTAGAATAAAATCGAAGCTGGATAAAGTAGTTTTTAAAGTTTCTGTTTATCTGAATGAAAAGCATGCCATAAGGGAAATTTAGAAATCGCAGCTATGTGGTTGAAATAAATTAAATAATTGTATTGATGGCACGGGGAGTTTCAATCAAAGTCAGACACAAGGCTGACAGTAATTAATGAAAATACTCCACTCATGACTTTACACGTCAGTGAGTATCGCTTTCTCGTTCTTCCGCAAAATTGTACGGAAGCTGCTTGGTTTGTCTTTATTCAAACAAATGCACCTTTCTTTAACAGTTCATGCGGCACGAAAAAAAGAAAAAAAACTGATCACTACAACGGAATGTCCGAAATCAACTACTTGCAATGCCGCAAAATCAACACGCCATACTTTCATGTGGTGAGTAAAAAACACAAAAAAACCATTGCCTCACTTCCGAGATCAAGTCTAAACACTAAACGTAATCACCGACTGCTATGAAGGTTAGAATTGAGCAATTTACAAAACAAACTACCAAGCTCTCATTATTCTGCCAGGAACATTACTTTGCTATACACTACTTTTCAGAAATATTCAAAAAGTACCAAAGTCGAACTCACCACAGAAAAATTATCCAGAAGTGGATAAATTTTGTAAACCTTAAAATATCAGTTCTTAAATTTTTTATATTTTTCGAATAAAAGTATTGCTTCGCTTGCAATTGTGGCAGTTTCAGGATAAATTCGATTTTGATGAATTTTGGAAGTTGCGCTTTGAGCGACCGCCTCTGGTCACATGTTTGCTTGATGCAGGTGTTGAATAAAAACAAAGGAATACTGGTAACTTTTTGCAGCTTTGAAAAAAGCTTATAAGTTGAGGAAAATAGAAAGAAAGAATTTTTTGAAAGAAATTGGCAAAAATCGACCAATAATGGCTGAATTTAGTGGCCTTTCCAAACGATACGAGCAACATGTTACTCACAAACAGGTTTACGATTTCTTGCCTTGCAGTTCGAAATACAAACGCCTTATGGTTTGTACGTGTTTGTTGAAAACTTGATTTTATCTGTGGAAGGCAGTTGATACACAATAAAAAGAAGTAAGGTCACTTGCCAAAGATGTAGACTTTTTCAAATTAAATAACAAAAGTGCCGCAAACATCGCCCGGGATTACCGCGATCACCTGCCAAGTCAAATTAATAATGCCTAAAAAACTCGATGAAAGTTTTGCGAAGGCGCTGCCAGCTGTTAATTTACCTGACAGCTTCTGACGTCGTGACAAGATGCAGGGAAAAGTTATGAAGGTCTAGTCTCGTCAAACTAATCTAACCTGGAAAGTTGTGACAAAGCGCAGGCTTGCTTTTCGCTTGAATGTGACCAATTTCCAAACCGTTTACTGATGAGTGGACAGGCGTATGCCGTTCCAAACGCAGCAAGTAGGTATAGTGCTTCAGTCAATCATTTTGAAAGGATGCGTACTTGTTGACTTGTCTCAAAACGAGATGCTAATTGTAACTAACTTCGGAAAAGCACAAATCTTGATTAGTAAGATTAATGTTTGAACATACAGATCATTACTTGTTCTTATCCTACTTTTTTGACAGCAAACTGCCATGAAGATACTGTATGTAGGAAACTATGACCTGGTCGTTTTGTCCAACGCAAGCGGGATTTAGGCAAGAACGCAATGGTGATCATGTTATAGGCTATATAGCTTGAATCATGATGGTTCCCACATTGGAGGAACACTCTTTGCATCGTAATGAGAAAATGGAAGGTTTTCGTGTTAGAAAAGTGCTTCTCCGTTTTTTTTCCTAAGTTGCGGTTTTGCAATTTAAGTTGTCGTGCTTACGAAATTTCTTGGGACTTCTTTCTATCCAGGCTTTGCACCTTGTTTTAATTAACATGATGATCTTTTTTATTCTTAAGCAAGAGTCGCCAATTTAATAAAAACAATTGAATGAAATTTTTCTGGTGTGAAACACGGTGATATCATCATGTGTTTCACACCAGAAAAATTTTACCACAACATATTTGTAGAAATGAGCAAACCCAAAAAACAGAAGTTCAACAAACTTAAATATAACCGAAGTTAGGTTATAAACTATCATGTCAGCTCGTTTGCTAATGGGTCGTAGCTTAATTTCCGTTTATCTCAGCAATTAAAATTTGTGTATTGTTGCAATATAAAAATGTGTGGTGAAAATAAAATAACAAATTTTAAACTCTTATGGTTTTATCACCTCGCTGCCATCAATTATATTTACTTTCTTTTAAAAGAAAACGAAAAAACACAAAGTTTCATCCCGAGAAAAGATTGAAAATCCGAAAACTCTGTCATGTTGCGCCAGATTGCTTGAATGCTCTCCATTTAAACTTTTTGAAGCAATTTTTTTGTACCAGCAACGTATCTAAGCAATTTCACCGGGGCCCGCTGGGTGCAAGTTTATTTGTAAATAAATCTTAGCATTCATCAAACACCATTTTTGTTTTCCGACTGATAAAATGACACGGAACACAAACCTTTTAAGGGGATGTATGTCCCCGCAAACTCCATATACACACCACCGCATGTTATATTTATTTGGTTCTTTTTCAAACAAGAACCACAGTTCTTTCAAACATGAACACGAGCGAAGTTTTCAGCAACTGTTTTCACAAAGTTTCGTTTTGTGTTTTAGATGTGTTTGACGCTGCGCACCTGTGGCTTTTTCCAGCTATTTGAGCGAATTGAAAATGGCGAAGCAATTTGTACAATCTTGGTTTTATAAAGAATGTTTGTGAAGCCAGAGTTCGCACAGAAGTACTTTGCCATACAGGAGTACCACTTACTGAACCACTCGCTTCATTGCGGAAATCTTAACAGCTGCATCACGGACACACAAGTATCTTAAGCTATATTTTCTTCAAAAGGAATTAATACCTGACGAACCTTCACCAGCACACTCACATTGACGGGTTTATTTAGCTGTGTCTTTTACGTCTTTCACACATCGCCGAAACCACTTCACCGTTTGTGCTGTTGATGAAAGGCAAATTGCCATCATTTAGTTTATTGTCGTGGAAAACTACGGGCTGTTGGAACTGTAGCCAAGAAATGCTCGATTCGAGTCAAAGACTTGAAAAAGTCTCTGACACTTGAAGCTTTATGCGAAAAAGTGGCACCTACGTTTCACGGCAAAACCAGTGAACGTGGTTTCCCAACTTTATTCTGTTTGAGCACCCTCAGGAACGTTTAAGATTCTATTGCACAGACGACTTTTTGCAGCATTCGTTTTCAAGGCTAATGAAAATAAGTGTTACGTCTGATAGCAACCTGGACTCATAAAATTTAGTAAATATGTTCAGTGGCGTAGGAACTGGGGATGGAAGCGCACCCCCAAAATTTTGATTTGTTGAAAATTGGGGGAAAATCCCTGAAAACTCGTGCACAGAAATTTCGACACTTTTGTTTCCTATTGAGTGATCTCATCAATGAGTCTGAATAAAAATTATGTGACTTTTTCTCCAAAATAAATTTATTTTCACCTCCAAAAAAAAGAAAGTCTTCATGTTTTAAGAGTTCGTGAGAGTTGATAATGAGTAACCAAGAAACAGAAAACTTGTAGGGGAAAAGTTTGCCGCACAAAAACTTTTCGGACAAGTTTGGGGAAATTCGGGCAAAATATCTTTCGCACCCCCAAAACTTTACTTGCTCCTACGCCTATGAACCTGTTGCACTTTCGCTCACTGGAAACACTACTTTTCATTCCATTTTTTCACAGAGCAACCAAGTTTACAATAGTACTACGAGAAAAAGATAAAAGCGCCTGGCTTCCCGTCATGAATGCTGGCACCTTCAAAATAATGTTTTTAAGTATCGAATAATTATAATATTTACCTGCACCAAGACAAGAACTACGCTTTGCGGATTAGATTTCAACGTTTAATTTTAAATTAATACATTCATATTTCAAAGACTTTTCACGAGTGTCTCCGGCACTCAAGAACAAGGTCTGGTGATACTTTCAAATCCTGAAGTCATGTGCTGTTTCCTTCATTTTTCGCACTAAAGTTACATTTTTCTCTTCCAAAAACGATGAGACCTGGGCATGTGTACCATTAACCCCTCGTGAAACCCAGGTGTCTCCTATTCCCTTTGAGCTCTGTTCCACAAACAACAAACCTGGAATGAAACCCAGCAAAGAACAGAACGAGAAAAAGTCTGAAAAAATGCATTTGCAAGCGAACACCGAGCTATTGCGTTGGGAACTCTTACAGCTTGTATATCTCGAGGCCAACAAATGGCTTTCTATTATTGACTGTCTAGGGTTTAGTAGCACCGGATTCCGATTCTGTATTCGCTACTAAAAATTTCGAATACTTCTACCCACTGACAAAATTAGCACAAGATGGCGCCATTCTCTGCTGACGTCGAGGTGAGCTTGGTACGTTGATTTCGTGCACTGTTAGATTGTTTCACATGAAATGGCGGCAACTTGAATTGTGTACCAATTTATCCTAATAGTTTTATCCTAATAATGCCAAAGCGGCAGAAAGTACCTGACACGCTTAAAACCACCGACCCCGGTTATGTTGATATCACTCAGAAAAACGTCGCAAAGTCTCACGTCACATAGTTTAATTAGTTGATTGCTATTCAAACGTATTTCATGCAAATACGCATATCACGCGGAGGTAGTAGCAACAACGAGCACTAGACGCCAAGTTCCACAAGTCTAAGATACTTCAAATACAAATGATGCAAAATGCCGAAAGTGTAAACGGAAGGATGAGACAGATGCTCACACAGTAAATCCAGGCCCCAAGATGACGGGCAGCTTAAAAAGAACAAGTACTAACACGAAGCTGCAACAATCCATTATAGCAGGGTGGCCAACTTGTCTTCGACTGGGATCGTCTAGAAAATTTCTTGATAACTCGCGATCGACCAGTCGGTAATAAAGTCACAAGTACAAAATGTCATAAAATGCAACTTTTTTCATTTTGATGTACTTTCTGAAATATTGATTGAAAAATGTTCTTTTTAGGTATCTTGTCAATCCAATGCAAAATCAGGCGCGATCGACCAACTGAGACTGAACGTCGACCGGTGGGCGATCGCGATTGACATGCTGGGCACTCCTGCATTATAGTGCATGTCAGCACTACAGGATCAATGGGATAGCACACAATTCATTCCACAAACAAATTATAGTAATAGAAAACATATCTAAATACTGTACACTGGAACTTCAAAGTAGCTATTGGCAGATATTCAAGCTCGAGGTCTAGACCAGGGGTTCCCAACCTGGGCTACATTTGCCTATCTGAAGGGGTACATTTAAGGTTAGCAATACAAGGAAAAAATATATTTATATAGTATTTATTTCCAACTAGTCTAAACTATAAAACTTACATTAAAACTTCAGGGAAATTTTGTTCAGCATTTTTGTCATAAGAAATTTTAGGGGTACATGCTCATCTTTCGAATTGCTGAAGGGTACATGGTCAGAGAAAGGTTGGGAACCCCTGGTCTAGACTTAGTGGTGATAGCCAAAAACATAGAGGCATTGATCGTAGAACCATGTGAACCACAACTAATGGAGAAGAAAAGAAAAAGAACAGAAAAATTCCAACACTTGCTGTCAGACATACAGAGAACGTGGAACAGCAAAGTCAGGTCAGTTCCTTTCGTGACAGGAGCTCTAGGAGCAATCCGCAACAACCTAAAGAAACACCTCGAAATCCCCGGAAAAAGCAAAATACACCAAACAACAAAGACCTCTGTGCTTTGCATTCCCCGTATCCTTCAAAAGGTGCTTCAGATTGCACAGTAGGACTTCGAGTTCAGTGGGAATACCTACCTCAATAGAAAGCTGGGTGAGTAATAGGAAATTTAAGGATCATTGTCAAATACCGTAACAAATGTTTCATACGTTTGCAAGCTGCAGCAAGTTTAACTGTTAGTTTGCTGCAAAGAGCAAAGACTTTTCACTCTTTGTTTTTTAAGAAAATGTCGTTTCAGTGCATGCTCTCTTCTACATTCTTTGTGCATGCAGTTTTGCACTGTAGATTTTTTACAGCGGCTCGAAGTTTCCGTCATGCTAAATCCAGTTGAAGATTCATTAATTTTGTGAAAAGAGTTCGGTGTTTTCAAAAAATATGTCAAACATGGTATAAAAATACCTAAAGTATCGTTCACGCTTGTCAACATTTTCGCAAGCATACAAACACCACACTAGGAGGGTTTAAACGCCCGTATACACTTTTCCGAATAGTAAAAGCTCTTAGAAACTAGATACTACCAAATTATATATCGTTTGCTTTGTATAGTAAAACCTATATAGACTATATATCGGCACAATAATTTATGAACACACTGGCGGCAGACACTGACTATTCCAAATCCCGATTGCATGTAAAAGAATTGATCATTTTTGAAGATTTTCAATGCAGTCCTTTAAGTCCCGCGAAGGCCACTATATCTGCCCGTGAAGGTATATGATCGGCCATAACTCCTGAACGGGTTTGGGTTAGACAGTGAAAACATCCCTGGATGCGGAAGACAGCAAGAAATCCAATGAACTTGACACAAATATACCTTTATATTTGACATTTTTGAGAAAAATCTATATTTGTGCATTTGCCGTACTGATTTTATGGTAATTTTCCGAGAAAATCAAAAAACTCGTTCACCGCATCCCATTTAGATTTTCATCCGGTTTTTGCGCTTCGCCACCTCTGAAGAACCCAATAAAACAATATTCTCAAAAAAGTGAGTCCGGCATGTTTTGGGGGAAAATTAGGGGGTAAAGAAGTGTGGGTTGGGTGGATTGACTTTCAGATGACGTTCTGGGGTCCTGAGAAAAAGTACAGGAGGTAATTACTTGACGTTTAAAATGATCTAAAAGCTATTCTGAATCTTTAGAAACTTTGATTATCCTGCAGCCTAAGGGGTTGGGGAGTTATGCCCTAAAATAGACCAAACATTTGGCTCAGCATCAACTGGATATTTTGATTTTCCTCAAGACTAAAATTTTCGTGTCAATATCTTGGCTTGAAATTTGGTGGGATGTCGTAAGACACCCAAATAGAACTGTTCTGCAACTTTGGTGGTGTTCGTGGGTGTTGACTGGCAGAAAAGTGGCTTGAACCGCAAAAAACTCCCGAAATCCTTGGTTTTCCCAGTTGAACCCTCAACAAAAAAAATTCAACTTTTTTGATCATCATTGCAGAGGTACGATCTTTACGACATTTTTATGTAGAAAGTTCATTTCCAACATGTTTGGTTTGAGATCTATGGCTGTTTGAATGGACGCAACTGCTTTTCTTAGCCTACGGGAAAACTGTTTTTTCCCTTAAAACGATGTCACAATTACGTCACAGGTGCGCGCAACCTACCTCAAAAGATGCGGTGTTGTCTCCCAGATCGATGATGCCTTCACTGACTCTCCAGCTCAGGGGTCGGCAACCTTTCCCTAGTCGCGGGCCAAAAACGTACTCTGCAAGGTATGGCAGGCCGTACTACTTTTCCACCAATTCCGTTCATTGTGCTGTTTATGATGTTGTTAAAACTTGGGAATTTATGTAATTATAATAAGGTTAACTCCTGATTTTCAATTTGTAAGCAATTTGTATAGGGTCTGCGGGCCGCATGATTTTGCTTGGCGGGCCGGATCCGGCCCGCAGGTCGTAGGTTGCCGACCCCTGCTTTAGCTCAATCCGTTCAGACGTTAAGGCCGGTAATATCTTTTGGACCACTAAGTGGCCTTCGCGGGTTAAAAGGTGCGCTTGTCCTCAAAACATGTAAGAAACCATGATACGATTCTAATTATTGCAGACCTGCAATTCAAAATCGACAGCTTTTTGTCGTGCGCTTTCAGAGGGTAGGAAAGTGTTATGTGAAAGCGTATAATTTGTTACTTCGTGATATAGGCGTAGCCAGGGGGCCAAAGGGGCCGTGACACACCAAAATTTCTAGCATACCTTGTAGTTTTGTGCTTCGAAAGGCGGTGGCTCAAACTAAATACAGTTGCTCGCTTAAAGTCAAAATATTTGGCCCAGGGGCGCAACCAGATCTTCATTTCGGGGGGGCAATTTTCATAAAATTTCATTCGATGACGTCATCGTGGTTATTCAACCGTGGTACAACTTTTTCGCAAACGGTCACAGACAATAACAATGTATTTTTGTCCGCAGACACGAAGTCCACGCACACATTGTGCACACCATACAAACACACACATTGTGCACAATGCTGGTCAATAAAAACAGACTAAAAGAACGTTTTATATTTCTGACTTGCGAAATTTCTGACTTCACGCCATATGCGCATGCACAGAGCAACATTCAACATATCAAATACGCTGAGAAAACTGATGATTAGGGCTTAG
>JGI24158J21664_10007521_pt1 | contig 14469 bp, 7 predicted proteins | sample Ectturendosymbi3_FD_21664 | JGI IMG/M metagenome (IMG submission 21664) | reverse complement strand
ATGGCTGTTGGGGGGGCCTTTCAAAGCAGAGTACTTACACATTACAGTTTCTTTTAGGGGCCCCTTCAATGAAGTTTAAATGCAGAGTACTTAAACATTTCAGTGGCTGTTGGGGGTCCCTTTGAAAGCAGAGTACCTTCAAATTGCAGTTGCTGTTGGGGGCCCCTTTCNAAGCAAAGTACCTGCACAGTACAGTTTCTGTNGGGGGCCCCTTTGAAAGCAGAGTACTTATTTATGATCTGCTTTGTAGTACATTANATGTGTGAATAATAAGTTTTTCATCAAAACTAAGGAAAATTTACGCGCGTAACACCTCAAGGGGGGGCCCNANNNAGGGGGGGCCCGAGACAAGTGCCTCGCTCGCCTCCCCTTAAACACACCACTGCACACAGGTCGACTAAAAAAACAAATATGGGTGGAAAAAACGAGCCCTCGTCACATGCGGCAAAACGCCTACTACTGTAACTTGAAACAGGGTTGCCAGACATCTCTTGAGAAAAAAAGCCAAACCATGTCTAAAAAAAAGCCAAACCGGGTAAAAAAAGCCAAATTGTTAAATAAACATGAAACATAAAATTCTTCGCTAGTTGTAGGACATTTTGGAAGAATAAAGCTGTAGCATTACCTCTACCTTCTACAGGAATAATTCCAAATCTTAATCTTCCACATTTTTCACAGTGTTTCCACTCAAATTTTGGCATGATGGGTTGCCAGATATGCTACAACTTTATTATTTTGTGTATTGCCAGTTAAGAAAATGCACCAAGCACTGTCTAAAAAAGCCTAATAACAGTTTTCACAAGCATATTTAAAAAGTCATGTGCCAACTGTCTCCAGAAAAGGCCAAATATTGAAAAGAAAAAGCCAAAAAGCCAAACAACTTTTTTTGACGCCAACTGCCTCTAAAAAAACCAAATTTGTGAATATTGGCTTCAAAAAAGCCAATCTGGCAATCCTGACTTGAAGTGAACATTTGAAAATTTGTTGCCGTGATATTGTTACGCAATAAAGGCCGAGAGTACAACAATCCGCTGGCAAGTTTCGCACCCTGCCTCTGCTGGCAAAGGAGCGAACTGCGCACTTGCACTAAGCGTTTGGGGGGCGTCGCGGTCACGACTTTGCCAGGTTGCCCTGATGGGCCTCGCGTTCATTTATCTGGCCTAGTTGTATGCGTCCAGAAGTCAGACTTTCACTTGATCAACGTATTTTGTGTAGTCATTGTAAAAAAATGTAGGCTACTGTGTCTAGCCCAGGTAGTCTTCTCTTATTTTGTACTGCAAAGCAGCAAGACACCGTTGGTGCTTCCGACCAAAGTTACACATTTGCGCAGCCTGCTGTTCAGACAGTAAGATGGAGTTAATTGTGTAGTTAGAAGAGTCTATTTTGGGGGGTGTCCCAAAACAGAGTAGTGCAGCTGGTGGATTATGGATGTTAACCGTTGCGTCCACGTCTATATTTGTCCACGCCTTACTCTACATTTGTTAAATATTTATAGGCGATTTTAGATATAAAATGTTATTAATCTAAACATGTGCCATGCACCAGGAGATAAACAGTCCAGTCATGCGTATTTCGGCCGGTTGAAAGCTCAATGCGTTCGCTTTATAAGCATATTTCACATAAGCTCATGGTAAAGCTTATCAATTAGCGCTAATGAAAGAAAACGTTCATCGCGGCGCACATGCTTTGACCGGCCTGATGTTTGCTCCTTCGATAATAATGTTTTGATAACTGAACGATAGGATTGATTCTGCTTTCCTGCAAATTTTTTTACATTGGCATTTCATTACGACATCTCTAAATAATCGCAGTCAATTAAATAACAATGATTCACGACCCAATTGCTTTTGTCAAGCTTGTTCCAAAATTTTAGTTGGAAACTACGAGCCTATTATGCGTATGCGTATTTTCGGGAAAATATGTATAATTAATTTGTACAATCTGCAAATGCTGTTCATGTTGTGAATTAAAAATCAATTTTCAGAATGTCTAGGCCCCCAATGGAAGACTTTCTGGTGACGGTTCTACCCAGGCTCGCAGACACAGTGCGGCATTCGGGGTCAGTTACCCCAAATCTGTTTTTGTGCCCGAAAATTTTGTTGTGCTCAGAAAAAATTGTTTCAAACATATGATAAAAATAAAAATGTTTCTCCCACAAAAATGTATTTTGCCTCCCCAAGCCTTAAAACCTGGCTACGGGCCTGGTTCTACCAAAATTGTGTCTGCAATTAGGATATTTTGTTTTGAAGTCCATTCGGTCTCGAGGTGTAGCATAACGTCGAAAACGCTTTCTTATAAATCACCATTAGGGGGGCCCTCTGTAAGCATTTTGGGAGGGGGGCAGAGTTGGGCTGATACGGCACTGCCAATCCCCAAATCTGGGCTGAACTGAAGCAGTGCGTTTCTTGGGAAGAACATGTCACTTCTGATTACCATACTGCCACCGCTATTGTCGCAGCATTTCATCAAAACAGGTCCAAGATTTGAACAATTTCCTAAACTACCTCTTGATGGCTTCGAACTGACAGTAGATCACGACAGCAACAGCCGCGTCTAGATAAAAAGTTCTGTCACGTCATAGCGCAATGAAATTTCACACAAATTTCCCAAATTACGCAACCCCACGCTCGCACCGACGTTTGCACCTGCTCGTGCCTGCGTCATGTTTGATCAGTCATGCGTGACGGAACAAATACGAATAAACGATCCAATTCGCCTCGGCCTCTTGCTGGTTGAAGTGAGATTGGAAGGAACGAAAACTGCAGTTTTGTAAATAGGTTATATTCACCTTTTCCGTTCACGTTTTCATTTGAACCAGCTGCTTTTTTGACAGTTTCGTGATCACTTCTAGTGAAAATAGGGTGTGGGTGGTCCGCTAACGGGTCCGCAGGAGGAATGATTTTTTTCTCTGAGCAGAAACGCTCCACGAACGCTTTGTCGCGAGCGCGGAAATTATGACAAACGACTGTGCCTGTCAGTGTGTATTAAATGCTATAAAAATCTCGGTGAGCTTGTCGCCGTCGAATCTCTGCGGTCCCGGACTGATGTTTTACTCGCTGGTTGGGCAAAGAATAGGTTTTGTTTACTTGCAGTCGCATCGATTCATAGCCTACCACGCGAATTAGCAATCGATCGAAAGTCCTTAGTACGCTGATCAAGTTGGACACGCTCATCGTCTTTTCTGCTCGTTAGTTAGGTAAGCAGCAATGGAAATGATTTGGATCACCTGAGATTAAACGCAAGCTGTGGTTCTCTTTTAGTTCCACTCCAACTGCGTAAACTACGTGCGACAGCAGAGAAGAATAGAAACAGATTTTAGATCCCACTGCCAAAGCTGACATCCTATACATTATAATATTGTGCAGCTGATCCTTTCACTTAATGCACCCACCGATGATAAAGTCAAGACCACCTGACTTGTTATATGCAGGGAATAGTTTTTGCAAAATTTCCTTTGATTCTGCACAAACTTCTTTTACTACCTTTTCTCTTGTCGACTTATGTGCAGGAATTGTTGTGCTATGCCTCTAGTTTGTGGACTATTTCACTGTAATCAACAAACTTGCTGAGTATGCTTTAATCGTGAGAATAAAAACATAAATAAATAGTGTGATGATATATATAGTATATACCAAAAAATGTTCGTTGAAATGGCTGTGCGTTGGCCTCCTGATTCAATAACAGCAACAAAACAACAGCAAATTTTCTGTAGGTTCACCAAGCTGTTCAGCTCAGCATTATTGGTCTAAATTATGATTACGCTTTGACATAGTATTTGTTTATATGTAAAATGTGCGATTTGCAGCTGCTGGTTGAAAACCAAGGTCTGAAAGGTCTTCCTTATTAGGGCATTAGACGTCGAAGGCTCTTGCGCTTGAGTGGAAAGTTGATCAAGTTTCCTGTCTTAAGCTAAAATTGTAGAAACATCACGAAATGGGCTATAACTACCTTTCAAAAGTAATGACACACGAATTCTTCGAAAACTTCCCTTTCCTCTCTTGTGTATACCGCATTGACATATACAACAAGTAACGTTAAATAAACCTACAGCCCCTACGTTTTTTGCCTCCATAGTTTTGGTTTCAGTAAGCAGTGCAAGGTGAGGTATTATCAACGTTCTGAAAATGTGTTTCCTGAATACTGAAAACAGCTGCATGCCATTACTGGTCCTTAGAGTCAAGTGACACAATTTTTGCCAATTTCCTTTGCAATTGGAGTGGAAAAACTCGAAATGTTTTTACAAATTACCCACAATTTTGTAGATCTTGTTATTTCTTGCACTGTTCCATCTTCTGAAACGTTATTTGTTAGCAAATTATCGGCAGGCCCCCTGCCTGCAGCTCCAACAAAACGCATTAAAAATGATATAATTTGTGAAGCTTAAGCCAATTTAAAAAAACCACGAAAGCGCGTCAAAAAAGATGGTTTAACAAAGGAGTCCCAGCACCTCAGCAGATTATTCATGAAAGTGGCAGCTTTTACAACGCTGAAAACAACGCTTAACACTGAATGCAAAAAGAAATCGAACCAGCAGAAAAACGTTTCAATGCTGTATATATCTGTATTGAATAGCTTTGTTGATTCTTTCGTTGAATCATGATGTCGCTATAGGCCATTAAGTATACTGAGATTTCCCCAGTAGTATTGCTCCACTCTCGTTTCGGAACATTTTTCTAAGTTTATCTGACAACAGGTGAGCATCTATGATGTAAGTATCCACACATGTCAGTTTAAAAACGGTTTGTTTTTGCAATAAACACTCGTACTTAGTGGCCTATGCCGACTTAATAATTCAAAGAAAGAATACAACATACCTATTCAAAATACAGAAATATCCAACATTGAAACTTTTTTCTTCTAGCCTAGTTCATTTTTATATTCAGTGTTAAGCTTTGTTTTCAGGGTTGTTTTCTGGTGCGTTGTTTTTGATGTCATCAGCTATATTTACACCAGGGTCGTTCTTTGGCAAAATCATTGGCAAACCCACAGTGTAAAGCCAGCTATAAGCTGGACCACTATATGTCACCTATTAACATACTCGAAAAGAGATTGGATGCAGGTCGTTGAAAAAAAATCTCTTGCTTAACATTTCTCAGCTAATTTCAGATCAATAAACAAAACTAATGCAAATCACTATATGCATTAAAAATCACCGCCAATTAAACTATTCGTGCAAAAATGAGCAAATACGTTATGACACCCAGGATTCAAGAGTCTTGTACCGTATTCGGTAAGCTGCTACCTCATTTGGCAAACAATGTATAGTGATGAATCTAATGTGCAGTTGTGTTGCAAAGTTTGTGCTCTGACTTCAACAATCGTGTTACTTAAATCAAGAAATTTCTTTTTATATGAATTACGGGTAAAAATCGGCATCTTATCGATTTATTTTAGGCAATCTTGGCTCAAAGATGGCTGCTTTTAAGCTTGTAAAAGTGAAAATTCATTTTACAACAAACTATGTTGCAACAAAAGAAAATTATATTTCACATCTATAAGGGTGGAAAAACTGTTGTGCCACAGCTAGGATTGACAGATAAGCGACCATTATGCTGACTGTCGATAGGCGATAGCCATCCAACCGGATCACCGTGTAAGCACTGCGGTCGTTTGGATCCTCTTACGAAGTTATGTAATGAAAACTCGATCAAGATCTTGCAGAGAAGAAGTGACCGAGACTAATGGGCATAATTGATTTGCTGCATGAGAGTAAGAAGAATAGAATGTTACTGGTGGTCTCTTGAAAACTAGTCTCGGCTAATGGCTTTGGCATAAACGCTTGCGTGGCGATTCTAAATAGAGATTTCTTTTTCATACTTTCTTGAGTCATTTCGGACGTTTCGATAAGAAATTGTTTTCATTGTTCGCACGATGGAATCATTAGTTTTCCGAAACGCCCAGGATGTTTGGTTTAAATCATTTAGTGCTGCGTTGTTGTAAAAAAGTTTTCATTTTTTGATATATTGCATTGAATTTACGGGAAAATCATACAAAAGATGACTAGGATTCGCTTTTGAAGCCTGTTTCTTTTCATAATCCTAGTTTTTAGTATTTTTCCTTGATATAATCATTTAACTTTTTGCTAGATTTGTAGAATTAGAAAACATAAACAGGTAGATTTGCATAGAAACCTCAAATACCCCAAACAAACTTCGGATTTTGAATAAAAATGTTTTTGAAACGAGTTCTCTATTTGTACTACAGTAGATTGTCACCAAACATTAGTCCATAACAAATAAAAGCTCTAGGTTTGCTGTAAGCTATCAAGAAATCAGCCGACTGGGATCTGCTTTCATCGTTTTGCGCTGATTCAAACTTGCTCGTATCTGTATTCACGTAACTTCGCTCCACAGATGAAACCAGCAAAGAAGCACAAATTTTTTTTAATCACAAATTTTTAATAGGAAATCGATTTCACGTAACACTACGCATCGTCAGTCCTTACTGTACATCTGCAAGGAATGGCAACAGGTGAAACTTTTGCAGCAAGTTTTGAAGATTCAGTGAATGCATGCGGTTGAGCAAGAAGTAATTTCTAGTTTTAATTGTCGCAGTTGGCGTTGCGCGATTTTTCACTTCAGTCTTGAGGTTGTTTGCTTTCTCAGACCGCGCTATAGCCTTTCAACGTTTCACCTGTTAACATTGCTTGCAAATGTAAGGACTGATGATGGGTTGTGGTACGTGAAATCGATTTCCTATTAAAACTTGTGATTGATTCCTTGCTTGTTTCACCTGTGAAGTTACGCAAACATTAGTCCGTTATTATATCTCTGAGGCTCAGTTCACGATTAGAGTATCTTGAAAGTGCAGGAGTTAAATATAAAAAGGTCCGTAAAGATTTGTGTCTGCGTTGAAAATCAGGAATTCATTCCCCAAAATGAAAAAATAAATTTATTTTACCAGGTTAACACATTTACAAACGTCGGATGTACTAAAATTAAATTCAAAATGATAGCTTGATTGACAGCAAATCATCTTTTTCCAACATTTTCTTTTACTTCCAACAGATAAGTACTTGATCTGTGCTGATGTTTTTTATTGTTAATGCAGGTAAAACTTTCTGTGATACATCTCTGATACACCGAATTTTTGTTAGTCAACAGTCATGTGTCCTGTATCGCCTGACAAACGCAAAGGTGAAACCATACCGGTAAGTCAGTGATAAGCCAGTTTATACTCGTGCTTGATGACATGATCTGACTTCAGAGATTTCATTTATTTGATTGCAAACAAAGGACAGAGTTCAATCTAAGCCGGCGCGAATTTGCCACAAGTCTTCGCCCATTGGTCGAAACCCGCTTGCTTGCTTTACGGCTTTGGCTTGCTAACGTTTGCAAGACGGTATACAAATTCACAATTGTTTGCTAGGTATTTTCAGAAAGTTCTTCTCATTATCATCAGGCTAACTTGCTCCTTTCAGACTGATTTTGCTGTTCGCAGATCGTTTTAACAAATTTATAATTTTTTAAACCTTGAGCCAACAACCCAGCTTCAAATCCCTCAAGAAATTAGGCAATAGAACTCTTCTACAGCTGGTTCTAAAAATAGTGGTTAGCTTTGCACAAGGCATCGATTTACGAATGCTGTTCTACAGTGGTAGAGGAAGCGAAGCCCCAATATGAGATTCTCACCGAGGGTAAAATGAGGTTCAGCAAACATTCTCGCAGGCCATCAACGGTAGCTTTTTCTTCGGCACGTTGATCTCCTTCGCCTTTTCCTTCCAGATGGATTGGTATTGCAGGCGGTGTTACCGTGCTGGGCCTGCCTCCACTGTAGTAGCCATTGTCGAAGCTGGTTTTCTTTCGCCTTTTCTCCAGGTCAGGAATTGCCAACGACGTCACTAAAATAAGGAAAGTGTAAATGACCAGCTATCTTCGATTATAGATATATATATATATATAAGAACTGTTTCGTGTCAGGCAAATTTCTTACTTTATCAGGAAATTGACGCGAAACAGAAGCGCACTTCGTAAAATTTGAGGGTGGACCCTTTCGATTAATTATTATGCCAAAGCTAAACTTGTTTCCGACAACTTCTAAGCGTTTTTGTGATTCGAACATCGCTGAAATCTTGAAATCATATCTTGAGAAGGTTGCCATCCATGTTGTTCACGTTCGAGTCAAAAGATGACAGGCCTTTCAAAGGACGCTCCAAGGTGCATTTACCTTGTTTCTGTATTTCATCATTTCTTGTCAAATTAAGTCCATCCCTATCAATCCCCTTCTGCACATCACCCTGATTACACTCAATTTAGAAGATGAAGACTGCCTCTGTCTTTGCGAGAGCTATGTCTGATGGCAACAACCTTGGGATGGCGACTTGAACCTCGCCGGAGCGAGAAGCACCAATGACAACCTATCATAAATTAACCAAATGAAAAAGCTTTTTTCACTTTCTAGGGCAGATTTGTTGCTGCAATGTGTCACATCCGTGTAGACAGAGAATAAGTCAGCCGTTCTAGACACACAACAACAGTTTCCTTTTAAGATTGAGGGCAACAAATGAAGGTGGAAAATGGCGATAATTAGTTTGGATGGACTTAACAATCTGTCACGAAACTGTTTTAGGTTTTTGCTTTACGGAAAAGCAACTTCAGAAATCGTACAAATTTCAATTTCTTTATCATGACATGTTATCCTGACTTAATAATTATTTTCCTTTAGCTTTCTGCTCGGCCATAGCGTTTCCTGAAGAAAAAAACAAAAAATGCAAAATATCAAGTATGTTTATTTTTTGTCTTTGAAAGCACAACAAAATATAAAAATAAAATATTGCAAGTACTTTACTACTTCGTGGCCTATGCTAACCTTATAAGGCAAAGAAACCTAAAATTGATAATTTCGCTAGCGGTATGCAATCTAATGCATGAAACGGTGTAAAGTATGAGAGGCGTACTTTCCCCACGAATTATTCAATTTTTGTATTTACAAAATTCCGAATATCTTGCAGAAGTGTTGCTATATATCAATCTATCATTTTTCACCACTCTCTTCAGGTGCAAGGATGTACTTTTCTTTTCGCAATATACTGTAGGATGGCGATGGTTAGTGCAATCTGCGTAGACTCAATAACATTCGTTAACAACAACAACAACGAAACACGCTTGTTGTCAAGACATTTGCTTCTGCGTCGGAGGCAAAGCATATTCAAATAATTCAGTTTTTGGCTCGTATGCAAAATCGAATACAAAATGAACACCCTATTCAAGCATTGCATTTGCGCAGCTCACCTTCTCCGCTGCTCTTTTGAAAAAACGCGTTGTCTGCAGTTGGTTGCGTAGTAAGGCTTAAAAGCTGGAGGTCATATAGAGAAGCTCTTCTTCTATATTTAGTTTCAGCTGGTTCCGCGAATTGTTCGCCTGATGCCAGTTCCCTCTCCATTTGAAACTCTGATTTGGCTCTTTAGGCGAATAAATTTTACATCAGCGTCTTTCTTACGTCAAATCTCAACATAACACTGCTTGGGAAAATTGTTGCACTGCAACTCCCGCTCCTACCTCACGTTTTCTAGGTAAAGATAGAATTTAAGCTAATGTCACACTACAAGCAAAAAGCTGGCATTTAGGACAAACACAGAGCAGAAAGCGGTTTTAAGGATAACGATGTTCCTATGGAAGTGGTGGTAAGAACTAAGAACTGCACACCGCATTTTGCAAATTGTACTTCAACCAGCGTCTGTCGCCTTGTTTGACAAAACGCTCGTCATTCCGAAGAAAAAGGCAGCTGGGTGCTATCTTTCGTTTTGTGCTGAATCAATCACTTGTGCCTTGGATACGTTACTAATCAAAGAAGTAGTTGATACTCGCAGGAAATGTTACATAGTGAGAAGGTATCTTTACCTTGAAGTGCTAATTCTACAATAACGAAAAATGCTGCCATGCTGAAAAATCTGCAAACTGTCCCGGTAGAAGTTCAAACTTGGTTGCCACAAAGATAAAGCCGGAAAAAATGTTGATTCGAATTTTATGGTCGGAAGCGTTATATTTCACAAGAAGGCGTAATGGGAATTGCGAGCCTTTCTCCGACTATGGGAGTTTGCTAACTTTGTCGGACATCAAACTATCTTTGTTTTACACAGTAGGCCACTAACAATTTGAAATCTTTTGCAGACTGAAAAGAAAGAAAGCTTAAAAAGGCTATATGATTCTAACTTCTGCATTCTGCTATATATACCTGGAATTGTCAAGTGTTTTATTTAACGTCTGACACTTTTTACATAAAATCAATACCACTCAAATGCTGATCCAGGCTACTGTCTTCGGCTGAAAACCCACACCTACCAGTGAAAAATCTGTGTTCCAAAGAGAAACCAACTTAACCCCAATTTAAGTAAGCGTTTGTGAAAGTAATTACAGAAAGTACAGTATAATGTTTTAAATTCAAAGCAGTCCTTGGGAAATAGGGACCGAGTTTATGGGGGGACATGTCCCCCTAACTATTGGACAGGGGGGGACATAATATATTTTGTTCCCCCAAACATTTTGTGATAAAAAGTAATGTAGTTGTTCAAATTTCATGTTACTTTGCTGTTGGAAACGTTTCCCCAGCATAAAACCAGGGAATAAATGATAAAAATGAGCATCATCACTGGATTATCTGTAGACACAGTTAACAGATTTTCAACTGAATTGTCATGATTGTTGAAAATTGTGTGCGTTTGATTTGAATTATTGAATTGATGTGCACATGAACTTCGCCCAATCACGAATTCCTGCGCTGATCTGTAGCCCATTCCTGCGCTGATCTGTAGGGGCAATGCCACCCCAATTCCAAAGTTTGCAGGTTAATAAAATATTTCAAGTATAAGCCAAAGAAATACTTCAGCGCAAATCAACGAAATTGCCTCAAGGAACCCATCCTACTTAGCTTTTAGTCGAATAGAAACTTGTATCTGACCTTTTGTAATCATCATTGACCGCAGGTAAAAACAATTTGAGTTACGCTTCTCGCAGCTGTTTTTGGCGCACCAGCTTGCTGTATCCCACCTAATGCTTGTGTACGTTTCATTTCCAGACCATCGCAAATTCCTCTCTGATAACCGTGGGTGTTACAAATACAACCTATCCTTGTTTCCAGTGCCGGCGTAGCTTAAAATCAATATCGTAGATTTTTGTTGTTGCACAGTTTTAAAACTACATGCGTCAATATGGCGTTGAGATAATTTTTATATGTCTTGAAGCTCAAACTTTGGCTAAGAAGAGATTCAGTTTAAAAGACTTCTTCATTGCGCCATAGTCACTGTTTAGCAACAATAGCATTCCTTCTAGATATTTATTTGTGATGACATGTATTGTGACGGTTCAATCACAATCATGTGGAGCCTCAACGTTTTCATCAATGATTTAACTTTACCTTGCCTGCAAGTCAAAATCAGTCTTTTCAAGATATTAGACTCCTGTTCATAAGCTCCAACCTGCTGTTCACAAGCTCAGTGTCTCAACCTTCATCTGATGTTAATTGCCACCCTATCCTACAGTAAATTATTTGAAATAATTTAACTGCAACGAGAAGAGTCAGCATCAAAATCTAACGTAAGTAGCAAGATGTTTTTTATTTTGCAAATGCTGAGGGAATTGACACTGCCATTACTCACAGTTACTGAGATATCTTGGACAGGAGTGGATATTAAAATTTAGGGGTAAGCTCTCATAAAGGGGCCCCAAAACATCGCCATTGCGAAAGGTAGATATGGGGTTACGTGCTGGATAAAAGGGTTAAATATATTTCACATTTCAATTTATGAACTAAATTCAAGAGCATAAGACACATACGAAAGGAAGAAATATTTGCACAGTTTTGCAGCTACACAATTGAAAGCTGCCTCCTGTGGCACATTTTACCCTAATTTTTGCTTTATTTTGAAAAACATGACTCACTTCATAGCTTCTTTAAATGTGGCTCTAGAGTGGTACATAACTTTGATAACTAAACAATGGTGCAAAGCTCTCAAGAGGGGGCACGGTATCTCTGAAAAAGAGGGACTCCAGGCGACTGCCTTGTTGTCCTTCCCTAATATACATCCCTGAGCTTGCAATCTCTCTTGTTGGCAAAGGGCGTGTGACTAAAATGAAACTAAATTTGAATTTTTTTCCCATTAGGGCTTCAAATTCCGCAGATAAGTTATTGTATTTTCAAGAATCCCGTGATTTGCACAAACGTGTTTACGTGCAGTGCTAAGCTATTTTACATGCAGCTGAGCGTGGTAAATAAGTTTTGTAATACTGGGGTTACGATCGTGTTTACAGTTTCCATCTTATATTTCAATGAAGTCAGTTCAATTTAGCAAAGTCTCAAACAAAAAGATTTGAGGATTATCAAAAATCTACACATTTTTCAAACGCGTTGAAAGACTCTAGCGTTTACGGTTATCAACTACATACGTGAATTAATCGCTGAAAAATCAGATGACAGCGGGATCCATTCTATATATGGATTCTATTGGAATAAAAGCTGATGATGCCTGCTTCGTAGGCGAAATATATACTCTGTAGGATCTTAGTGTCTGATTCTTTGGTGGGAAAGGATTTCTTTTCGATAGACAACGGGATCCACTTCTTATATGCGCGAATGTTTTGTAGAAGACCTACTTCGGAAGTCAGTGCCTCAGAGCAAAGTCGCTGCTCGGCTTCGGTTGAGCATGCTGTGTTGGTGCACAGCAGAAGCGTGTAAATACAGCATAACAAGCGCGGAGTCGTAATGGCGGCCGCGATGACTTCTTGTTCAAGTGCAATACTAGGCATTGAGAGGTTTACTAGCGCTTATGCAAGACAGGTTTATGAACAAATGATGGCATTGATCAGAAGTAGAAGTTTGGAACTTCACTATCAAAGCTTTTAAAACTTGTCAATTCAAAGAAAGCAGACATTTTATTTGTCGGATTAAATCTGAACACATGTTCAGGAGAAAACGCCAGAAACATGCACGTTTCGTGGATGATCTTTAAAAACAAGAAGCATTAAAAATATTTAAATGTTGAAACTTGGTTGTTGTTTTCCCCAGACCCTAATAAAATTCTGGCTACGCGCCTGGCTGCACTGTTAGCATTACCAAAAGATCTTGTGGTTTATTTTTGATTTAATCTATGTGGTGATTGTTAGTGGCAGTACATTTTATTTATCGGAAGTGACCAAATTTGAATTACTTACCACAATTGTTGAGTATAATTGTGTCTATTTCAGCCCTACTCTTAGAATTAATGTTTTCATATTAAATACAGTGCTAAGTGCTAGATATCTAGATATAACACCACTGGTACTACTACGGTTGAGTGATTTACGGTTGAGTGAACATGGTCGTACTACAGTTGAGTGAACATGGTGACGTCATCGAAACGCAAACAGTAAGGATTGTCCTCCCCAAAGTTTTTTGCCAAACTCGGTCCCTGGAAGAAGTCAACAATCTGATGCCAACGAGACTGACCCCAGTGGCAAAACTGATCGGAGTAGTAGAGAGAGTAGACAACGGACCAGACCAGAGCTGCTGTTCAGCTTTTGGAGAAAAGTAAAAGCAGTGTGAAACCCAATTTTTTACTATTTAGTCAAGCCAGATGAAACAAAATAGCATATTTTCTTATGTGAAGCGAAATAATAACAACAGCGAAGGTGTGGACGGTAATGAGCAATGTAGGCTAGTTCAAATGTAAAAGAAGCACCTAATCCGAAGCGGACCAAATGTAATTCCATTGCCAAAGGTAGAAATGGGACGACACATATTTGAGATACGGGTTCTTTTTGCCAAATTCTGAATGTAGCAGATATTTTACGGAAATGCAAGAACAACCGAGTCATTAATTTCTTGCTTTTTAACTTCTGTAATAACTTATTTGTTGAAGTGTCTAATAATGAAAAATTTGAGTTTTTTACAAGTAATTCGTGATTTTTAAAATTTTTGTTAATGAGGGTTCCATGACAACGCGAAAGTATGTCAGGGGTTCCACGATGACAAAAAGTTGAAGAGCACTGTTCTAGCTGAAAGGCGACTATACAGAATTTCTTTTGCACCTCGTGGTAGTTTAGCAAAAAGTTGTTGTCAGCAGAGCTGGGCTGCTGTTACTTTTAGAGATTAGACAAACCGCTATCACTATTTGCTAAATTTGATAGTGCGCTGCCCCTAGTACTGTTGAATAAATGGAGCATACTACTAGCGCTCATGTTAGTGCATTAAAAAAAAAAATTTTAATGTAGTTTTACAGACATAGGATATATGTTAAAAACCTTAACCTGAGAAGATATTTGAGAAAAGTTGCAATTAATGTGGATGTTCTTTGTTTTGAAAACTTTCTAAATCTAGTTCGAAGATCTGCCACGGCCAGGCCCGTTGCCAAGTTTTAAGGTTTGGGGGGAAAATACAGTTTAGGGGGACATTTGTGCTATTATTATTTGTTTAAAACAAATTTTTATAGGCACAATACAATTTTCGGGAGGCACAAAAAATATTTTAGGGGCACTACTCCCGAATTCCCCCCCCCCC
>JGI24158J21664_10007518_pt1 | contig 14473 bp, 10 predicted proteins | sample Ectturendosymbi3_FD_21664 | JGI IMG/M metagenome (IMG submission 21664) | reverse complement strand
TTCGGTCTCCCAACTGCAAGCTTGGGAATGCTTTCAAGTGTTTACAAATGTCGTTTGTTTTTTATTGCATCGCACCCGGTTTTTGCAGTAAACAATACAATGCAACATTTTTATTCACAATTGGAGGATTGTTTCTGATATTTGCAAATGCTTCCAAGGTAACCAAATCTATTGCATTTTCAAAGATATACGAATATGCAGTGTTAAATGTGAATTCATTGGAATTTCCTCAGAATGTTCTGGTAAAGTTTCAATGTCGCATAAGAAACCCAGGGCTAACAAACTTTTGAATTAGAGATTGTTGTCACAATCTACAAAAAAGATTTGGATTTTGCAATCGAGTGCTAGATTTGATCAATCTTTGTCAGTTGAACTGTACGAATCGATTATTTCTTGATACACTCTGAAAAACCCTAGTGCAGTACCAAGTTTTCTTCACAAACACAAGATGTTTTCAGTAATATTGTAAGTGTTACTCTTTTTCCTCTTAGGTTTTTCTCTAGGTTGCCTGAGTTTTGATAGTGATTCTGCCAAATCATCCACTGGATGGTGCAACGAGCGCAATTTAACATTATTTGACCCACTTCTACTGTATAGTGCTTTTCAACTTTAAAACAATAAGCTTTTGAATGTCTTGCGAGCCAATGAAAAAGATTGGAAACAATCTGCAAAATAGGCAAAACGTACGTGCTCTTTGGAAAACAAGAAAGATCANACCTCTCAATTGAGCAGAGCAACATAACACGCCTTCTGCTGGAAATATTGATCCCCAACCGGGNTAAGGTCAATGCACGATGTGAAGAGAATCGCAGCGTTTTAGTAAACAATACGAACTTGCAGTGCGTTACTGGGATACGCAGGTACACAAGCAAGGCCGGATTAAGGGGGGAGGCAACGGGGGCAATTGCCCCGGGCCTCCAGTCCAAGGGGCCCCCGTGATAACATTTATTTGTTTTAAATAAAATATTCGTTTGAAAAATTGTGGTGATTCAAAAAAGACACAAGAATACAACTCTTCATTCCGATGTTTCGTTGATTCATTATGGATTTCTCTGGAAGTTTGACTTTCTGCCATTTTTGGTAATCACTACGGAATATGAATATTTCCGTTTTTTTTCATTGCAAATATATTTGAATTTTTCTTGTAACTTTTCCTAATAGTCGTTCTTGTGGCGTAAGTTCATCTACTCGCGCATCAAGCCTACTGCACAAATGTCGCGAAAACGATACTATTTGCGTGTTTAAGCAGCAAAGCTAGTTCTGCTGTGGTTGCTGTTTAGTATCAATGATTCCGTAATTTGTTATGCCGTCTGGAGGTAGCCCCAGCCGAACTGCGACCTTTGTTTCGTCATAAAGGGCAACCCAGTGTTTTTTAAGTCGTGTTTGGGCATCAAAATGACACTCTAAAATTTTGCAATGACACCCTAAATTCTGAAAGCCAAGAAGATATGGTTTTGCTCTGTATTGAAGTAAAACGATTTGAGGGAAGCATGTTTTCCTGCACGCGGCCATTGCAACAGCGGCTGCAGTGATAGGCCGGCACAATTCTCTGACGCAGAAGTTGGACACGAAAATTGTGAATATCTTATTTGCGCGTTGTCATGCGCACCGCCTCGCTTCGGCCTGTTGCTACACTGCCGCAGATTTGTACAGTGTACGAAAATGTGAAAGCATTTTAATGCAATTATGGTAGTGTTTTACTCTTTCACCGTTGCGATCGGCTTGTCTGGAAATGCATCAGACTGCAATGAAGGCAAAAAGTCGGTAGATGCAGGGCGCATGCTAAACAAGGTAGTTGTCGAGTGAGGCAACTGTGAGAGCTAGGAGTGAGATTTTGGCTACTTGGGCAGCACTGAAACAGCTGTGAGAAACAAAAAGTGATGCACCGGGCATTTTTTATTGCGACTTGTGAAAACAAAAAATTTAATTATGGTGCTTTCCTTTTGCCATCACTGCTACCTCACCTGACAGAACGAAGCAAAGTTTTTCAGGCGGGATGTTTCAACTTAGCACAGATGAAAGATTCCGTAGAACTGTGCATCACTAAGCTGTCTGATGCCGCTGCCTAATCCGAGCTTAAAGCTACTTGGGAAAAGTTTGAGAGTGAATTAGGGGAACTTAGAACGCTGGATGATTTGGCTGACTCGTGTGCGTGGCAGCAGTTGCGCAGCCAAGAGTTTTGTTCGGGAGGGGGCAGTCTATGACGTCGTCAGTCACTGACGTCGTTTTGAGTCTGACTGTTCCTTCTATTTATTTTCTAACAATTGAAAATTGATGTAAAGCACCATTAAAAATCTTAGCAAGTTTGTTTCGGGGGAGCCATGGCCTCTTCGGCTTCATTCTGGTTGCGCCACTGCGTGACAGGTGGCATGGCGTTTTGGAAGGGCACCGAAAGTTTGGCAAACTGATCATCCCGATACACGGAAAGGGAGACAGGAGTGAATGCACCAACTACTGAGGCATCTCTGTCCTTAACCTCCCTGGAAAAGTGTACGTCAAGTGCTTTGCAAAAAGATACCTCGCAATAATTGAACCAAAGCTGGATGATACCCAGTGCGGTTTTCGTCACGGCCATAGCACAACAGAACAAAATTCCACTCTCCAACAAATTCTCGAGAAATCTTGGGAACATCGCAAAGACGTATACACATGTTTTGTCGACCTCGGGAAATTATATGAACGAGTTCCTCGTGAAAAGCTTTGGGGAGTGTTCCGGGAGTATGGTGTTGACGGCCATCTCTTACTGGCCGCCAAGTAACTATATTCCTGCTTACAATCAATGCTCCTGTTGATGGAGTTAAATCACAAGCGGTCACCGTGGTGATGGACTCCCGATAAAGGTGTGTACTGTCACCACTCCTATTCGTATTCTATATCATGGGTCTCCAAACTACGGCCCGTGGGCCAAATCCGACCCGCGAAGCTATTTCGTCCGGCCGCAAAACACATTTTGCCAATAATGAAAAAATGATATATTTACAAAAAATGTGTTCATTTGGTGTAACGCAATTTTTCCGAAACCAATCACGTTACTTAAGATGTCCGGCCCTCAAACTGTTGTGCAATAGCTTACGTGGCCCTCTCCCAAAAAATTGAGACACAACCGAATCGACCATGATGCCACCGTTTGGAACTACAGAAATTACTAATTGCTTTTTGCGAACGATTTGGTACTGCTAGCAACTTCTCAACAGAGCCTTCAAAATGCACTTGCTCCGGTTTCATCTGCTTGCATCCAAGCAGGAACTAAAATCAACCCTAAAAAGACTGATGTATTATGCCTCTCAAGGCGTGAAAGCAGTGTATTCTGGAAGTGAGTGGCAATATACTGCAGCAGGTGAAGTTTAACCCTGGAATACTATCGCAGGTCTGCCAGACCCGGGTCAAATGAGGTTATCCACGTTAAACTACGGAAGCGGAAGTCGGGGNGCTTTGAACTCTTTAGTAGCTTCATGTTTTTGTGTGACTAATAATAGGTGCGATCGCCGTCATCCACGCTCTTCTAGATTTTGCACAGTGGAGCGAGTTCACGTCTGGCAGACCCGACGATTGTATCAGTGTGAGGTGACGGGTCACGCTGACCCCACGTTATGGTTAGAGGAAGTTTTGCTTGTAAAAAGCTGAAACTCACTCAGTGTATGCTTCTAAGGTCTTGTTAGCAGCATACAAATAGAGAAGTTCTTCACGCCCGTAATTTTTCTTTTATGAGCAATTCAGTTCAGGACTACATGACACCTTCGCTAAAACAAGCACATATGACTTTCGACACCCTACTTACTTTTCATCAAGAATCGTATGATATTAGAGTAAAGTAACTTTGTTAGTGCTCAAATTGCTCAGTGAGACGTATATTTTCAGTGTAGTTTTTGTGATAAATTGCAGTTAAAGGAATAGGTATTTTTTTATTTTTGAAAACTGGGTCTGGCAGACCCGATGATATCATTAACGTGACAAAAAAAACGATAGTATTCCTAAGTACCTTAGCAATTTGTGGTGATATTCACGAGTTACAGAAGGCAGAACAAAGAGATTGATACACGAATTCCGAAAGCAAACGCAATTCCGCGTGAGCTTTGTTGCTGTCTGGTGAAAACAGGAGATTTCAAAGTTCACAATGCTTTCAGTTTTTAAATCGCTCTTTGTTTCGATCCTCATCTGTGGACATGAACCTTGAGTAACGACTGAAAGAATACTTTCCCATGAACAAGCGGCAAAAACGTTTTTTTTTGCGAAGAGCTCAGGGTGTGACACTTCGTGACAAAGTGCACAGGTCTGAAATCCATTAAAGCCCAGAATGTCAAGCCACTTCTCCGAATCGAAAGATCCAAGGTACATTGGTTCTGTCATGTGTTCAGATGCTCCCAGAAAACTGAAATTTTCTATTTATAAACTTGTCTTTAGGTTTTTGCCAAAGTCGAATATTGTGTTCAAATAATTAGGCATATTTTAACGGAAACTTGCAATTGTATGAAAATCAGTGAAAAATATCAGACATTGAAAGGAAAATTGTGTTGACACCCTAAACCTCCATCACGACACTCTTCGAAAAACCTTAAAAAACACTGGGTAACCTATGGTGAAAAGTCACTTTTTTCCTATGGCTACTATTCTTGGGTTATATTATAAACACATGAAGCTAGTCAAGCCATTTACACCACATGTATTTGCGTGTTCTGTCAGAAAAGGTTTTTGATCAGTCGATTTGTAGAACGAAAGAGCAGAAAGCGAGATTGCAGTGTATAGCTAGCGCGATGCCGAAATCTATAATGCCACCAGGAGCTGAAAATGGCCAAGTTTCTAAGGTGAAAAAGCGCAAGAATCTGGCAGTATTAGCTGAAACGTCACGACTGAAAATCTTTTTTTCAACAAAGCTTTTAACCAGCAATGTCAAAACAGTGGGGTTAACCAGAGCACCTGAAAATGTAGGCGAAAATCACGACGTAAGTTTCGAAGCACCTTTCACACTCAGACTGGCTGGCGATATTGGTATGTTATTTTTCCGGTGTCTTTGTTTGTAATCTCTGGTATCTGCTTATTGTTCGGGTAAATGTTGTTTCTTGCCCAGTCGCTCTCTAGCCTTTGGAAATATTTTTTCTTAACAAGAATACACTGTAGAGTTTATATCATAAAATCTCTTCTCGCAGCTGACTGTATATGCAGTTGAGTACCGTAGGCTATTTATTCGATTGTAAGCCACGGCTTATAAAGTTTTTTCATCATTTCATGCGACTCCCAATCAAGAGCGGCTTACATATTATTTCTTTACTTTATCGAAAGGTATAGATGACGATCAGTCGTTCTTTAGCTCCGTTTCGGCGACCAAATTTTTCTTTCGCATTCGATTTTCTTCAGTATCACGTGCACATCCGTCACAGAAGACAGATGTGGTGGTGTAAGCATCATTGAAAACGCGAAACGCACGAGGACGCGAACGTCGCGAATGTATCTCAGAGGCTAAGGTAACCTATGTTCAGGTGCGGTTTACAATCAAGGGCAGCTTGACATTAATTTCTAACACCATTTCGTTCGGTTTACAATAAAGTTAATACGGCAGGCACATAATCGACCACTGGAAAAAGCAAACGAGATCGTTGCGAATCAGCGAAAACATAAATTTCACAAACGATGACGTCAAGGAATACATTATAGGGGCCCTCCAGTGAAAATTGCCCCGGCCCCCCTACTCTTTAATCCAGCTCTGTACACGAGACCAATATACGTCAGGTTTGGGTCCTCACACTTCACAAAGCTGGCCCAAAGATACTTTAATTCTAGTTACAATGTAATTTTTGCGAGGAAGAAGGTCTTATTTGACGATTGTGAACTGAGTGCAATCTTTAATAATTGTGAAATAACGCAAACTGCTTTGGCAGTGAATGCTGCATGTGCGGCATGCATTGGCAGCGTTGCGCTGATGCTGTCCCACGCACTCACTAAACGCCGAGCTCGAGGCTGCAAGTGAGGTTTCGCCTGTCGTCTGCATGACCTAACCAGGATTTGAATTCAGCCTAACACCCTTCTAAAAGATAATTTAAAGTATGCAAGGTTTTTTATCAAGTTATATTTGTTAAGAAAATTCAATTCAGCTGCCAAAATCATGGCTCTCAACAAAATTTCAGCTGTCTTGCAAATTTCAAACCAACCGACAAATGTAATAATCTGCTGTTTATGATCAGATCATGATATGATATAATTAACGGTATCTGGACATGTCAAAGTATGGTAGGCGGGGAGATTGCTAAATCCAAACAAAAACGCATACGTGCCTATACGAGCAATGTCAATATACTCCTCCACATGCAATGGAGGAGGCTTGACGCAACGTTTTCAACGCAATGTCAGTATACATGGATCACGAAAATCTAATAGTATACAGCAAATGACTTCTTGCTAGCAACTGATTTGGAATAATATTTTTAATAAATTCATATACGTTCATTTTGTACATGAAATAAATATATTCGGAAGCTGGTTTGTACAGAAAACAGCTGCCACACGCCAGCGTTCAAAACNTTGCGTCAAGCCTCCTCCATTATTGCATGTCCAACATGTACCATCCCATACAACCGTTTACGGCTGAATTTAAAAGCAATTCAATTTTTGTGAAAATGGCTGCGTAAAAAGTTCTTTCAAGTGAATGTGTTCGTTTGACAGCTTATCTTTACAAAATTGCAAGCGTTATAAAGATATCGGCGTCAATGCCACCCTAAATTTGTTCACACTGGATCCTTTTTGTGTCAATCACGGAACAACTCTTTGCCCAGACATGTTACCTGGACAAGTCAAGCAAACCAAAAAACAGCAAGATCTAACAATGGAAAATTAAACTGGGTTCTTACAGCTACCTTGTAAACCACACAAAAGGAAACGAAAATGCGGCACCAGATGGTGTTTTTACGTCTGTGCAAAGTATTTGCTTCAGTCACGCGATATTTCGATCTTCAACGAACTCACTAAACGCTTGATCATTACTGCAAGTCTCCTTCAAAGTAGAAATCTACATTACCCTATAAAGAACATTTGTTCCGAGTGCATAATCTGCGCAGAACTAGGATCTCCAAAGGAAACATTACTTATTGGTTGCAGCTGATGATTGCGGTGAATTTCAGTTATCTTTGTTGAGTTGGGAAAATACTGTTTCAACTGCCGTCAATTATCTTGTAACTTTTCGTCTATTTGGCTCCCCTGCTTTTGTTTATAACAATAGGGGTACTTTTGTTATTTTGAATGTGTTAAAAGCTTTTTCTGCGCTAGACGTGTGGCAAGCGCATCTTAACGCTAGATGCGTTGCAAGCATTAGAACAACTTTGTTTTATCTTGCAGGTATATCCCTTAAAAAATCGTAATTCAATGCTTTAGTGAGCAATGAAGCGTATGATAAAACGTTTTAACACCAAAAACTTTCCAGATAAAGCCTGGGAAGAACTTGCGTGACGCACACTGCAAGATCTCCACAAAGTGCTGCCACTGTTTCTACGTTATATAATCATTTCATCACTTATTGCAAAAATGTAAAATCTTGGCAAAAACGATCAACTGACTAGGGAACTCTGACACATCTTGTTTCGCCGATAAGTTAGAACGTATGAGGAACCAGTGTGTGACGTTACAGAAATGCTTAACTAATCGTACAGTAGCTGTCCACGTTCGCTTTGTTGATTTATGATGGCGGACGGACTCCACCTAAGATCTTGCCCATAGTCCTCCTAAGGAAGTTCTAAAAATCCGAAAACATCGAACTCGTAGAAACTAGATCTGGGCCAGCATCGCCGCAAGGTTGTAGTGTGATTTCGTGTGAACTTGATGGTTTGGATGAGCAAAACACCTTTGACATATCTTTCGTTACAGCTGCACAAGTTGTGACATCGAGCCAAGTTGAGATGGCCTTGATCGCTGTGGAGAAGGCGTGTGATATTAATCGAGCAAGTTCCTGTTTGTAGCTAGCTTGGCGCTACCTTGGAAGACAATCGGAGACTTTTTGCTTTTGCCATTATCCATACGTTTGCTCACAAGTTAGAGACAGTCTTCCTCTTTTCTGCTTTGCTTTTGTTGTTTTTCAAACGAGGTGTTTTCTTATGTCGCACTGAATGTTTGCGTGATCAATGACTACCAGCTGTAATCAGTGCAACCCTTAAATTGGATGAGACCGCTGTGAGCCTATGCCTTTTCCAGCTGTTACTTTACCAGATGCTTTTTTCTGTGTAGGTTAAGTTGTTACACAGTCTATTGTAGTGAGCTTATCTTTATAAGCTGTGGCGCTATGCATTTCTTTCAAATAGTTTCTTTTAACATCACTGTAAGCTTTGACTTTCTTGATTGGCCTTCTTTGTATTCTGCAGGCCAGGGTTTCCCAAACTGGGTCCGTGAAGATATGACAAGAAATGAAAAAGTTGAACATATTCATTGCGCAGGATGAGAAAATACATGTCCATACTTATCTTGAACTCTAAAGCACGAGTTTGCCTGTAAAAAAGTCTGATATTTAATGAAGTGTACAGCAGAAAGCAACCACATCCAATGATGGTGTGAGTTTTGTATAATAAACATTATTCAGTGCCGTGCCATTTGTTTTTATTTTGAATTACCCTTCCGCGCTTGTTGGGCTGAAAAACTGATGCAATATAAGATAGAAGTATGAGAAAAAACAGATTCAAAAATGGTGGTTGAAGACCAAAAGTATGAGAAATCTGCTGTAGGTTAATGCATCACTTACTAAGGATTTGGAAAGGAAAATATCAAAGGTATAGAAGTCATCATGGGAACGTTAAAACAAAGGAAAAAACGAATCTGCCGAAACAGGCGACGTTTCAATGTGATTCCCGAAGTGTACGGTGCAAAGCGTGCACACGAAGTCACGAAAGTGGTATACTGCACCTAGTATTTGAGCTTTTGTGAATAAAAGTTTGTGGTAATAAAATTTTTGTTATTTATATAAACAAAAATCTTCAGAAACATTTCCAGTCATTGTGTATTTTTTGACTTACCATTTCGCAGTTTCCTTTTCTTGTTTGTGGCTGTTGGTATTTTCCAACTTTGATGTTCCACCACTTGCAGTCCAAGCCAAGCAACCATGGCATCATCATCCAGTTCATCTGAAAAAAGCAAATTAAATGGAACATGCTTCATCCCTCATGCATAGCTTTGGATGACATCTAAAATAGGCACTCTTGTTATTATAATTTGTACACACTAGCGTTTTATTTCCAAACAGGACTGCAACGAAGGATGTGGGGCAAATGGACAATTGCCTATCTCAACAGTTTTGAACAAAACGTTTACGTTTGTTAACGCCGCCAACTGTCTTTAAATAAATTCGTCGCATTGCATGCAATCCAGCAAAACGTTTAAAAAATTCACCATGTCCCACATTTCATGTCGGCTTGTATTGAAGTGCTCACGGCAAAAACAGCCAGGCTAGGAACAATGAAAAAAATGCTTTGCGTACATAGCTCAAAGTATTCCCATGTTGCACCTGGGAAACCGAATAAATCCTTTGGGTCATCTAGCCGACACCTCCAACTAGAAGTTTTAAACAAGAGATATATAAGTAAATGCCACTCATAGAACAAAAATCTGGAGGTGATCAAACTTATTTTCAAACAGATTATGTTTCAGCTATGTTTAATATTTTTACTCCGGATTGAATTCTCCCTATATCACTGCTACTTTTAAAAATATTAATTTCTTACCAATACTGCTTTTGGACACTACTGAAATGACGAAAAAGTAGTTTTGATTGCTAGTATATCTTGCATAGCAGTTATGAATATCAGATGATATCTGGAGTCGATTATTATAAATATTTTAAGAAGTAGCCAGTCATGAAACCTGTGCACTAGTTCGGCCAATTCCAATTTATATACGGGTATATCCTACAAGTGAGAAACTTTAATGTTTGTAAACGGGGCTTACACGTGCATCATAATCAATGAACTTCATGTTGCGCAACATGTTTCGTTTTTCGTGGATTGATTTCAAATGTGAAGTGGTTGCGGATCCCCAAGCTGTAACACAATAAATTCAGTTGCTCTATACAAGAGTAAAACATAGCAATTTGGTTAAATCAATTTCTTAGTAAAAAGCTTTGTGAGCAGATCTAGCTACTTTTCTCTTGTGCTACTTTGTAACTTAAATGTGGTTCCGTGCTGTCAGAATCATCGCAGAGTTATGAAAGCACAGCATGGTGGGCAGATTCCTAAAAAACATATTTCGTGTGTCCACGACACGAACAGGAAATCACTGCTAACTATGCTTTCAAGAAATAATGGAAATTTATTGAAGCAAGAAGAAAAATTCAAAACGTACACCCTACGATGCCCCCTCAGCATTTGAGTTTCATTTTAGCTGGGCATATACTTTCTCTGCCACGCCCAGATTCTTGCAGATCTAAGCACCTGAGTGATTGATTGATCTATTGTTTCATATGACTCAGCAAATAAACAGCAGCAGTGCAAGAGCCATCGCGCAATAAGTAAACCAATTGTCAGGGAACATTGGAATAAATGAAAATACAGTGGCATGATAGCTGACCCACCGGGAGAGACCTGTTGCAGCCCAGCACTCCCTGCACAGCTGTGTTGATCATCTGGCAGCTCTTTCCCACGTATATGCAACACCACGAGTTTAAACTGGACAGTGAAAAAGCTAGTTCAACTGCTGAGGGGCAACAACTCAACAACCTTCCGGTTCCGTCAATGCCCTGACATCTTTGCACAAATTTGTTTTTCTTGCTGGAATACTATGTATTGCCAAATAAAATCAGTTCTACTCAACTCATTTGCGTCGACTAGCAATTCATAGCTGCGCAGATCACGTGCAACCGAACAGGGCTTTGTGTGGCTCTTTCAAACCAGCTGCTTCAAACCAGTCGTATGCCAAATGGCTTTAGTTTTGTCTCTCGATCAGTTACAGTGATAACAGCGTGATACTCATGGCGTATGTTTCAAACTACAGTTCGTATTTTTTCTACAATTGGTGCTAGCTTAGCTGTTCAGTTCGGTGATGTCAGCGCAATGGTAATGGAGAGTGTTTTTTTTTACAGATTTACAGGTCAGTAAACATGAGAATTGTCAGTGAAGATTAGAATAAATGGAAACATAATGACAAAATAACTGATCAGTTTAAACAAAGACTGTCACTGTGTCACATAGGATTGACGAAGGACCATGGCGGTCAACTCGTCAAACAACACAAAGTCTTGCTGTAGTGTTTCATCAATCCACCTGTCAGCTTTTGCTTGCAATTTACAGGACTGAAAATGCGTTATAGACGCGAAATTGATTTCCTGGTAAAACACTTTTTGAGCAGATTTAGCTGCGTCGTCTTGTGGTGTCTTTGTCACGTAAAGATGCAGAGAGTTAGAATACCGTATTAACATATTATGCAGGGCATGCAATCGTGAATTTCCAGTAAATTATGATTACCCAAAGTTTGCAAAGAAGATTGACTGAAACGGGAGAGAAACAGATAGATATCATTCGCATCAGAGCTTCGGAGAATGAAAGCTTTTAGCCTTCGACTCCAAAGCAGAACTTCAAATATTGTGAAAACACATTCCAACTCCGGGCAAGTTTTTTGTTAATATCACTCTGGAACTCAGGTTTTTTCTCAGCAAACTTTGTTGAAACTGTCGGCATTTTCCAGCCTTAGAAATTGCAACACAACAATTATAAACTGCCTCCAGAAGCACGTTGAGCACTTAATTGTGTGTGCAAATTGAAAAATGCACAATTTGTGACTCTCCGTTACAATGAATACATGAACACTTTGAAATAACATACAAAATACAGCACAGCAATACAGCAGAAATTCGCAAAATCGCAAAAACAAAATAACTAAAATGTGCATAAAACGAAAGTAAAACGACAAGATAATCTTGAGATGATATATATACAAAAATAATAATATACCGGTTTCGATTCGGTTTGTAGTTTCACTAGTGTTATTGATACAGTCTCACTCTGCAATTTATCTGCATGTTTGTCATGAAAAAGTACTGGCAAAGATTGGTGATTCAGACATTGGTTCTTAAAAAAAATTACTTTAAGTCTTTCTTCATCGACACTCGTAAACACGACTTCACTATGCGTAAAGCGAAAAAGTGCCGTTCAACGCTAAATTTCGTTGGTCTACAACTTCTGGAAAGAAGGGAGCCTTGTATATTTTTTCGAATTCTACCTAAGGTTTTTCACAAGGAATGCAGTCGTGTGCTTGCGTGAGGTAGACAAAAAACGTACAGAAGTCTTGGACATATTCCAAGTTGCTGGTAAGTGAAAAGTTGTTCTGTGGAGCTACGGCAAGGACCAAAATCTACTGGGTATCATCCACTACCTGTCGGCTACGGACTTTTCCACCTCAGCGTAACGGGAATGCAAAGTAGTGTCATATTTGTTCTAAAGCCTGCTTTGTTTTCAAGCCCTTCCTGGTAGGCTACATTTTTCAGAATATCATCTTTCACGTTCTGGCTCCACCAAGGGTTACGTTTTTCCCATTACTCGCTGAACAAGGTCTATAGCCCCTCTGCAAAGTGTCTTTCTCACGTGGTTTCCCGCCTGGGATTACTACTTTATTCGGTAGAATCTTGCACGTTTGTGTTGGCCCTGGCGGTTTTTGTAGATGAATATTTATAACGAAATATGTTGGATTTGATCCGGACTGTAAATCGATTCATAAATATAGGATCAGTACTTGGTTTAGATTGAGTTAACGGAAAAAATGTCGAAAATTTTCTAGATAAGAAGCTGCATTTTGTTAATTTTTTGGACATATTTTGGACTTGGACTTTCAGTTTTTTAAAGTTTTGGACTATGGCTGGACCTGAACTGAGTTTTAAAAATTCAGGACTGGATTTGGATCACAAAATATGACAATCCGCTCATCTGTGGTACACATCTTTGTGTTGAAAGAAAGTGTTCATGATGCTCAGACTCAGTCAGTTGATTGTTAAAACATGTTTTCTGCGGGTGTCTTCGGTTATCACCAACGTCAGCATCACCATGTATGCCGATCGCCTCCCTTCATAACCCGGCATCGCTCCTAACGTGTGTATTGAAGTCTCACGAAAGGATCGTGGAATCTTCACAGCGCATCAGCAATAATTTCTCCCACGAATTGCGGCTACAGTGCACTTTCCTTTGCGCCGTGCACCTCTATCAAGCAGGGAGCGGCCGAACAGCTTCAAACACCCTTCCTCCTAGTGGGATCCATTCATCAACACATTCGCCGCTGAGGGCTTGTAAGTAACCCCACTACAAAATGGGAAAACTTTGATGGCTCAACGCCGCCGCAGAAGAGTTTCCACCTCTCGCCCAGGTCAACGGTAGAACCGTGCTATAGAACCACGATGCTTAGTCAAAGATATGACGACTACACACAGAAAATATCATTTACCTTCCTCGACCATTTTGTGTTCTTTCCCTGTGAACAAAGAGACGTTCCAGTTTTCTATTACTAGCTTATGGCTAGATGACCTTCNACGCGTAGCTTTCAGGTCTCCTACAGTAGACTATAGTGGATATTTATTNCCCTACGATAAAAATCAGTTACGGTTTGATGTTTTTCTGCCAGAAAGTTGATTTGTTTCTGGTTTATAAACGCAAAATTGATAAAAATTTGTTCAACCCCTAACGCTTTTAGTACTTCTTTACTAATAGAAGCCAATTTTATTCATTGCTAATCTTTTTCCGTTGTCAAAATACCTTCATAAATCTGTGGGGCTTATCTAAACCGGCCTTTGGATTATCAGGGCTTTGTGGCATTAGCAAGGCGTACATCCCCTGCAGAGATTGAATTTCTTTCAAGATCGGATGTTTTGACATTAGATTGGAAGCAGCTGGCTGGATATTTATTTGAAATTTGTTTACCTTGTTTCTATTATTCAGAATTTGTTTATCGCAATGTAATCTAACGTTTCAGTGGACTAGAATCTTTGGACAAAGTTAGCCTAACGTATGCAGCAGAATAGCTTAATGCAGGCATTGTGGCTTATTTAAAGTTGAATTAGTTGATTTACTGCACCAACGTAGGCCAAAGACCTTATCCTTCTGTAAGTAGGTTTAATCTGTAGGCTCAAAATCCCCTTCTTTTGTGAGCGACCCAGTCTGATTTAGTTTTTATTTGGGAGTTAACCCCGCGAGGTCAATGTTTTTAAGTGAACGCAAGGTCAATATTTTTAAGTGTGAACTCGAACCTGGACCAACACCAAATTCGCACAAACAAACCTTTGATGGATGTGCATGCATGCCATAACTCTTTCAAGTGGCTTCCCCAAAACGGCGAAAGCTACGACCACAAGTGGCCGGTAAGAGTTATAATATTTTTGGCTTAATTGTTCTAATTAAAACTTTGCAAAAAGGTGAGAAAGTGAAAAGTGTTGCAGCATTGACCATCACATTGGTGAACTGGATAAGAGTTGATCCATGAAAATACCCCCGAAACTTCCTCGTTTTTCTGCCTTGAGCCGTCAATATGCACA
>JGI24158J21664_10007517_pt1 | contig 14473 bp, 9 predicted proteins | sample Ectturendosymbi3_FD_21664 | JGI IMG/M metagenome (IMG submission 21664) | reverse complement strand
GACCTAAACTGAATATTGCAATTCCATTTTTTCAAACTGTATCTAAATGCTTCCTGAAATTTTTTAGCAATTTAAATCAGCTTAAACGCAGCTGCAACACGTGAGGAAAACTTTGACCTGCAATTCGATTCATTTTAGCACAGATATATCAAAAGTATACTTTTAATAACAATAAAACAAAAAGATAATGCATAAACAAGACCGTGGTAGTAATAAAATCAAACGCATGCCTTACTTTGTTGACACATATCTGCTGTCTTTCCCCAGCAGTGACCGTTACAGGCGTTGCTGCAAGATCCACCTAATAACCGATATTTAGACATTGGTCAATTCGTCAAAACCAAAAAGCAATTTTCCACCAATAAATCACCTCTGTTGTTTGTCACCCAAAGGCAGTTTTGATCACAGAATAGCTGGAACAGTATTAATGTCTAGCTGCAAACCAAACGAACAGTCAAGATTAATTTATCCCATCAGCGTACAGCATTATTTCCATCGTTTGGCCTAACCACAGGTACAGTATAGCGGTGCACAGAGCTCAAGCTGTGCCGTGATCAACGTTGTCGCGCAACGGTCAAATGAACGGGTAATTGTGGCGAACAACCACACATATCAGGGTGCACACTAACAACTACACCTTTTCAACGCCAACTGAAGTGAACACTAGTTTTGCATCTTTTAGCAAATTCAAGTGATTGATCGCGGCGACTTTAACCAGTTGATCTCACGTTGATGGGAGCTTCATAAAACCAGGCTTTCACCCAAATGGATTCTGAATACACTATTTGAAGCGACTCCTGCCAAGCACCGAGAGGTTAATATTTTCGAAAAAAGCAGCTATTTCCCAAATGGACTCAGGGCTGATTGATTGGTACTACCGACTGTTAACATTCAAATGATTTGTTTCACACACAACCAGTTTCACACGTGTTTATTACTTGCTGGTATGAAGAAACTAACTTTAATTTACAATGAAAAATCCAGTTCTATCAACAAACTTTACATTCAGAGTATACTTGTCTTACACATGTCTCGAAGAATTAGGTGAGTACGCCGAAACTAAATCCATAGCTTTTTGAAAAAAATTCCCCCACTAGTAGAGAAAATATGTGAGATACAAAGTAAGTGCATGAAAACAAAACTGAAATACTTTACTTCTTGCGCTTAATTACACGCCGGTCCCATTCATTTTCGTTTACGATGTTACAAAAATACTTTGACGTTTTTACGGAGAAGCATAAAACGTGACGAGAAGACACGAAATGGAAAAATCAAACATAGAAACAAACCTACAGCCATTGATAGGAAGGGTCAAAGTTATTAATTACTGTTGGTTATGCCGGGAGTAGTAAATTATTCCACGGGTTCCTTTCAAATAAAACATTGACGTTTTGAACAGACAGGGATGGTGCGAAGTAAAACAACATCAAATGTTTGTTTCTGGTCTTCACCTCAGAAGATGAACAGTTCTACTGTGTTTCACAACCGACACATGAAAGTTGACTAGCGTAGATTACTAATGAGGTTTCAGTTAACAGCGTTCTCAAATAGTATAGAACGTGCTGTTCACTGTAACAAGGCATCAAACAATACTGCTTAAATCGAATTAATGCCTCACAGGTTTGTGGCGACTTTGCATCAATGGTGACTTTACGACCGTCTACTCTCGTGTCGATGATATCATCCCAGACAATTGTTTCGGCGAAACAAAGTTCTTTGTTGTGTTTACTGATCAGCACATTGCCCCTGGAAATCTCTGTGAGAGATTTAAACCTGTTCAACAAAAACCCAGTTGTCACATCTGCAACTGCACGTTTGATCAGAGCAGAGTAGCAGTTGCCCTTATTCCGCCTTTGTACTGCAAAATGTAACTCTTTGTGAACGAATACACGAGTCCAGGTTTATTCATGCATTTGTGGGACGTGCAGAGCATCCAAATAATATAACCAATAATTAAAATAACACAATTTGATCTTCATCTCATCCAAAATTATTAAAGTTAAGAGTAAACGGAGAATGTTTGATTTTGAGCTGATCCTGAATGATTTACGGAAAAGTGACGAGAGGCCACATTATCGACGTGTTTGCATAGTATCTCGTATTATGATGGCTGATGGCATGTTTTATTCCCTCCGCGAAAAAGTGATATTTTTCCACATGTCGTTGCCATGACTGTCGCCTGAACAAGTGTAAGGCAGCAGATTTTTAAAATCCGGAGCTAGTTCTTACAGGATATGTACACGTACAGCATCAATTGCAGTACAATGAGTAGCTCTTTTCCTCACCAAAGTAACCGAAACTCGATATTTGAAAGACTTAGGTGGTTATTTATATAATGTGTATCTTTTGTGTTCAAAACTACAAAATAAAACAACCTTTCGTGTCACGTGAAATTTCAGATGGATTTGTTACTGAAAAGCAATAAACTCTGCGGAAGAAAATTGAAAGACGTGAACACTTTCTTTCAAACTTCTACAAAGCCGTTTTTGCTTTCTCACCAATGGATTTACAAATGCACATCTAATTAGTGAAGTCTGATTATTATGTATTTACGTTTTTGTACTTCCTGGACAGTAGAATTTGACGTTTGCGATGGCTGTTATTCTGAATGTTTCCGATCATTGTCCGAATGTTGCCGAACACTGCTGAAACGTTTGTGGAAGTAAACATTTTCACCCAACAAGATGCATATTTTTTCATATCGAATGTATTTCATCCTACACCGAAAATGTTTGCTCTTGGCAACATCTTCTCTTGGCAACATTTTCACTCAAAAAAATGTCATACCTCAAGAATGAAAGTTAAATTAGGCAATGATATACTTTGTTGCAAATTGCTTATTTCATCACCATGTCCTTTATCTATGAAAGCATAGATGTTACATTTGAATAAAACGTTTCATTAAGGGTGTAAAACTGCAGGAATGGCAATTGAGATCTGTTTACCTTTTTACGGTTGAAAGAGATCAGTAAGCCAGACTAAATGTGAGGCAATATAAGTAAAATGAAGACACAACAACTTGTGCATTTCAACACTCAAGGATTGCACGACAAAATTCTCATCATCATACATTTATCGAGCTAAATCAAAAAGTGATTTCAGTTAAACTTCCATGTCATTTCATTGTTTTTGTATCGGGATAACACCATGTCCAGTCTACTGCTCACCTCAGTTCCTTTAAGCCTTCATTTGTGTCTGGATTGTAGTTGGCCGTTATATAAAGGGAATAGTTTCGGTAAAGTTGCCTTCCTCTAATTATTCGCAAGTTCTCCAGCGACAAGTAAGGTACGTAATTCAATGCTATGATGACGTAGCCTGTAACCTCCCTGATATTCTGAAAACAAATTGCAATGCTCAACTTTTAACCAGTGAGCAACAGCAATTATAATTTGATTATAATTTAATCCAAAACAGTAACCCAAACCTTGTTTGAATTACTGCATCAGAAATGTCAAAAGAACACATTCGACAAGCACTAACTTCGGTATTTGCTAAGAGTGGCTTGAACTTCGTAAAACCTACAGCACAGTGGTAGGAAGGCAATTCACAGGAAATCATACCATCCAAAGACGACATTCAAGTCAATCTTATTTGGAGAAGGAATAAGATTGAGACGTCTCAACCAAAGGAAAGAAGATTAACTCAGAAGCACCGGCTCAGAAAAAAAGCGATTCGCTCAAACTTCCCTTTGGTCATGACAAACGACGTGATATCAATGGCATCAAATTGGGAAGAAAGACTACGCCCTCCAAAATGCGAAAAGAAAGATGACCCGCATGTCGGGCTACATCCCCCCACCTGCTAACTTTAAGAGCAGCATATAAAGAAAAGCTCAAATACGAAGGCAAGGATTACCTGCAAATGACCTAGCACATTTGGGAAAAAACTAACGAACTATAAGCACCTTCTTTAAGCAAGCCATAAAAGCAAATAAACGATGTGTCTAGGCCCTTCAAGCACTGTGCACTATGTGGTTGCTACGGAAAACACAAAAAATCCATGGCACCATGTTTTTCACAAATAATAACAAAAAAGAAAACTTTCCCACAACGAAAAGTTGACATGCGCAAAATATGGTATTTATGTAGCGACTTGTGTGATATGTCATGAACAGTACGTTGGCCAAACTAACAACCCACTTTCCGTGAGATGGTCATTGCACTGCAGTAACTGTAACAAAGAGGATTGCAAAGATGACAATTATGAAATGGCCTCATCGCGGCACTATTCGAAGAGCCATGGAGTAGTAAAGAAGCCAACTTTTCACGCAGCATACACTTTTACTTTTTCCGAAGTCCTAGTTTCTACTGCACGCCCTAGATCAGGGTTTCTCAACCTGTGTTCTGTAGTCCACTAGTGGGCCACGGAAGAATGTTGTTCAAGGGGTCACGGCCCGATATTATTGAGATTGAGTGGGTTTTGCAAAGTTGATGTTTTAATGTTTTAATCGAAAACATAGGTACCTCTTCAGCTACAAACGTCATAGTACCCTCTCTCATTATGCGTTAGAAATTATTGCAACATGGAAGTTTCCACACAGTCAACCACATTGTGCACAACATGCAGTTACTGAAATTATTTTGAGGCGCACAGGCGACCCTTGTTGCCATGAAAACGAAATCTAGACGCTGGCGTTAATGAAAAAGGAAACATGATCTGTGAATTATCATGTATTGTGCCTCTAATAACCATTTTTTCATTGATTTTCCTTCCAACTTTTCCTATGTGGAGGGTCGCGGGGACAGCAGCCCTAGTAGGTATCGAGATACCCCACGGTCAACAGAAATCTCAGATGGTTCTGCTGGCTCCACTCCAAGATGGGACCAAGCAAGGTCGGAGGTGTAATCACTCCACCAGGTCCTTGGGCGACTTCTTGGCCGCTTTCCCGTAGGTGTACCCGGCAGGACTTGCCTCGTCACTCATTCCCGGAGCATTCTGGACAGATGACCGAAACAACGTAACTGGAATCTCTCGATTCGGAGAAGCAGTTCGACCTTCAGGGCTTTGCGTATTTCACAGCTGCACACTTTGTTGCGAAGTGTCACGTCGTGAATTCTTTGGTGACGTCGGAGAGCGGGTGCATTACGGGGTCATCGCTCCCATGACCTTCAAATGTGGGGGCAACGGGGTTGGAGGTGCATTTTTATATTTTTTTTATAGTGCATTTTTATATTTTTTTATAGTGCATTTTTATATATAACGGGGTTGGAGGTGCATTTTTCATTTTTATAACAGTATCACTGGTAATTTCGCGGTTTATCAAGATCGACTTAAAAAAATTTATTGCAGCTATTCGCGCACACTGAAAATTCAGAACGTTTCTTTTGAGGTCAACATTGTTGCTAAACAGAAACAAGCATAATTGGTAACGATTGTTTTGTTTTTATAGGTTTCCATTGCCTTCAACTTTTATTACCCCCCACTGCCCTACCGCTGTTCCGGCGTTGGTTCTTAACAAAATATCTATGTTTCTAACTATGCAAATACCTATGCATCTGCAACAACCCCCTGAACCCCGAATATCTATGCTTCTGTCAAAAAACAGGTTCAGACTTCGCATTTGATTGGAGGGCACGTTGTGTTATTAAAAACTGTCTTTAGTTATTTTCATTTCTACTTTGTTCATGTGCAACAGTTGTCACATTGGACACGTTGTACAGTGAATAGGACATGGACACTCTGCTTGTTTATCAACTGGGCCATGTGGTTGAAAAGGATGAGAACCCCTGCTCTAGATGTCTGTAAAGATAAATGGTACCACCAACTTGACGGGCAAATTAATATTAAGAACATGATCCTCCCTTTGCGAAATAATTCTTGCTGCTGTACAATATTGTTGCGCTGTTTCCTTGACGTGTATTGTTTACTTCCGTCACAGGTTTTACAGGCGCACTTTAGAGATAGGTGCCATCATAAGGAATGCATCATAAGGAATGCAAACTCAAGCATTCCACCAAAGTTCTTAGTGATAAGGGCTCGCTGCTTAAGGCAGTAATATGTCTGTTGAGTTGCTTGATCGTTGGCGTCAGTTACGTTCAATGTTCTAGTGCAGGGATGGGGAACCTATTTACTATCACGGGCCACGTGAATTGTGGAATATCACTGGCGGGCAGCAAAATCAATTAATTTTATCCTACAATTCTACCTTTATCTAAATATGAGGAAGCGTGACGTCTCTTTACTTACTATCTAAGTACATGTTTATTATGGAGGTTCGTTTCTACGCGATGTTGTGCTCTAACTTAAGTCGCGAAAATTCTGAGGGGCCCATATCAAATGTTCACGCAGGCCGCACGTTCCCCATCCCTATCCTAGTGAAATGAATTATTTGTGAAAGACGTATTTTCAAGTTAATTTTCCCAGCTTGTGTTTTTGTTTAATCTATTTAGTCTTAAGTTTTGTTTTCTCTGCTATTAGTTTAGCCTTTCAACTTTTCACCCGCAAGCATTGCTTGCCATTTTCTGGACTGAGGATCATGAATTTCACATGAAATTGATTTCCTTTCAAAATGTTTGCTGATTGATTACTTGCTTTTCCCCATGGTGAAGAATATTTACTTGAATAGTGAGCAATATTTCACAAATACATTTGTTTCAAAGCTTCACGGAACGTGATTTCCACAAGCGAGAACAATGAGACACGCTTCAACAAAAGATTTATTTTGATCAGTTCGTTGTTTTTTTAAAGAAAATACGTGGATTTTATCATTTTCCAATTTTTTTAATTATCATTAGCAAAATGCCTCTTAAAGTTCGCAATTTTGCATCACAGGATGGCTGAGTTAATCCGCATCAGCAACTTTTGTACTGTTGCGATCGGAAAGCATGAGCGGCAAGTGCGCAAAAGCTTCACACTGTAGCAGCAAGCAACAATAGAGATCACATACCATGATCACTCTATAATTATTGCTTGTTCACGCCACATACAATATATATGGGTGTTATTCTTCGCGCATATCCCGTTCGTGGTGAACCACACATTTAACGCAACACCGCCGGAGAGGTTGCAACAACATCCCCTCTTTTTACAACGAACCACACCGATCACACATTCTTTGTGTGAAAGCTGCACCTGGCACAACCTTCACATCCTGGTCACAGCACAATTTTGTTGCGATCGAAAATCCCGAGCAGCATGTGCGCAATGCTTGACACTGTGGCAGCAAGCAACAATAGAGATCACCCGACAAGATCACTCTTTTATTGCTTATTCGTGCCACCTATATATGGGTGTTATTCTTTGCGCACATCCCGTTCGTGGTGAATCGCACATTCAACGCAACGCCAACCGAGAGGTTGCAACAGTATATTGAACGGTGAACATGAAATCTCGTTGATCTAGATAGTTGGAAAAATTGCTGGAGAGTTGCTTGTAAGTTTTAACTCAAGAAGTTACCCACACAAGAGATAAAGTGACATTAAATAAAAGGAATATAATATTTTTCTCTATCGTTTAACGTAAAAATTTCTCGATAAAATTCAGCACCATCCATAAGTTGGAACAACCTGTTAAAACGTTACTACTGTACAGCGACTACTGATGGTTTAGACATCCGACATAAAGTTTGAGGAAGTAAGGCTTCTCGTCAGCAAAGCATGGCCGAATAAATGCTGAAATCTTGGAAATGCGCTCCCATGTGAATTTAGAAATTAAGGATGACCTCAAAATGTAAAAGTTTTCGTGACAAACATGTGTAAGAACCGCAGATGAGCGTCCAGCATTCTATCACGACAGCATTCGGTTCATCAACATCAGCTAAGTGCTACTACTTTTGCAAGGTGTAGCACTGGCAATCACTTTGACAGCTGCATTAAGCTTAAAATGCAACACGGCATCTGCGTATAAGTGACCTCCTGTATTTCCATGAAATGATAAAAAGTGTTGAAAGAGTTACAAAGATGCAGTGAGAAGAAAGCAAAAGTTTGATCAAACTGCCACAAAAGTTTCCCTTGTCAAACTCAGTTACCTTTAAAAACGAGACATCCATCATTGGATTTTCAATGGCGGTGATTTCCAAATTACCTTTGACCCGTGTGCAGTTCACATACGTCTTGAACATCCTCGAGTAATCTTCTAAGCGATCTACAGAGCGTGAAAGGCCTGATTCGGTTCCAATACAAGTCCTATCATCAGCTTTAGTTCCTGAGGAAAGCGTTAAAATTGTCGCTTTAGTAGAATTCTGAGCAGGTTNGGAATCAGGCGTGGCACCNGCTTAACTAAATACCAGCATTANCCGTGGTAGCAGCTTTTGCATTGATAATTGCAAGGCCTCCAANGGCAAGACGGTTGACATCACATCATTTNATGATATGATTTAACTCAAGATAAAATTGATGTCGCTCAAAAGCATTATCAGTCACCTCTTGTTCAAATACAATATTTCTGTTAGACTCACCTGTAGAATGAACGTCAAGTTTACTGAAAAACTTACGACTGATTTAAGGTTGTACTTTCCATGAAAAAAGCAAAACTTTTTTATCACGTTGAAAATGCCAAGTTTGAGTCACAATCTAAAGTTCCACGGGTGATTAACAGTCTTGTTGTATGGCAAGTTGTGTGAACAGTTTGAATGGATCTGAGTTGTGGTAACGACACATCACGTTATAGCGACAACCTGCTACTCACAACTCACATTTCACTGTCTTTGGAGTGTCACGAGTGGCCTAGAGCGCCCATCCAAAATATGACAAGTCAACGAAGTGAAGCTTTTCCTTGTACCCATTGATTTGAGGCTACGCACGAGGTTGGAAAGCTCGCAATTACTTTTGTTTAAGCATTGGGTGTGACCCTATGAGGAATACAGTCCATCATCTGATGCGCGCCCAGCCGGTTCTACCGCTTAACCGGCTACAGGGATAGTCAAGCGCCAGAGATGCGCGCCCAGCCGGTTCTACCGCTTAACCGGCTACAGGGATAGTCAAGCCTTACCGTTCGATTATGTCAAATCGATGTCTGAATTCTTAAACTTCTGTTTGCAACACCAAGGTTCTGGAGATGAGCACGGCCGGGACTGAATCAGCAGTAACGTTATTTTTTACAAACCCGTAGAACCCATGCAAATTAAAACATTTTAAAAATTTGAAAACCAGACAGGACTTGCATGAGGCGATAAACTTGTTTTTGGTAGCAATAACCCCTGACTATTTGATGAGAAAACTTAATACACTGATGGCTGTGTAGGATACAACAATAATGATACTTTTAGTAGACCCTGCAATTGGTTAAAATTTATCAGAGTTGTGCTTCCATATCCTCTGATACATTAATTTCAAGCTGTCCATATGAATTTGCAAAGTGACTAGAAAAGTATTTCACTGCATTTTGTTCTGAAAATCTGTTGGTTTAATTGTCATTTTCCATTTCATGTAAAATATCAAATAAAGGTGTCAAGTGCTGTTTTAAAAAGCGTATACCAAGGTAAAATCAACCCGCAACTTTTAAAAGTCTATCAAACCAGAATTTAATCGGATGTTCAAAATTTATTTATGATTTGGACTTTAACATTCTATACACAACTCGTCACGTCTCCGCAGAGATCCAATCATTTCAAAGCACGGCCCCACAAATATTTTTTGGGCATTTCCGATATAACTATCTCTTAAATCGTGATGTACTCAAGGCTGTTAAATCTGGGGTTTTCATTACTTCCCGTGGTTCTGTTTTCTTCTGGTGAAGATCTTTCTTACTCTTATGGCTACTCAAGGTGTATTGGTCTTGGATAGTCTCAGCAAGCAAAGCTAAGTAAATGATACAGCAAGCTGTGAATTACAGACAGGTACAGTGAGTTCAATTCGCACAGATGTACTGTACCAATGAAGCAGCCGCAAAGAAAATATGAAATGGTATACACAGCAATTTACGACTCAGTGGCTGATAGATTTAAAAGATATGACTACAGTAGGAAAGTGAAACAAACGTTTCTGAAAGGTACAGGAAATGTTGCCATATTATCCTAAAAATGCAACCAATCCATGTTGCTTCAACATACAAATTAAGACGAACACGGAATAAGTTATCAAAGTGCAAAGTCTATTATCAACATGTCTTAGTTTTTGCTGAGAAATGTTCATAATAAGATGAATAGATAGCGAATAGTGAGATGATGTTTGCAGGCTACTTTACTGAATACCACATACTTTTGTTCATGCTGAACACTTGTGAAAATTAGCATTTGTTTCCTGACAGACGAACTGCTTCAAACCTATTAAAAAAAACAAAACCTTTTATGTTATGCAAAACGACTTTCCATGAAAAATCGGAGGTGGCAAATGTTACAAAGAAAAAATTCAATTGGTTGATGAAAGCACTGATATCACAGTTACAGAAATATTCGCAGTGATTGAACAATGTTTTGATCAAACGAAGCATCATGTTTTTGATGCCTTGCTCAATAACATTGCATATGAAAATAAAATAGTTCAAGGTTTTTATCAAAGAGTTAAATCACTTTTGCATTTCCATTCATTTTTGTCGTCCATGTTCCTACACCTGTTCTTCATCTGTGTGTTTCTGAACGCTGCATACGTTAATTATTATAACGTATTTTCGATAAGCTTGCTTGATAGCTGATTAAACTGGTGGTTGGAGTTCAACCACTTTTGAAAGGAAGAGGTATCTTTTTTAAAAAACGTTTTTAATTTGGCAACACAAATTGCTTCTCTGTGTGGAAAAAGTATATTTGAAGGTTCACGTCATCACAGACTTGTTTACGACATGATCTGTATGCAGGAGCCCGATTTATGTGACTGACTGAGCAGAAAAGTTCACTTAATCTTGTGTTGCTTCTTACCCAATGTTTTCCTTTCATATATGGGATTTTTTGATGAGCTGGTATGTGGTTTTCCAAAAAGAGTTGTTTGAAAAACCCCATGCAGGCTCACCAAAAATTGAATTACATGAAACATATAAATTTCATTATTGAAAAAGTAGACTCCTAGTTACGGTACGTGAAAAAAGGACATGAAGTCACTGATGTGATCTAAACAGGCTTCCAAAATACACGGCACCATCAAAGAAAAAAACGAACAAAAGGACACTTTAAGTGAAAAGGAAACCTGTACTAAGTAAGAAGTAGTTGTAACAAGACAATATGAAGTAATAATAATTTTCAAAAAAGTATTCAACAAAGAGAGGAGAAAATGGAATTTTGAAATATTGTTGGATTTTCCTCATGAAAGAACATTAAAAAACTTCAAACCAGAGTAGATGTCTGAAATGTGTAAGCATAAAATCATCTGCAGCACTTTCACAACTTCAATTTGAGTCACAAAAATCTGCCGTTTGTGAGGTGTGTTGCCCGCTTTGGGAATCACTGCCGGAAACGAACAAATACATCAACATTTGAAACTTCAAAATGGTCAAAACGATTTCAGTAGCAACCACACCTAATCCAAGTTATCACAGATATCTTCACAAGTTTCAAAATCGCACATGAAGTATGTCAAACATCTTACCTTGTGCTGTAATAGCGAGCTTAGCAAACAGTAATAAACCAAACCACACTTTCATAATGTTACTTGAACTTTACAATAAATTGGCAATTGGTTCTTGCGTGAAAGAACACTTGTGTCCGCTACCTACTATCTGAGAAACAGGAAACAATCTTTATAAACGAGTAAGCTGAAAATTACGTAGCAAAACGTTCAATGAAAACATGCATCTGACGTATCCGAGTTTTCTTCAAACAAACAGCCTTCTATCAAGTTTCTTCCGTGAGCGAAAATTTTAAGTAAAAAGTTGTAGTTATGTTTTCACGCTTGAACATTTTTGTCTGACATATACTGTAAATTGTGTGCTCTTGTCTTGTTGCAACTTTAGTTATAATGATATTTTGATCCTAAGCGCTTTCAAGCACATGCTCATATGAGACCGCTTTGGTACCTGACTTAAAGATTGAAACAATCTATTTAGTTGTGAAAGAGGCATAAATATTGGTCCTGGATGTCCGTTCAAGACCAAATGAGATAGAGTTTTTGTAGTTTGTGGCCAAACGTTTAAAAATCATTTGATTTTTCATATACAAACATCATATTATAGGTATAATTTTCTAAGCTCAATACATTATTGGCTGAAGGCTGATATCTCCTTGAGAAAGAAAAATTTTCTCTTATGAGATTCTATGATTTTCTCTTAAATTATATGTTTTCAATATTTCACAGATTATACTCACACACCCCAGACACAAAAATGATCGATGTATTCTGCTTCAAGCTTAAATTTGCTTAGTTTTTTTGCTTTTCAATCTTGGTTATTCTTCAGTGATTGCAAACAGACGCTCAATCGATGACATTTTCTTAATAATTGCCTAAATACAAAATCAGAAAAGTGCAAAGCCAAAATATAAGGCATTGAGCCAACGAAATCGGTAACAAAATTTCATGATAACCAATGGGATATTGTGCCTTTAAGTTTGTCGTCGTTCCATTTTTATAAAGACTAGAGAGAAATGCTTTGTTCTGTTTGTTCTTTTTCTTTCAAAATTGCGCAGACTTCTGCAGTGACAAATTGTACTTGTGGGCCATGAACAATGTGTTAATGAGAAATTCTCCTTGTGTAATCAGATTATAGGCAAAACCGTTTATTTTCGCCTATTTTACTCTAATCCTCTCAATCTTCGGTGCTTTTCTCAATATGGCTACAGCTAGTGAGGAGTGTTTCTTGGTGTTTACTCGTAACAAGAGCTGCGTTTGCAATTCAAGGAAACCACCGGTAGCCACGCAGGAGATTAGCGTTTGACCTGAACTCGTGATTTGGCTTAGATCTGAAGTCGCTTTTTGTGGTTTCTTTGCGGTTTTCCGATACGTTCTTCTCGGTATAAAATACAGAGGTTTCCGGATGATAATTTTCTGAGAGTGATCTCGATTTAAAATAAATGTCTTTACTGTGAAAAAAATGGAAGGTTAAGCGGAGGTTCCCAAATGGAGCGTCGCAACAGCTTGGTGAGTCGTTATGACATTGCAAGGATATGGCAAGCTTACATCCACTGTCACTACCAAGATCTCAGAAAAAAGCATATTTAACCTTTTCTCTGATGATAACTTCGCGTATTGCAGTTTTGATACCGTGGACACGAGTACACACTTCGAAATTTTAGAAAAACCTGGTAACATGCATCGACATAATTGTAGATGGCTCTGCAAGAAGTTAAAGTATTGTGTGCAGTGACGTAACAATAGCGAAATGAGCAACATTAAGGATCTGTGAATATTTTTCTGCAGTGTATTGTTTGAATTTATGCATTGGGTTAGTGCCTGGGGAGTTAATACAAGTTGGGAAGCGCTGGGTTGAAGTTGAAAAGAAACTACAAATCGCTTTCTCTGAAAACAAACAACGTGTCACAAAACGGTCACGACTCAATGTGCAACTTTTTTCATACATCCTCGCCTACTATGACGAAGATACAGAACCTTCTTAACCGCACTATAATTCCTCAGGAAAATGTAATGCAGTAGGAACTGTGTTGCAACAACTCACACAAATAGAAAAGGCAAACAATCAATAATATTAAGCGTAGTATTAACATGCACCGATTACAACAACCCCCTACATACATCCAGAATCTGTAGAAGCCTTGCGGTAAAACTGGTTTGTGAAGGCCGCGTTTGTTTACCCGTAAACATAAAGTAGGTTTCTGAAGGGCTGTTAGGAGAAAAGTTATGCAAAAGTTTCATCAGCGAAAAGGTTATGTGACAGATGGAAAGTTATCAAAACCTTCAGAAAACGATATCGAGTCAATGCACTTAACTACAAAGTCCTTGAAGCCACTTGAAACTACGCTTGGCCAGAAATTAACGAAAGACACCTGCCCACAATTTGCTACATGGTAATACTTTCTCCTACGAATAACCTCTGCGTGACTTAAAGAAGGTCTAGTCAACATTTTTGTATTGGTACACACTTTCAAATTTGCTCGAAAACCTGTATACCCCTGCTATACTGTAAAATCTAGTGCAGTAAAAGTACAAAATGTAAGCGATTTTCCGCTGGAAATGTCGCTTTGGCAATTTCAAATGGTAAACATTGTGACATTCTAAAGTGTGTGCACGTGTCCACAATATCTGACCTGCAAAACGCGACGTTGATTTTTATTTATTTACTTTTTTATTAACAGCGCCTTGTTACATCTCGAAGTTTGAAGTAACAAGCTGCTGTGCGAAGGCCGGAGCAACAAAAAGACAACGATTTTTACAACTGCAGCAGCTCCATTAGAAAGAAAAACAACGGAGAGAAACAACAGCGACAGAAGTGGCAATGAGAAGAATGACATGCCAGCAAAATGACCTTGTGACCTGACCTTCTATTTGAATAAGACAGGGGATAGTGTTGTAATAATGTGTGTAATAACCTAACTCAATATTGTATAAAACAATATGCAATTTGCTGCTGAATACTGATATTGGATATAAAGAAACCAAGCAGGATGTCAAGTTCGAAAAATTTCAATCAACTCTGGCAAGGCATCCAGGAATTGAAA
>JGI24158J21664_10007516_pt1 | contig 14474 bp, 14 predicted proteins | sample Ectturendosymbi3_FD_21664 | JGI IMG/M metagenome (IMG submission 21664) | reverse complement strand
TATTGCAAACTACATACCTTCACGAGTCTTTAGAGGGTTTGAACAGCTCTCTAGCTCAATCTGACGGCGAGTTATTGCCTGGGGTGAAATGCCCCCAGAGCGGGTTTTGAGGGGGCAAAATTTTGGTAAATTTTTGGTTTATGAGCCATAATTTTCGCTCTCCATATGCTAGAAAGTCAATCAAGGGCTCTATAGACATGGATTTTGACCTAGTTTTCAACTAAACTTTGAGTCCAAAAAATGGCCCATTGGGACAGCGTCCAGGGCCAGGCAAAGATGGCCAAAATAATGCAGAAACGCCCCTACTTGTGATGTTCCCCCAGAAAAGCTCAAATCCAAAACAAAAAATTTTTTTTTCGATTTTGACTACAAGACCTGCTGAATCTGTAGAGGATTTGAACAGCTCTCTAGCTCTGGCGGCTGGCGAGATATGGTCCAAAGAGTGCCGGCCCTGATCTTGGCCATTTCGGGACGTTAAGGGTTGAGGAAAGTTCGGCTATTTCTAGTCAAGGTTGATTGATTTAAATCATTATTTAAATCAGTGATAAAATTACAAAAATCAAGCAAAAATCATATGCAGTTTTAAAGCTTTCTGTGATTCGTATGACACATTTCATTGGTATTCTAATCGGTTTCACTTATTATTAAAAATGGTAGAGACTTATTATGACAGCACAAGTTATAAAAGCAATTGAAGTTTTATCAATCATTGCAACTGTAAGGTTATAGATTCTATGCCAACTAACTGCAAAAATGATATGTGGACTGAAATCACTAACATTTGCAGACTCAGAAGTTAGAACTGTCAGAATGCTAAAAGTTTGAAAGTATAGGCTAGCATAAAGCAGGCCTGTAGCCAGGTTTTGAGGTTTGGAGAGCAAAATAAACTTGTAGGGGGGCAAGATTTTTGTTTTTATTAAAGTGTATGTTTAAAACAAACTTTTCTGGGCACAACCAAATTTGGGGACACTGCCCCTGAATGCTCTCATTGCCACGGGCCTGGCATAAAGTAAAAGTTACATCTAAATTCCAGCAAATAATATGCTGTTGATTGTAGAAATAGCAGTTTTAGGACATCTTTTTGATTAAGCTTCATAATAACGCACATTATAGATTTTTACCATTTTATGCATGTAAGTTATACATCTGCAGAAGTTGAACTAGTGAAAACTGCATTATGACAATCAATTTTAACAATAGACTTCACACGAAAAAGGCTGGTAAGCTTGTATTTTTGTACAATCTTCTTAAGATGTAAGATGCCATAAGTGTTAATGAAGTTGATGAACTGATGGTTTGAGTATTGTCACTCCAATCTGTTTTGCTTTGTTCACCGGTACTCGGGTTATGAACTGATCTGCTTTCAGTGTGATGCATAAGTGCAAAGTAAGTTTGAATACAATTTTGGCTGAATTCTGGTTGCTGTATTAGAAGAAACAAAGCACAAAAATTTATATTGAAACAAACTCTTCAAAATGAAAAATTATTACTTGCTAGGTGGCTACACTCTACACATTAAATAAAAAAATCATAAAAATCAAAAAAATCTGATTTAAATAAAAAAAATCCGATTTTTTTGATTTAAAAAAAAGTCACGATTTTTATCAACCCTGATCCTACTTGCTGTGAATGGTCTTTTTAGTGTTTTGTTCACATAGCTTTGTGTTATTGACCAAGCAAGATGTATGATGTCACAACATTGGGTTCACTAGATTTAGAATTACATCCAAATCCTGAAACTGGATGTGCAATTGCTACTTACTGCTACATTTGCAGGATTGTGGATAATATGCCAATAGCTTGGTGCTATGAGACTATGGAGGACAAGCAGTTCTGCACCCCAGGATTTCCATTTGGTTGTTTTGTTGATGAGCAGGGTCAACCTAAAGACGCCTGCACGATCAGTGTGAGTTGACATGTTCTCTAATTTTTTCAGACTGTTTGGTGCCCAGATTTTATGCGTTAATCTGTCGTGCTTTGTGTAGATAGAGGACGTAAGGTCAATAGTTAAGGGTGAGCAAACGATCTAGAGCAAGTATAAGTAACAAACACTGGANCTTGGTTTTCTAAAAGTGCAAATGTGTTGTTGCACACAACGAAGTTGTGACAAATGCTGGCCATGGCCATGTCTTCGAAAACTATTCCAATCATTGTCGTTAGTTTCTGTAGACTATGGGGGTAACCTCTTCATTACATTTGTAAGCCTATAGGTTGTGGTTAGCTCATGTAAACACTTCAGATGTATCTGGAAACATTGGGGTGCCTTTGTTTACACAATATGATACAAAGTGCACACATGCCTGTCTCGTGTTGTGGCTTAGAGCCAAGCTAGTGGTTAATGGTGGCAACAAACAGTGAAATGCGGGATAAAATTTATTGTTTAAATAGGTTGGCGATAGTTTGCAAGTGGAACATGCCTCTAGTTAACAGCACCACTTACATCACAATTATTTATCACAATTATTTTTGGAAATAGGCACAATAACAGCATTGTGGAATTTTGCCCTACATTAAACAGACGTTGATTGAATTACTGAGATAAAAACATACACTGGGATCAGCGTAGGTGACGTTCTCAGCAAAAATTTCATCTTCACCAGGAGCAGGGTTTAGTAGGGGTTCATGAATTAGAGATGCAAGCTTATAACTTCCGCACATAGAATGGTTATCTTTGAAATGTTCATATTTGCTTAGATTTTGATTTACAAAGGTGTCAACCTCTGATTAATTTATTAATATAAGCATCCACATTCCATATTTTTGAAACTTGGTGTGTAAACGACAAATTCAGCGCCTTAGTGTTCTTCACTTGTACGCTCCGTTGCGCGTAAGTTGCTGCGTATTAGTCGCGGCCCACGTCATTTTGTAAAATGTATTACCTTGTTTAATTCACGCAGTTATGATATTGTTGTGTGAATTGAAACCTGATTATTAAATATGCTTTTTATGATTTATCGCAGAAAAGTTTTAAGGATAAGAACACGTACTACTTGTTCAACCACGTGGATATCACAATTTATTATCATCCAAGTGCAAACAAAGAATGGAAAGGATCGAGACTAGTACGCGCCACTCTGCGGCCTGAGAGGTAATTGCCATTTAAACAATTACAACATGTGTTGCAAAGCGTGATGTATGTTTAAAATATACGAAGCACCTTATAGAATTTTTCTGGCTCACGCTCACTTTTCAAATGAGTTGTGGTGCACTAACTGCCTTGCATGCTTGTGTTTGTCATGAATCCGCTTTTACATATATTTTACCTCATGTCTTGCTCTTTTCTCAAGCTACAAAGATGCCAAGTGCAAGGGTGGACCATTGGCGATACCTAAGGACGGAAAAGACCCAGTAGATATCCATTACACTTACAGCATTAGCTTTGTTGTAAGTATGTTTTCAGCGACTTGCAGCGCTAGTTTTGTACTGTTAGTTCAAAACGCAACCGGTTGGTCTTTGTAGAATGCAGATGATTGATTAATTGACTACTTTTCTTCCCGGATTTCCTTTAGCCGGGGTCCGGTTTCGGCTAGTAAAACTATACACCATGCGAGTCGAGCAGCGTCGATTAAAGCAAGACACCGCATTGGTCCATCCCGTAGATTTACTACGAGTAAATATTTGTTTTTACATTGTAGACTGCGAAAACTTTGATGATAGACTTTGTTTTGACTTACGGTTAGACCACCTTGGAGATTTGATCAAAGCCCGTGTTAAGTTTTTCATGTCATAATTGTGATATTTCCCTTCGTTGTGCCAGCGCGCTTGCAGGTTGTTTTTCGGTATGCTTACAACTGTGGCTTGACCTCCATGAGCGCATTCCTGGCCTGGTGTGTTCTCCCAAGTTAGGGAGAAAGATATACTGGGAAAGTAAAGGTCATTTTGCCTTTGCGACTCAAAGCGACTCCATTCTCACTTGTGCTTTTGCAAAACTGTATGTCAGTGTCCTACATTCTGAGTAAATTTCTAGGCAGCAATTCCTTTTAATTGGCACAAGCTCTACTGCCTTGTGTTGGGTGCCTGTCCACTGAAAATCAAGTTTGTGTCGCATGGATGTCAACCAGCCTAGTTTTTCATTAAATTCTGTTGTCTTCAGAGCTGCGATCTACCGATTTTTATAATACATTGCAAATATTGTATAATGTGTTTCGAAAGTTTTTGGTGTCTGTCGCAAATTTGTGTTGGAATTGATAAAAGCATAGCTAGCTTCCTTTTTGCATCACGTGGGCTGAAATGTTTTATTCCGTGGGTTACCAGGCAATTTTGGTTACTGTCTTTCCCGGTGTTAAGACGAGAAGCATGCCGGAAATGTTATGGCTGTTTTCTTCACCCTTCACGTCACTGGCTAAATAAACCATACAAAACTGCCTCTGAATCTTTTTCTAAATATTCTCAATGCCACGTGGCGGCACTTGCAAAAACGAATGGTTTACAGCAATTACAAGCTCTAGGCTTACTGTAGGCTTTTGAGGAATCAGCCGACTGGGCTCTGCTTTCTTCACTTTGCAATGCTTCGAACTTGCCTATATACTAACTGGTCTCCGGAAAGGCGACGGGTTTCCAGACAAATTGATTCAAACCCGTCACTTTTGTGGCGACTGATTACTTTGTTAACGAATGGTTTAGTCTCTTTCACCCTTGCCTTTGTCAAAAGAACCTAAGAAACATCGCCGACTCTTGATTGACCCGATATCTTCCCTTTTCATATAGATCTTGTTATTGTCAAGGTCGCAGGTGAACCATTTGTTTTCATTTCTTTCATGGCATACATTTCTAATAATCCTGTTGTTATCTGACGTGCTGGTAAAAGTGTGAATTCGTTGGTCGTTCAGCAAGATTATCATCATTGTAAAGTGTCCTAGTCTGACTTGTACGCACTGCACCAGTGCTACGAGGTAATAGTAAATATCGATACAAGTCTATCCTGTTTATCTTGCAGGAACATAAGAACATTGAGTGGGCTTCGCGTTGGGATTACATCCTTGATTCTGTGCCAAGCTCCAATATACAGTGGTTTTCTATCATGAACTCACTGGTCATTGTTCTGTTTCTGTCCGGCATGGTTGCCATGATCACCATTCGCAGTTTGCACAAGGACATTGCTCGTTACAACCAGTTGGAATCTGTTGTGAGTTTTGTGCTTCCGTGTCGTGCTTGTGCGTTGAATCACGTGTACTAGGTCAGCTATGTCCAACCCGCGGGCCGCATGTGGCCCAGTCTAAGGTTTTGTGAGGCCCAGTCTAGGTTTTTGCTGTAGTAAAAGTATCCTATGTACTGACAATCTGTCCTTATTTTGATAATCTTGAATTTGACATTTTTGATGCAGGTGGTCTTCAGTGCCACTTTATCACGTCTGTTACCATAACGGTTAGGATTCGAACGCTTCCAGTACATTAGCTAAACTAAATTTAGTTTGCTAAGATCAAAGTAAGCCATTCAATGTGCGGCCCTCATTAACATATCAGTCACTGTGTGGCCCTGGTTGAGATAGTGGCATAATTTTCGGTTCAGTAAGCCATTTAGATTGGACATAGCTGTATTAGACATTTCACCCTGTCAGTCACCACATCAGGCTGGAATTCATCTGTCATGAACCCAATTCACCTCGAACTTCCATTTTTATACTATTTCATTGGTCAAGTATGACACGCAAAGGCGTTGTGACGTGATCGCTATCGTCATGGCGGAGTTGTATGTCGATTTCCAACTATCCGTAAGACCCGAGGCAGAAATATGAAAAGAAAGACAGAATAATTTTTTTGAAATATTCCTTTAAAATCCCAGTAAAAACTGAAGATGTTCGGCTAATTCCTCCTGCAAGCCTGACAGTTTTGTTTGACTATAGTGAAAATGTTTTAACAATATCTGCATGCACGATCTTGCCTTAGGGGTCAAGAGAACTTTTTCAATAATACCCAAAAGTTATTTCAAGAAAAATGAAATCACCCCACACGTACGGAAGAACCGAAACAGGTTATACCCAATATGAATAGGTGGACAAGCACATTAAACACTTTTAGTTTAAAGAAAGAAAGTTTATGTGTAACAGTATTGTGCCCTAAACATTTTCAGTTTTACCCAAATTTATACCAATTTCCCGACTTTTGCTTTAGAGTGTTCTATCTTGCATAACAATGCTGTCTGTCTAGTTTGTTCAGCAAATTTGAGGAGTCATGATTCATGAAACATTTGCGATACATGAAACTACTGTTTGTCCTGAGTGTTTTTTACTCAAGTTTTTCCTGCTTTTTGTGTCTTTACAAGTGCCCCGATATTTCGGGTAGTATCGTGGGTTGCTGATTTAATTCACCGCGCATATCATTTTGAAACGATCTTGCTGCTTTAAATAGCTCGCAAAATATAAGGGTTATTGTGCAATGTGTTTTTCGTAGTAACTGTTTCGCTCAGTTCTTTATTATCTAGTTGACCAATTCAGATAGTTCTAAGTACCCAAGGTCTCAGACATTTATTATGAGCGGCACATTTATATCGGCATTTATCTTTTTTAAGTAAAATGAGCCAGTCATTTTGCTTGATTAATCCCGAAAACTCATTAAAGTTTTCAATATCAAGTTGAGGATGAAAATGAGTTAAACAACGATGTCTGTTGCGCTTCAGTTCGGCTTGCTGGTCTTTCGAGGAACTCCTGTTATAAGGGTTTTGAAGCATAAATAACAGCGTTATTAATGTGTAAATGCAATACAAATGGCAATAATATCTCAGCCCTTAGAGCCGTAACAGCAAAAAGTTTGGTTTATGGAACATTTAGTCATATGCTTACATCAGCAAAAATTACACATTCAGGGGAATTGTTTGATCGCCTCCCTTCCGTAAAAGAAAAATTTTGGAAATTTTACAGGAAAGTTGCTCTATTTCCTTGCGCCCTTGTCGATCACCGTTTTTCTTTCTAATCGCAGTTGTGGATGTTTTTTCTTATTCGCAGGAAGATGCCCAGGAGGAATTCGGTTGGAAGCTTGTTCACGGCGATGTATTCAGGGCGCCTTCAAAAGCAATGTTGCTCTCGGTCTTCATTGGTGTTGGGACTCAGGCATGCGTGTTTGCATGAAGTCGAATAGAAGACTTTGCACTTAGTTATATCTTAAGACACCTTTTCTCAGATGTCGAAGCGCATTTTGTATACCTAAACAAGAAAAAATTTGCAAACTGTCGCATGATTTATGTTTATTTGCAATATTAAGTGCGCCACTCAATTTATTCGGATTTCGTTGATTAGCTTTCTTCGCACCTCAAGAACCAAACCTTTTGGTGGTTAATAATTTTCCTAAGCACGCATATTATGCACATACACTCAGACAGTGATCGCCATTGAATCTTGCCGCAAAGTGTAGCCTTACCAAGAATCGTTGCATCTTACAGGTGGTAGTCATGTCATTTGTGACTCTGTTCTTCGCTTGCTTGGGATTTTTGTCACCAGCGAATCGCGGTGCACTCGGTACGTGCTCGGTCCTCCTCTTCGTTGGTCTTGGTGTCGTTGCTGGATATGCGTCAGCTCGACTTTACAAAAGTAAGTGTCGCGCGTAGTTGAACGCGCAATTCTAATTGATTGCATGCAGTAGAACCATCTGGTAAAAACAAGTTAAGCGCGTGCAAGTGCCTAATCTGATACGATTAAGTACAGAAATCGTAACTTTTGAATTGCATATATGTGTGCTAACGTACACGTTATAGAGTAGCTGTAGCCGATTGATTAACCAATGATTTCATGATGTTGTTTCAGCCTTGGGAGGTGAGAAGTGGAAAACCAATGTGATGATGACATCTTTCCTCGTATCTGGGTTAGTATTTTCTTTTCCTACTACATTTTCGTCAATGTTACAGTCCTTGGTGTTGCGGCTTCAAACGACCGAGTTGGCTCAGCTTAAGAAGCAATAGAAATGGTCCATTTTTATATTGTCCATGCAAGTTGGTGCTTACTAGATCCCTCCCACCTTCCAATGTCAATACTGACATCAGGGCTGCAATCAGTTGATCTTTTCGGGGGGGGGGAAATTGATTGTAGTGTGCAATTATATTAATGGCTTGGTGTTGCTGAGTACTTCTTGCAATTTTAGACCAGTTTGGTGCAGCATTTTGCCGCAAAGCTCCTCACATTAGGTCACCCACTAAGAAGACAACTCCACTTTCTTGTCTTGATATCTATCAATTAAGAGCAGTAAACCCCTTTCTTCGGCCAGGATGGTTGCACTTTGCACAATAACTTCGAGCGCTTGGATTTCGAGGTCTTCGCGAAGGCTATCTAGGGTTCTTGCACAGAATTCAGCGTGTTTTATACGGCTAATATAAGCTTGATGACATAGGTTGTTTTTTAGATTTGTGCCCAAATGCTCGGGTGGATGCTGTTCGCCACAAATATTCAAAATCCGTGGCTTTGATTGCAGATCTGTAGCCTGCTGTCTGGGAAAGTAAGCTTTAAAACTATCAATCAGACTGTGTATAATCAGACGGAGCTGGATTTTTCGGTGATACTCTGCTCCATATTCTGTTTCTTCCCACGTACATGTGGACATGATCGAACGTCTGTAGGGTCTTCAAACCCATCAGGTTGTTATTGTAGATTTCTTCTTCGAAATTTTGAAATACATGCTTGAATAATGTGATTTTGTAGGTCGCTTCGTATATGTCAATCCCACAGCTTTAAAGAGTGAGTTTCAGCTGGTTAAATATGTCACCAGAATGACTAGTCCAGCAAGACAAAACAAAGAGCGAAAGAAAAGAGCTTTATGATCTTCTCGTCGATCGAATCACACAAGAAATTCCTGTCGCAAATTCCACACTCTCTCCGCTACTCTTTCGCGAGAGATCCACCACACTTCACAATTATAAAGAAGATGCCCATCGCCTCCCATTTCTATTACAAGTTCATCAAACTCACGACATTTCTTAGGACTGTTCAGTGTTCAGTATTGCATTCATAATTTTGATGGCATCAGCTAGTTCAGGGGTGGGCAAACTACGGCCCGCGAGGGCATTTTGTGCGGACCGCAGGGCAACCACACGTACATAGATAGTACATATTTCGAGTCTATGATAAAATAATTTTATCGATTAGATTACAATTCTCGAGATTTTGTGCAATAAATCACTACAAGGTTATAATAATATTATCATTAATTCATATTTTGAAACATAAATTGTAACTGAAGTAGACAAATGTGATATATGCGGTCCCAGATAACAATGAAGTTTTCAATGTGGCCCTCCGTAAAAAATGTTTGCCCACCCCTGAGCTAATTGGTAATTTCCTTCTTCATTTCCTAGCTTCTTGTTCTCCAAAATGCTTCACGGTTTATGACACATTGGATACTCACAACCAAGGCCGGCATTTAGCCGGTTGGACCAATTGCTTCCAATCGGACCCCGCGCTAAAAGGGGGCCCCGCGCTACGCCCCCACTAGCCTACGCAAATTTACGCTTTCTATTGAAGGTGCTTGTGTGGTGCCGGTGCAACTTGTTTTATGAGCCCACCAACGCCATTTCGAATGCAGACGATAGGCCTTGCACCGTCTATGGACGCAGGTTTGCATTTCAGTCACATCACATCGTGTTCTGAAATGTTAGCGGACAATTTAGCTAAGATACTAGCTGCAGTGATGTCTATGCCAATAGGAAGATAAAACAGATAGCTCGTGGCTCAGCACACAGATTGAATAGCTACGCTGGTCTTGTGCAACTGGAGAAGCAACAAAAAATTGATATCAGCTCAGCTTCGCCTTGCAGTTGCACATCTTTTGTTCCCATGATGACGTAACAGTGGAACAAGCAGATAAAAAGTTTCATAGCAGCTGCCGGTAACTTCTAATACATTTCTCTGTTGAGATGTTCAAACTATCAAAATATGAGCGCAATGTCTCCCAATTTTTCGTTGTGCTCGCTACCATGTTTTACAAAAAAATCAGTAAGGTGATTAAATGAAGAGACGATTTTTAAAAATACGTTTACAACAACACAACAGGGTTTTCTCGTCCGCATCGTGCTTGTCATCCGCACCGCACGGTTTTCTCATCCGCGCTAGTGCGTCCCGTCGCACAGGTTGAAAAGCATTGCAATTGTTGGTTTATTACGCAACACGATGGTCTGTTTACAAACAAATCGTAATTAGCAATTAAATGAATAGCACCATTTACCACAGAAAATTGGTTCAAGATGAGAAAGCAAAACCAGGCTCATACATTAGGCACACCGCATTATAAGTCGCACTTTCGAATTTTCAGAAAATTAAAAGGATTTTAAGTGCGCCTTATGGTCCGAAAAATACGATAATATAAAAAAGCGATTCAACTTCACAAAATATAGCACGCAACGCATTACATGAAATCTGATGAAGTACAGTTTTCTGCCCAGGTGAATAATCTTAAAAAATTAACTTAAATTACCATTTGCCAACACACGATAGTGGTCCAGTGTAGCAGTTCTCGATTACAACTTCGAACCCGAAGTATTAGAACTGCATTCATTGGAGTAGTTGTGCAGTGTGCTTAGTGAACATTGCTGGCATCGAAATGTCAGAAGCGAAAGTTTCCGACACACAGCATAGCTGCTTGCTTGACATTTGTTCATTCGTGTGATAGCAGTTTATGAAACATGCGCCCTCCTTTGTTCCTTCTGCTTTGTTGGCCTATGCTGGAATGTCATCCGAATTTGCGAAGTATTTTTGCGGTGAAAAAAAGACTGAGAAGTAACGCTCATTTTTTGTGTGACTGCTACCGTTGCCTTTGCACCAACTACTCGAATATCTACCACATCATAACGCTGTTGTGGTATTTTGAAATCGATAAAGCAGCTAAAATAGACGGAGATGTGTTATGCCGTTGAAATTATCTACGTAAATCAGTTTGTGAAGAAACAATTGGATGGTGCTTCTGATCTGGTGGGGTCGATGCAACTTTATTTAGTGAAATAACTCGCATTAAGCGTTGCCCTACTCTGATCTGTTTTCTAAATGTTATCTGTATTTTAGTCTGAAAACAACAAAACCAAGAATCTACTTCCAGTTTTCTCAATACACTGAAGAAACCAAACGGTTGCCAGTGTTTGTTGGTGTGTGGCATAGATATCTGTTCGTTTTGTGGATATAGCTCATGTTTACTATGTATGAAATAGAATCGAAACAGAACTTATCTTTTTTCAGAGTCAAGCTGCTTGAGTACTGTGTTGAAGTTGTGGGTCTGTTTACACAAACGCCTATTTTTTCAATTAGATTCGTATTCGGCATCTTCTTCATTATGAACTTGATTCTCTGGGGCGAAGGTAGCTCCGCAGCCATCCCGTTTGGTACGCTGGTAGCGATTCTTGCTTTGTGGTTTGGCATCTCGGTACCTCTCACTTTCGTTGGTGCTTACATCGGGTACAAAAAGCCGGTAAGTTGCGAAGTTTGCATGTTTGTTTATTTCTACCAGTTGCTTATAATCAATTGCATGACCATTATTATATGCGGTTGAGAATGGGTTTTGTGATGAAACAGATACTTTTGCATGTCCAGCGAATGCGCTGTCTGACGTCATGCGCTTACCAAGCCAATTTTTCTTGTTGACGTTAACGAACATTTACTTCATAATTCGTTAAAGCGACTCACTGCAACGCATCATACTCTTGCCCTCGCTTAAGCGTTGTTTCAAGATTTTGAAGACTTGCTGTCTATTGATCACGTATGTGTAGACTGGGTTGTGAAGTACAAAATTTTGTTTTCGTCTGGTAGAACAGCTTTGGCGTCGTCCACTTAAGTCAGTAGTCTTGGTCTCAGCAGCCGCAGGGCTTTTCTGATCGATCGGCATTCAAGTAGCAATTCTGTTTTCGCGCGAGTTTTTATTGCTCTGTTAAACGTTGCCGGTCTTTTAAAGGCTTTTAAAGATTCGGTCAGCGTCATGGAGTCTGTTATCGAGGAAAAACAGTAAAATCGTCTAAAAAATGTTTGCCTCATGTGCAAAATATCTTGGTTCAGTTTCATTACACTCGCTTTGTGCACCTCTGGAGTTTCACGAGTGGTTTGCGGCGCCCATCTCCGCTTACTCTGCGCCGTAGACCATGTGGCTACTTTCGCAGTAAATGCTGCACTGGTGGCAAGACAATAGGGTTTTTACACGACGCTTTAAGTGAGTTCATTAGCTCACTTCCCTGGTCACGTGACACGATTTCTGCTGATTCACCGAATGCTTGAGTGGTCGAATGAGCTTTCGAGAAAATAAGCACAGCACGTTCGCAGTTGCTTGGTTCGTGAGTGAGCTCGCCGGTAAGTGTGTTCGCGAAGCAGCCGCCTTAGGTTAGGCTGTCACTATAATGCCTGTGTTGGTTGGATGATGCAAGAGTGAATTTAAATCCCGTCTGCTGTTTTGAAAAGGTACAACGTGTTGGTTTTAACTTGGTTTTGCAATCCATATTGCAGTAATAACGACATCAAACCGCTTTGTGACTGTGGACTGCAGTGAAATTCTGTGGGCAACGTAACATGGCCTGGTTGTACTGTTTATAGTACGCTAGACCGCTGTTTCACTGCAGTATTTGAATGTCAATATTGTCCACTGCAAAATGCTGTTGCAATTTACCTACAAAATTAGCGGCCTATTAGCCAAAAAGATAGGCTAGCTGTTGATGGTGGTTTGTCTCCAAATCGTTCAACTGCAGAAAATAGGGTGTTGTAGTAGGCATCTGCAGGATTGTGATAATCCCTGCGATTTGTCTGACGCTTGCTAAGGCGTTGTAGTAGTCTGTGCAAAGAAATAATTGCTAACCCTGGCCTAATCTATTTTTGCCTTTCATCATACTCAAACAAGCTGGGTTTTGTGAAAAGTAATGACCACAGCAGTGGTAAGTGCTGTTGCAGAAAACTGTTCTTCGTTTGTCATTTGTAACTGAAAATCCTACAGCTCTACAACAACCAAAAGAATTAGTTGAGCCTACTTGTGAATCTGGTGCCACTAACCTAAGCACCGCAATACCGAACATTCTATCCAGTCGTTCTGAAGCGCCATGGAAACACTGAGCTCTAACGTTCTCGTTTTGGTTCAACTGCACTGAGCTATCTTGACGTCAAAACTCCCTTCTACCGCACCTGCTAACACAGGGGTTCCCAACCTTTCTCTTACCATGTACCCCTTCAGCATTCTAACAGATGAACAAGTACCCCTAAAATGTCTTATGACAAAATATTTTATCATGATTATTCATAGAAATACTTAACAATAAGCATTTGGCTTTTGAAAATAGTATNAACTGATATATGTATAAATATTTGGAAAAAAATAATTTATCGTCTATTGCAAACCTAAAATGTACCCCTTGGGATAGGCAAATGTACTCCTGGTTGGGAATCCCTGTGCTTTTACGACCATGTAAATAGTTCTAATGGCAGCACCGCATGTGAACCGTTTCCTCGCATCCACCCATTAATGTCGAAGCTAGACAGGGCGTTTCAATTGAATGCTCCTTGATGTGCACAGTGTTAAGCAAAAAATGGAATTCAATGTTGCTGGAGATAGGCCGGGGCTACAGCTGCCTGCTCGCGGAAGTAACATTGAAATTAAGAACGTCGTTAAATATTTCCGCTATGTTTGCTACAGATGCTAATGCTTTTTTGTTTTGTATGAAACAGATGGGTGAATTAAACCAATTCCTTCGCCTTAACTCAGCAACAATAGGGCTGATTAAGAATTCCGCCGACTTGTGCGTGGATTGTCCTTCATAAACAGTGCGTTCAGCCGACGTGGGTGCGGAAACAAGCATTGTCTGCTCTTCGGTGACTGCAGCATTGTGTCCCATACGTTAGTATTTTTCTTGGTATCCAGGTTTGCGCCATCCGAGTCAATAGTCCGTGTTAATAACCCGGCTGATGTAGTCAGGAGCCCACGTGTATGAAGTCTAAAGAAACATCATGTGTTCCTTACACCATTTCGCAAGACTTTCAAGTTAGTTGCGCGCGGTATTAGGCGTACCCAGCTGTTTGGTCTAAGCAGTATGTTCAACAAGATCAATCGTTCAATTGATAGTTCTTTCACTAACAGTGCATTGTAACCCGTTAACTCTTTGGCCTTTAATGCGAAACATGCGAAGAAACGCATTTCGCGCTCAGAGCTCACATTTTCAACGCGTCGTTTTTTTATCGCAGCCATTCGAGCATCCGGTACGGACCAACCAGATTCCAAGACAAATTCCGGAACAGCTGTTTTACACGAAGCCCTTGCCTTGCATTTTGATGGGAGGAATATTGCCTTTTGGCTGTATTTTTATCCAGCTTTTCTTTATACTTAACTCCATTTGGTAAGCAGATGCTTTCTTGTAGTCTGCGTAGAACTTCTTGAAACTTCTCAAAAAGGAGTTGTATTTAGAGATCGACCGATATATCGGCCTGGCCGATATCGGCCGATATTTGGGTTTTACCGATATATCGGTATCGGCCAAAATGGCCGATATTATCGGCCTCAATAGGAGTTGACAAAACGCTGTTATATTCCTCACGCATCCAG
>JGI24158J21664_10007515_pt1 | contig 14474 bp, 8 predicted proteins | sample Ectturendosymbi3_FD_21664 | JGI IMG/M metagenome (IMG submission 21664) | reverse complement strand
AATAGACGATGCTGTAAAGATATGATGCGATGTTACAAAACGTGACAGCAACGTTTGCGTGTTTAATACGCCACTGTTCATTCGACACTAGATTGTGATTAATTAAGCCTTAATTTCTTTGACCGATGTCGTAAGTAGCATTGTTTGAATTGATAAAGCGGTGATGGGCAAACAAACTAATTGTGGGCCATGTTGCGATCGGAAATCCCGAGCGGCATGTGCGCAAAGCTTCGCACTGTGGCAGCAAGCAACAATAGAGATCACACGCCATGATCACTCTATGATTGCTTGTTCGCGCCACATATATGTATGGTGTTGTTCTTCACGCACATCCCGTTTGTGATGAATCATACATTCAACGCAACACCACCGGAGAGGTTGCAACAGCCACATGTTGGCTGCAACCACCTTCATCAGCCATTCATTCTTTTTTGCTCCAACCAGAGATGCGGAACCGTCGTAAAAACCAAACTGCCCCGGATCCGGAGCTTTTCATTTCATGAACATGACTCCGCTCCAGCTCCGGCTTCTGTTCGTTTTTCCACATTAATATTTTCAACTGTCGGTGAGCCTCGATTTGACTCGAAAATGAAATATATCTAGTACACAAAGCTAAAGGAATATATCACACTGACATGAGTAGGTTAATCCAGAAGTTTTATACAATTAGCGCTCTTGTCATGAGAAGATCAACAAATAAACAACAACCACAAATTCAGATGATTCAGAGAACAGTTACCAACAGAAATATTACTCAAGTTTGAAACATAAACAAATTCTGCAACGGCAGTCATTGGTTTTGACGTCAATGCCTGAGGACCTTTTGTTATTTATTACGACCAGAGTCAAGAAAAAGTCTGTTTGGAAAACTGCATTTGTGTCAGAGCATTTAAACACAGTCCAGTAGCAATCGACCAAATGTTTTGCACTCGCTGCATGCTTGGCCTGTTGCAATCGTAGCGATGCAAGCTAACAGCTCTGCCCGCGAAAACCAAGCAAAGAGAGCAAAGCACAAAGTTAATTACTTCTCTCATGTGTTATTTCTAACGTGCACGCTTTTGCATTAATACAAAGGACAAGCTTTAAACGTCGTTTGTTCGAAGAAATAGCATGGCTTCTCGTATACCCACCTCAGGTCGCTACACTACTACAGATCCGATTTGTTCATTCTGACTGGAAACTAAAATGTTGTGATAGTTTACAACGTTTCTCTTACTTCTACAATTAAGCAACACCACGCCTGCCCAGCTACGATGCCACAACCGCAGCGATGATTAAACCACAGAAACATCAGATATCCATTGTTGTAGTCTGGTGTCCTAACTCGTAACAATCCCGCTTATTTGTGCAACAAAGAGCATTGTTTTCGGTGAAGTAGGTCTACCTTTCAGTGAAGAACGTTAGTTTCTAAGAAGGCACCCGGGGCTGGAGCTACTTCTCAAATAGACATGGCTCCAACTCCGGCTCCAAAACTTTAAGCTGAGCTCCAGCTCCTGATCCTTCTAAATTTTAATCTGAGTTCCAGTTCTGGCTCCTTGCAAAATGCCCAGCTACGGTACCAGGCCCGTAGCCAGGTCTTAAGGTTTGGAGGGATACAAAACATTTTCAGGGGCGCAGGATTTTTGCTTTCATTATATGTTTTAATGAAATTTTCTGAGCTCGACATAATATGGGGGGCACAAAAAAAATTTGGGAGGGCATTGTCCCCGAATGCCCCCGGGCCTGTACAGTACTCCGGCTCCAGGCTCCAGTCCCGGCTCCACAGGCAGCCTTGGCTCCACCAGTGCGTACCTTCAGCACGTTGCTCCATTGCAGAGTCCCAAAGTGGGTCTCACCCCCACAAAGAGGGGTGCTTTAATTTTTACGCTTTTACGGACCGCAGAAGCCACTCAGGCCATTTAAGGACCGCAGAAGCCACTCAGGCCATTTAAGGACCGCAGAAGCCACTCAGGCCATTTAAGGACCGCAGAAGCCACTCAGGCCATTTCGTTCATACATCGCCGACAGATCGCGCTAGAGAGCCAATGAAGACGTCATAGCATGCTGAATTTTGTGTACATTCCGATTTTAAGAAAACATGTACCTTTGCATTTGAAATTATGTGACGTCACAAGCAGGTGCCAGTAACGTTATCCGGACCTGTGAAAATTTTTCAAATACTAATTTACCCGTGTGTTGTTTTGACATAAAGTACACAAAAATCCGCATCTCATATTGTCTTTATTAACTCTCTAGTGCAATCGGCCGGCGATTTATGGCCGAAACTTTTCTCAAAATCCACCACATGGTTGTCAGGGTTGTTAAAAAGTTTTAAAGGAAACTACTTTGAGATAAGCTTTATTGACGGTTATGTAATTACCGGTAAAAATGTCTACGGAAAAATTTCACAACAATATTTGTATCCCGGCGGTGAAACCACGACTTTGGATATGATTTTCTGGGCAAGGCCAAGAAAACGTTGGGAAACGCAGTTTTAGTAAAGTGGAGCGTTTCTACCCGCGCGAGACTTACGACACTGTTTCCATTGATACGTCACGTCTAATGATCTGTAAAAACTTTTTCGAACGATTTAAAGAAGTCATGATTACACCTCCTGTTCAACGTTTCAGCGATATAACCTCGAAACATTAGCGTCGAATGGGGTGAACAGTGGGGCCAAGGCCCCCCTGGAATTTGAATTTTGACATTTTCCTTTTAATTTGTAAGCAAAAATGGTTGTTTGCTTAGTTCCGAGTGAGTACTATAAAATTCCACCATTTTTTCTCCCCTGGAAAAAATACTTCCGACGCCCATGCCTCGAAAACAAGCTTTTTTCACGTCAGAATTGTAACGCTTAAAAACATTATCCGATGAATCAATGCAAGAAGAGCATGTTGTTGAGCTGAGGAGCTTGTAGTAACCACACTACATTACATACAATGCGGTAGAGCAGAATTCTATATTGTAAATATGCTGCACTATCGTTTTTGCTGTTGCTTCATCAAACTTTCTTCTAATAGCCTGGCTCTTAGTGAGAACAAGGTATATACCAGTTAAATTTTACCGCTAATATTAATAACCAAATTAGTTGTTTTGAAGCAAGTTCGTTGATTTGAACGCTTAAAATTAGCAGCGTATGACTATAGAAGTGAATCTGGTGGAATATTTCAAGAACTTGTATGAAATTAAAACTTACTCCCGTATATTGACCTTCTTGAGTTTCATGGAGCATAAAAATTGACCCTGAGATCAGGGGATTCTATACTTGCCAGCAAACGGCTTTGACCCCCAGGTCTTTGCTCGGTTCTCCAGGTTGAAAGTCACACATGAGTCTTTGGTATTCGCTAAATTCAGACATCTCCATTGATGATGGCTGCAACGACCTCTGACCCCATTTACTCCGACAGTTTTTCTTCACCTTGATTCCAAGGGCTGTAAATGCATTCGAACAACGAAGCATAAAGCCCTTGTTTCTTACATGTCTGCGTTGCTATGAAACATACCAAGATATTGTTTTGTGCATATGTTTGATTTGCATTCAATAATAATAATTCAACACACAAATTCAAACGAGAATGATCCATGAAATGTGTTAAACATGCCCATGGAGTTCTATGATTTTTATTGCTAAGCGGTGTGTGAGCATTCTTTAAAGAACTGTAATATTTCCAAGTCCGAAATCTTAGAAAATCTTGACAGTCTGTGTAAGCGCGAACCAAAATTCGCATTTATGTCTCTCCTGCTTCAACAGGATGCAAGTATCCTGCTCTGTCCATCTGCGTCGAAAGGGGCATGGGTGGGGCCAAGGCCTTCCTCGACTTTGAAATTTCATATTTTCCTATGAAATTTTCAGCAAATAAGGCTTTCTTAGTTTTTAGTGGGTAAAATGAAACTTCGCCACTTTTGACTCCCGCCTAGAAAAATGTGTTCTGCCACCCCTGGAAAAATCCCCTATTGAATATTGCCCCCCACTGGAAAATATCCTTCTGACATCCATGACTCTGTCATATTCTCTTCTCTTACCACACTTTCCTTTGCAACGCAAAACAAAGCACTCTTGTGCCAAACCACGCTACTCCAGCTTTTGTCTGACAGAGATTCGCTCTCTGTCGAGTTTCACTTATACTTTTGCCAGAGCTTTGGCTTCTGTTGAAACTTACTGTAGTATCAGACAGAGCTTCGCTCTCTGTTTACATTCGTGGTTCAAGGTGGCAGAGCTTCGCGTCTTGTCTGATTTCACTTCAAGCTTTTGATAGAGCTACGGCCTCTATCAAAAGCCCATCGACCCCACAGCCAGTCTGCCAGGCATTTCTACCAGCAGATCTTAACTGTGAACTTCAGTGCAGGTGGTTCTGTTGGGGGCTATTGTCTACAACAGGGGTCTCAAACACGCGGCCCGCGAAGCCATTTTGGGCGGCCCGCGATGCTTTCAGGGAAAATTGAAATAATCAATACTTAAGTTATTTAGTTTATCCACCGGTGTTTAAAATTGCTCGGCCAGCGAGTGAGCAAGCTCCTTCAAACGAACGTAGAGACCGCTAGAAACGATTTGCCTGTAACTCACGATACCTTTCGCAGTAAATAAGATGTAAATATTTTTCTAGTAAGGTTCACGTATCGCCATTGTTACATCAGCGTGATAATGCAGCCCTCGTGAAATCATATTGCGGCCATCGGATTATTTCAAAAGTCCTAATTTGGCCCTCGGAGCAATAAGAGTTTTAGAGCCCCGGCCTATAAACACATCACCCACAGACACATCCTCTGGAGCTGCCGCCTTACGAACTGTTCAGGTTGCCATTCCGGAACTTTCCAAAATCCTGGTCAGTCGTGTTGTTTATCAGGCCTTACGTCTAAAAGACGCATCTTCTCCTGCCTGGTACATTTCATTGAACTCCACCACACTAAACGTTTCTGACACAGAACTAAGTGTACTAGTTTGACACACCGGTCTTCCTTGTCTATGGACGGCGTGCATGTCGCCAAATGCTTCGATGTTGTCACTCACAGATGTCGTCATGTTAATGAAAAGTAAACTTGATTGAACAACTGCGATAATGATACTTTGAGTTTGTAACCACCTTGGAGAATAATATGAAACGAATGTAAATTCACGAAGAAATGAAATATATACTTTAAACATCAATTCTCTATGCAGAGGCGTAGACCTCAACACAGAACTGTAAGCTCTTCACGTTTAGAGCGTCAGAATCACCAATACTTGATATGTCTGAAGAATGGATGATAAATTTGTTACTTATATCAGAACCAGGTCGCAGATGAACATAACATGCTTTAGTACAAGAACGCAAAAAATTAAAATATTTTATACTTTAAGCAAGGCAGAGAGTCAAGCATGACTTTTCACAAATAATTGTATAAAATTTGTCATCTTTTTTCGTTCTTCGAGTGTGCCTCTACTGCCTCCAGTGGACAATTGGATTGAAATGGTCAAATTTTTTTTAGAAGTTCCTCTTTTCTCGAGGAAGGCGTATTTTTAGTCAGGAGTTGCGTCTAAAACAAGGGTCTCCAAACTACGGCCCTCAGGCTAAATCCGGCCCGAGAAGCTGTTTCATCCGGACCGAGTAGACATTTTTTCAGAAATGAAAATACAATATATTTACGAAAAACTTGTTGATTTGGCGGAATAGCATATCCCGAAACAATCACATTGCGTAAGATGTCCGGCCCTCGAACTGTTGTGTATTAGCTTATGCGGCCCTCGGATAAAAAAGTCTGAAGAGGTCCAAAACAAAACAACTCTTCCAAATTTAGTTTATTGTTGGAGTTGCCAGCTGAAGCCGCCCACCTCGTGCTCATTTGGGGAAGTTGGGGTTCTGCAGCAGATGTTCGAAAACAAACTTGAAAGATTTTGGTACAAAAAGCGGCCAACACCCAATATGTTATTTAAGTATGCTAGCACACTGGTTTGGATACTTTTTATCAGTTGTCAGATACAAAACGTCGTAAGCGGTCCCTACAAAGCCGTTGAAACAAAATAAATTTGCGAACATTTTGATTGTTTTTAGTTAAAGCCTGATCAAACACCGGCCCAATCCAAGGTCTATATGAGTGTCATGTAGATTATATTTGAATAAGAGCTGATGATGCCTACTTTGTAGACGAAATATATACTCTGTAAGATCTTAGTGTCTGATTCTGTGCTGAGAAAGGATTTCTTTCCATAGACAGTGAGTGTCGTGTATTTCGTTCCTGATCGGGTGTTTGTTAAAACAAATGGCAACTTGAACGTAATGGCGGAAGTTGTTTTAAATTCAGAAAATATTTTTATTGACACCGTGACTAAACTTATGCTGGAACACTATAATTGTCACTAATTTTGCTTTCAGTCTTTTTCGGGCCCGACATTGACCTGACCTTGATTTTGAACTCAGCCATCGTGACCTCATTAGTCACATGCTTTTGTAATAAAACAACAGACTTGGCTCTGATGTGGAATTATGTACTTCGAACTTATAAGAGTAATATGCAAAACTAAACTGTACTTGGAAAATGGAAGACTTTCTCAACAACTGTGTGTTCTTTCCTCTGCTGTGAAGATTAAGGGCGATACAATTTGTGACGTGTGTGTACAATTTGTGACGTGTGTATGGCAGTGCAAGGTGGAATTTTTTTGCAAGCTGGAAATGTTTAAAGTTTTGGTTTCACGAAACCATCTGCTAATCAATCATCGCAAGTTCCCTCGAATGTTATTTCAGGAAGTTTCAGAAATCAATGCATTTGCACTTTTCATGAGATAAAGACCTGGAAATGTAGCTCATTTTTAAAATACATTTCAAAGACCTGTAGGACCCACCTCCTTGAAATATCCAGAAGCGATTTTCGAGCAGAGAAATGAAGTTTTGTCAGTAACGAGAAAGGTTGTTTTGGACGTTTTAAACGTTTCCGATGTTGGGAAATAGGTATCGTAAGGGTAGCACAGCATTTTTATGTCAAGGAGACCGTTTGCACTTGTACTCGGGTTTTCGTGTACACCGCCAACCTTCTTTAAAGTTGTGCAACAAATGACAATTTTGGAAGTCTAATGCATGTGCAAACTATTACTAGCATATAATTCAAGTTGCATGCGCACTGCGTGCTCCTCTGGTCTACTCAGTGTTTGTGAGGTTTGCTTCAGGTGTTAAATGACTGTTACCCAGTTATGCTTTATAACTGCGTTATATTGAAGTAAACCTGCCCTACTTTTTCATTGCTCAGATCGCTGAAATTGTCTTCGGGAGCATTAGCTCGTTCTTGGCCATTGTTGCTATCGTCGTCATCGCAGCCGCAATCAGGATTGACATCACACTGAACTTTACCTATTCCGGGAGTGGTTTGACCTGTGGAGTTTGGGTGAGATGGAAAAAACATGACTTCGATGACTGCTGCTGACCTACAGTTCTCTTTAGATAACTTCCCTTGCAACAGTTTCTTTAGGAACGCTTCACGGCAAGTTCGAAGTTTTTTGCCTTGCCCCTCTGATTTAAATGTACGCAGTGAAAGAAACTGACGAGGCTACTTTCGTTTATTTCTTGTCACTCGCAGCTCACAAAAATTTAAAAAGTAATGATTTTGTATGTACGACGACAGGAGTGCGTTTCAAATTTCATATAAAAAACAGTTCGAAGTTTATTAATCAAAAAATGCCAAATATTATGCTTAGACTTAGCTGTAACCTGATCTAAACCAAGTTTAGATCGCGATGATCATACCTAACTGCAGGGGTGTAGTGGTGCGGAAAGCGTTCCCACACTTTAATGTTTTCGTTTGTAGCGCATTAAAAGTGAATACTTCATTAAATATTGATTTGAAAATGAGTTTGAAATGCTGTTGAAAATGGCTAGTTTTTTGGGTCCGTTCCCACACTTTTTTTACCACTGCACCCCTGCTCAAATCCCAAGGTGCTCTTTCGCTAAAGTAGCTTCTTGACCTCATTACACGACGTTTGGGTTGCAGTAAATTCCCACGTCTGATGCCATTACGCCTACTCTTGTTTCCTGCAGAATTCACTGATCTCATCTCAGCTGGAGACATAATTCGACTATAAAGTATTACTGCCCTCATCAGCATTTATTACGCAGGTCCTGTACAAGATAAGTGTGAGAGAATAATGCAAAAGGTCACAAAATCAAGATTATAAACACACTGGTTCAGTACCTGCGTGACAAAAGCTTTCGTGCAACTTGACGCCAAAACCTGAAACCTTTCTGAAAATCTCGCGCGTGCCATTTTGTTTTTTTGATTCGCTGTTTCTGCTAAAACCAGGAAACAAGGTATGCGTAAAGGGTGGAGAACATGTTTAGTTGCTGGTAGGCTACAGATTTTCACGTTGCTTCTTTTCATCCGCAACACCTGTTTTCACCCAGATTATTATCACCGGGATCATCGGGATGAAGTCGGCTCAGCCTGGCGCACGTGGAACGGTAGGCCAGGCTGTAGTTTGTGTACTGTACGCGCAATGTTGTAGGAAGTAACATTTTGTTTTTGACATTTCCATATTCAGCTGAGATACATAAAAGTCTATATCACAGAGGTGAGGAAAAAAACACAAGCACAAAAAACAAAATAAAATGCTTCACCAGAACACATCACCGAGGAAGTGTTCGACTGCGTCCAATACCGAAACGGCAAAAATACAAAAATCAGGCACCAACAACCATTGCATTCGTCATCGTCATACAGAAGCGCTACATTAGGTGGTGGGAAAATAATGAAGACTTGAAAAAGCGTCAGACATTTGAAGTAAGAGAATAAAAAGTTAGCTGAAGGTGCACCTCGTTGAAGAAAAGCATACAAATTGTTAGTAATGGATGCATCAATCAAATGTTCTGACGAAATAGTCCTAAGCACATGCTTAGGACACCACGGTCAAAAGGAGCACCACAAAATTGAAGAAAAGTGTGAAAGATGAATTAAAACGAAAAATACATCTAGTGAAAACTGATCATAATGTTATGTTTCTTGATCATGGTGCATCCAAGGTTTTGCCTTCCCTGCTGGACCACAAGGTCAACGCTGACACAATTCACTCTGACCTTTGTCGAAAAGTAAGATTATTAACATTCTCGCATGTTTCCTGCAAAACTGATTGCACAGCAGCCAATCTACAGTAGATCAAACATGCAAGATTTGACCTTGCCTGTCGTTTTAATTTGTTTCTCGGAAAGCCACAAGTATTTTAGCGCTGTTTAAGAATTTCAGCTCAATCTAGTGGGCATTCGTATATCCACTTCTTGTTTAATTTCGTTCACTTTCTTAAAGATACATGAGATTTTCAACAGACAAGCAAACAAATTCCTTTGTGACGTAAACAACTCCCATTTTATGTCAACTTAAAATATAATATATGTTGCATTTTGTGTTACTGCGACCAACATTGTACATCTGGCCATAAGACAAGTAAGCAACTAATACACTGGTTCAGTGTGGAAAGGAAGGGGATACCAAGGTTGGTCAGTGCTTAGGGCACCGGGTGAGCCTTGATTTGTCGTTGGTGCTAGACCAGTGGTTCTCAACCTTTCATGGTTTGTGGCCCCCAAGGAGGCCGAGGTCCGCGGTTGAGAAAGCCTGTGCTAAACACACTGCCTTCTGTTCCATAGCGCGAGCCCATTATTACACAATCTTACAATGTTTTGATCCCACATCATAGTTTGCAACTAACAAGCAGAAAGTAAATGAAACTAACTAAATAAATCTGTGTCTTCCCAAACATATACTTGCGCACCAAACGCAACTTCTCGACACGCGTGAAATTCAAATTTGCCGATGATAAAAATATCTTTAAACAAACGTTGCACATACTTGCCTCGAACTTCTGCAGTTTCAAACTATCCCGGTTCCAAACCCTGGATATCGGGTTTGTAGGAAAAGCAAACCGCATGGAAATTTTGGACTTAAAACGTTTGCTTGAAATAACGTGTGCATCAAAAAGAAACTTTTTTGTCACATCTTTCAATCGTAGCCTTTCTCATCGCGATTTACTAGTAAAGTACTGATGCGATCGGAAATCCCGAGCGGCATATGCGCAAAGCTTCGCACTGTGGCAGCAATCAACAATAGACTTCACATGCCATGATCACTGTTATTGCTTGTTCGCGCCACATACACATATTGTTGTTGTTCTTCGCGCACATCCCGTTCCTGGTGAATCACACAATCAACGCAACACCACCGGAGAGGTTGCAACAGTACAGTAACCATTCAGCAAAGTCAAGTTAAAACATTTCTCAGCAATTGGCTTTTATGAAAGTATTCCTGGTTTGTGGCAGTTATCACTGGTGTGTGAATAGCAATCGAACTTATCAAAAGATGACGACTGCTTTTTCAAAAGAACGATAAATTTTGTTACTGATTAAATCCAAGTTCATATAACATAACATTTATATGCGATTATGTGCATTAATGCTAAGAATGTGATTAATATGCATTTTACTGATTGATCACCAACGTGTGCATCACCTTTGAAGATAACAGCTGGACTGGTGTTGAGCACCATCTGCTCGATCCTTTCATTCATCATGCTCATCATCAACGCGGCTGCGGCCTCCCGGGATGGTGTGTTTGCAAAGTTTCACTGGGCGTGGGTGAGTTTTCACTGCTTTGTGGAAAAATGTGTTCGATCTCTCAGAGCAGTTTGCAAGGTTCTAAGCTAAATAGTATTCTGGTCATTAAGCTCTGAGAAACAGCGTTTTTGTGGTTGCGGGGAATTATAGACAATAACAAGACCACAATTACTGTTTCGCCGCGTGAAAGTTTTGATATGATGCGACAAAGGTGATGTTTTAACCGCCTTGTATCGCTGCGACACTTCAGGATCGTTTCTCTTTTGTTCTTTATTGGCGTCTTTTCGGTAGGCGGCCGCCACGGCTCTGCATTCATCATCAGTGTGATTGGATTGTCTTCGTTTATTCTCACAATTATTCATGCAGTGTATTGCTGCAAATCCAGAAGTCAACCGGTGAGTGAATGAACATTGCTATAATGTAACTTACAGAAAGGGAAACGCGAAACGATATTTAATTTAATGCAATAAAAGGCGTGTGATTGAGTGGAGGCGAAATAACGAACGCAATGCCTGGATCGGAATGTTGAACACTCAGCACACGTGAAAGTTTTAGTCAAGCAATGTATATTGGATGCAAGCTTTGAACATCTAACTCTTACACAAATTCGCGACCATTAAAAGATGATGATTTGCGACTCGCAATTTACTGCAGACTCAAACAATGACAACCACGACCATCACTTACGTCAACGCACCACCAGGAATGCAGCAGCAGCAGCAGTACGGTAAGTTAGTGGACTCTGTTGTACTTGTTTGCTGCAGAACCCAAGAAAAGTGCCCTGCAAGGTCTTGTACAGCCGTAGTTAGAAACAAATACCGCAGCTAAAACTAGAGTTGAATCATATACAATTTTCATTTCAGCTGAATGTAATTATTAATTACACATTTTTGTCTGATTGTTATTTGCTAAAATTTTGTTGGCAGCTAAATGCAACTTGTTCAAGCTCTGTACACAGAGCTTGAACAGGTGCATAAAATAAACCAGTGAAACACTTGCCATGTAACCTGCTGCAGTTTTGCTGAGTCAGCAGTGAAATGTCTCAGATGTGTTCTGCATGTGATTGCATGGTGTGTAAGTCAGAGTTTGACCAACTACAATTTGTACGTGAACTAAATGCAAGTAACAGTGATGTTAGAGACCGACACCACTGAGACAGAGGCTTAGTTAAAACTTCTAGTCCGAGAATTGGTCAAAAGCCTAAGACCGAGTCAACTCGCCTAAATTTTTCTTGGATTTTTAAAAAATAAACCATCACTATAATCACGACGCCAGAGCGTTGCCTCTGTCGAATTTTTTGCCACCTTTTCGGTTTTTCCTTTTACCAAGATACGATGTACAATGAACAGCTTGAATCACGAAAGCTTTACTAAAAGTGACACTGATGTCAATATTGCAAGTTTCGAGACAATGTTTCAAGACCTGCAGCCTTGGAGGCCAAGACTCATTGAAGTAGCTGTCGAGATTCTATCACACGAAATTGATTACAAATTTACATGTAATTATATAATTGGAATTGAGACCTTTCGTTGTGTGCAATTGCAAAACAAATGAAAAACTTGAAATAATTATCCCGAAGGCAAAAATCAATCAAATGACAGCAGACCTTGTATAAAAACTCAGACGTGGCGACGCAAGACCGCTTTTGGCATAAAGTAAAATGAAATTTCATAGATAATCTGGTTAATTCCCTAAAGTACGAAGTTGCACTATTGCTGAAATACATCTAATCGAGAGCCTTGTATTGTCTGCAGCTCCAACAACGAATCTTCATTCCCAGGATTACTCCCCACAGCCTCTGGAGAACCAACAACCCCAGCACTCCCCACTGGCCCCGCCGTACCAACAACCCCCTCAGGTGAGGCATGGACCTAACGGACTTGTTCGAGTGCGAGTTTAGTTGCAGCTCATCATGGGAGATACGAACACGCAACGTGAAGAACGCCAAGTCCACTAGTGTAACAAGCAGCAATACAGATATCTGCTGCACAAGCAGCAATACAGATTCCACGCTCGACCAGGGTCACTTTATTGTCGCTTGTGTGTAGCTGCATTTTTGAAGCACTGCTTGATTGCGCGCTCTCGGCATTGTGACGCGATGCTCCGTTGCACGAGGAGCGAATAAAATTATTGGCAAAGATGTTCAACGCAGAACGTTCCTGGAAATGCAATTTTGTCGGTGGCGGTTGCTTTCAAGGCTACTCATGTTCACTGAGATTAAGACAACGCTCAGTGTTTCGTAACAAGAGCGAAGCGCTTAGAATCAACTCGCAGTTAGAGTTTAGAGGTAGAATTAATGCTGCCACACGTCCTTGAGCATCAAGGACTTTCCTCGAATTTGCATCAAAATTGGTTATGTCCTTGATCCTTGAAAAACATTTTGTTGTCCTTGAACATTTTATTGCGTCCTTGAACAGTTTTGAAATTGTTCATTATTTAACTATTGATTAGATTGAACATTCAAGAATCAAGATTAAAGAATGTAACTGAACAGAACAACGTGTAGATTTGTTCCATCTCAAGTATAGTTGTATCGTAAAAAGTAAACAATTCACTAACAGATGCATCGCAACTATATCTAAAAAGTATTCATAGTAGACATGAAGTAAAATGTCAATAACCACAAAACGAGAGAATGTTCATGAAAAATGTTCAAGTCATCTGGCAACCCCAGGTGGAATGACTAACTCAAAACTTGCAAATGGTGTCTTGAAACAGCGCTACAAAAGGCCGCTGGTATCAGCAGCGAACATGTCGGACGGACTTGCAGAGAAACTCTTTGTGCATAAAACAATAAACAAATCAAAAGATGCAGATCACGTGGCAGAAGAAACGGCGATATGGAATGCAGAAGCTCATTCGCTGCTGCAACGCTTCGGCAAACCACACAAGCGTTGTGCGGCACCAGCATCACAGCTACTTGGGCATAAGCTTTCAAAGATTATTATATTTTTCTGAAATGACGGAGGCTGTGGGGAGTAAGCCTTTTACAATGACGACAGAAGCAAGTAACACTCCACTGGTTCGGTCACACTTCATTGAACTCTCGCTGACGTACATCTCGCTTCCTCCTCTGCGTCGATGTTTTCATGCAAATATCACGTGCCACAGATTTTTGCGTATTTCAAATCAGCATCTGCTTTGCAGACCGGATATCACGAGAAGTCATGAACCATCAAGAAGTTGTGAGGAGATACAGAGCGATCCTGTCCATCGGATATGTTTCACTGCTGAAAAAGTTAATTCGTGTACATAGTATATTTTATGGTACGTGAGTTGATAAAACTATAACAACACTCATGTTTTAATTGAACCTGCAACACTGCAGCTCTATTTCATAACCAGTTGTAAATACAGGCGTTCCTGTTGATGCGAATGCAAATATCTTTGAAGAAACATTACAGCCGACTATTCTTCTTGTAAGGGGAGGGCAATTATTTTAACTTTGTCAATAGCTCTTCTAGGACAGACCATGTTAACAAGCTGAGTTCCAAAAGAAACAACCCAACCACAGAAACAACAGTTCCTCTGAGCACCTACAGTATGACGCATGTAGCTTGCTTGAAGCATACGAATTTAATCAGCATATGTGAACATACCAACGTACTTGCTGTTGTTTTTTGGAATGATGTAGTTTTTTCATATTTTTTCGGCATTTCATTCCTAACGCATCCTGCGTGTTTGCTTCAAAATCAGAATCATAAAAATCTTAAACCAACGATTATAAAGAAAAATGGTCAACGCTGATGTAACAATGGCCAATAGTGATGCAACAATGGCTAAAGCGATGCAAATGCGCTTCACTTTCTTTCGTTTCGTATAACAAACATAATAATTTTAATTTAATTTATTTGTTTGTTAGCAGACACGAAGTCCATAGTATGAACACACACACTCTGCAGAACGCAGGTTGATAAAAACAGACAATANAGA
>JGI24158J21664_10007514_pt1 | contig 14475 bp, 12 predicted proteins | sample Ectturendosymbi3_FD_21664 | JGI IMG/M metagenome (IMG submission 21664) | reverse complement strand
AAAAAAAACAGTTCCCAACATTTTTCCTTTGGGCAACACACCATTCCTGGAAACAGTCGACAGCGTTGTAGTGGCGTTAACTCGAAATTTGTTTTTTACTTAATTTGATGCATCTTCAACCGTAGTAGCATTTTGTCGCTTTACACTTCAAAAAAACGTTCAAAAATGCGGCTCTGCCAAACGTCAGTCGTTATCAGTGTTTATATCACATGCCCATAAAACCGGTGCGGCGTTTGATACAAGCTTGTTCTGTTATACACGAACGGACAGGTCAAACGAACACGCGTGTGTTGAAAGCGGGTTATTACTGTGCACACAGGGTGTATTTAGAAAACACCGCTCCTTACGGACAAAGAATGCCGCGAGACATTTTTCCTGGCTTTTCTCAAATCAGTCAAGACCTGAGGAAGCCGGCAACACGCGCTCTTGCTTTTGTCACGTCACGCGGGTGGAGAGAAAACTATTTTCTGAATGATTACGAGGGCCAATGACCTTTCCTGCCAAACCAGTGCACGTCACACCAATCCTAACATTCTTCTCAGTCAATCCAACTCGTGGCACATCGTGGCGGGTAAAGCACGGCAGTTTCTACGGAAAATTACCGTTTCGAAAGCATTTTCGTAGCAGCACCACGGTCAAAACAGGTCATTTGACAAAACCACAGGAAAAACAAGACTACCACAGCTTGCTTACTCGAGCGGAACGAATTCTAGTTCGTGCTGAAGTGGGTGGCATCAAGCCACTAAGACCATTAACAATTCCGGTATGGAATATAAGGCTAAAATATGCAGTCGAATGGACTTCAGGCTGAAGCATAAGTCCTTTTCAGTACGATTCAAGCTGCCTGCGGCCGATTCGAGGTTATAAAAACTTTTTTCCGAAGGTCAACCTGTTGACAAGCCGTAAATACCGTCCGGCGGCGGTAAGCTAATCGTCAGCAACTGGTACGAAATCGCCAGTGGCACGTTACTTGTCAAAAAGTGGCACGTTACTTGTCCAATAAGTGGCACTAAATCTCCAGTGGCACGTTACTTGTCAATAAGAGGCACGAAATCGCCTGTAGGTGGCACAAAATCTCCAATGGGACGTTACTTGCCAATAAGTGGCACGTTACTTGTCCAATAAGTGGCACTGAATCCCCAGTGGCACGTTACTTGTCAATAAGAGGCACGGAATCGCCTGTAGGTGGCACAAAATCTCCAGTGGCACGTTACTTGTCAATAAGTGGCACGGAATCTCCAGTCGCACGCTTCAGATTCCAAACTCGGAAAATGCAGCGGAACACAGGAACTAACAACGACCCGACTCAACAGCGCACTTGCCACGTACCTCGTTTCAGTATCAACTTTCCCTTCGCAAAGTAGTTCCATTCTGTTCGTTCCTGTTTCTTCAGCCACTCGTTTCGTTCGGTCGTCGGCAGTTCCAACGGCAGTCCGAAGCCCGACGCGTCGTCGGGGTCGCTCTGCGACAGCTCCTCGTATCCCTTGTGTGACAAAAATGGAAGGCGTTAAACTTCCGCCACTTGTCGCCGCCGACAAAGTCTAATTTCCCAACAAAGCGCTGATGGACACAAGAGACCGGGACGAATCATTCAGGAAATCCAACCCTCGTCAAGGCGCCGAAGAATAACACAACCTGGTGGGAGAGTTGAAACCACGTCACGCGAATACAATTGTGTGTGTGTGTGTGTGTGTGTGTATGTGTGTGTGTGCGTGTGTGGAGCTAAGACGATAAACCAGCTTTTCTGCATCACCAACCATTAAAAACGTTCCTGGTAAGGCCTTCGAAGAACACAAATACTAGGAGTATTAAAGATTTCGAGGAATCAGCATCAGTTGTAGAGGTTGCTGCGATTGCCCAGGAACTTTCCCACTCATGCGACGGTCAGGTCGTTAAGTCTGCTTTTGCACGTTCGAGGAAAAAGAATGACAAAAAACACTAAGCCCAAGGTTGGAACCTATTTACTATCACGGGCCGCATGAACTGTGCATTATCGCTGGCGGGCCGTAAGATCAAATAATTTTATCCTGAAATTCTACCTTTATCAAACAATAAGAGTGACTTACTATCTCAGTACCTGCTTATCATAGAGCTTCGTTTTGACACGATGTTGTACTAGAATTTGGGTAACAAAAATTCTGATGCGGGCCATATCAAACGTTCACGCGGGCCGCAGGTTCCCCACCCCTGCTCTAAACTATTGATACAGTCCGCTGCCAGCATTTCAGTTGTTGCCACCTTGCGGTCGGTCATTTCAAATCCATGCGCATTACGCCGGTTGCCACACCGCGCACGCCCGACCCGAGACTAGATCTTGACCCTGTTTTTGTTCGTTCTAGGTTCTAGTTGAAGCGCAGGCGCACTGGCACGCGTACGTAGCAGAGGAATTCTGCGTTTCTGCGCTTTAAAAACCGGACCTGGATCCGGAGTCACTTTTTTATTTCGGCAGCAACAGGAGTCTGCAATTTCGGCAGGAACAGGTCATTTCTTAAGTGAAAACATTGCTAAATTTCCGTTGCATCTATGGTCGCCGGGTCTGAACAGGGGTCGGATTCTCCAATTTGGAAAAAGTTAGAGCCCGGACCCAGAATCGAAAATTTTACTAGGAGTCGGAATCGAAGTTTTTTGTCCGACTCTGACTGCGGAAGTCCAATTGGATCATTTTTTTCATCACACTCCTAAGTTGGGAATTCCTGTTGAAATGCTATAAGTTCTTTTGAAACTTTTGTTGAAACAGAGAATTCTTGCTGTGTACCACGATTCCCTTTTTTTAACACCCGAACTTCATTCACTTTTTAAGGAGTCGGAGTCGAATCGGAAATTTTTGGAAAGGTTGGAGTCGAACATTTTACCTCCGATTCCGCAACCCTGGTTTCAAGGGCGCTGAAATGAATCAGTCAGGCAAAGAGCGGCTCTCATGGGGGGCAGGCACTTCTTTACCCGGAACTCGAGCTGGTCGCGCGGGCATCTTGGAAGCTGTTAACTGCACAGAAACGTTCTGAGAAGTAAACAAGTCGGTTGTTGATTAATCGGAAATTCCCTCCAACCTCATTACAGAGAACTGTGCAGAAAGTACTTTCACTTCTTCTCCGTGGTAAAAGCCCGACTCGCTTTCGTGAAGTGCGTTGCAAGTTCGCGACAATGCGCGTAACCCCGAAGCAACTGCTTCGAGCAAGGTTTTTCAAGTACCGCAGTACCGAACTACATCCGAAACAATGAGATACAATGAGCAGTTTGCTGTAAAACGAACAAACCTAAGTTTGCCGTCAAAAAAACGAATGTTTATCCTGAAATGACCTGCTGTTAAGTCGCAACTTTGAAAAGTTCGCAGTACAAACGGTTACGAAAACCATTGAACAATGGTTGCGAGGGTGAACAGCGGTTACCTATGCAACGGTGAAGCATTGAACGTTTCGAAAATATTTGTAAGTCTGTTTTCGACGGTGCTCCTTCTCACCGATGAAAAACATTTCATCGTGGACGTCACTGCTCGAAAAAAAGTAGAAACTCTGGTTTTCAGCGAGCGGTCGAATCAGCTCGCACACAAGCGCATGGATCCGATTTGCGTGCGGAGATAATGCCGTTAGCACCACTTCAGTCAAAGAGCTCAAGTGTTGTGCAATGTATCGGTTGTACCGGTATGCGGTAAACACGTGCGCCATGCCACAAAACAAACCTCGCTAATTGTGAAGACCGTAGATAACAACTAACTAGGCAACCGGGCTTGTGCAGTGAAACGGCTGCCATTTTTACACACACGGTTTTGCGGTTCCACGAATTTACCTTTCACAATAACACAGAATAGAGCAGTTGCACGATGGTCTGACTTTCGTCTAAACACGAGGTGATAAAGAAATTCAAAACTTTTTTGGGACATCGGCAATTGCCCGACATCGGGTTTTAGTGAACACGGAAAATAATGTCATGGCGGCATTAGGAAATTGCGTCTTGTAAGCTGCCCGTCGCACCACAAGGATGCAACACTTAATGCTTAAACTTTACCGACAGCACACCAAACAAATTCGAAATCATGTATGGAAGTCTGTCCATCATGAGAGGGCAACACAGCTATGGATTTAACAAAGTCGAAACACTTTGAGCTGAAGCCAGATATCCCACCGAGCTTAAGCAGAAAGTCGATTATGCACAGCAGGTCAGTTGAACAGGTCAAATCAGCGCGCACGGCCATAAATTACACGCAAGCAAGCACGAGAAATTATGAACATCCTTCCCACGCGAATATGAGCGAGGACACGCAGGGTAGCCGCCGTCAGCTAACGTCACGGCGCGCCGAGCAAACAACTAAGATTCCTGGTGCGTGCATCAGATTCGAGCTGCCGGTGACGGGGTTGAGCGAAGCGCTGGAGCTGACGGTCAATTGCGAAGTTATAAGGAAATAACAACGGTTCAGAACTGCGCGCAAACTCGTGAAAAGGTTGGACAACAATTTCTCTCCAGGGCAGAACAATGGTCAACAACAGCCGTGCTTTGTGCTTGAGCGCTGCGAAAGCTCTGTTACACACAACTTCCCGTGATTGTGAGTTTGGTTCACAGGATATGAAAGCGCTAAAAGTAGGAGAAGTTATAAAGGCGCCTTGTGTATCCCCGAAATTATATGCAAATAATACGATCGACATGTTTGGCTGCTACGGACCTCCTGTGCGTTGAGTGCTACCCGATAAAGGCAGGAGTAACCCGTTACAAACAAAACTGTCGGAAATAACGTAAGTGCTTTTCGATTTCGGTCTTTGCGAAAGAAGCACTGCACGCCTCTCTTCGCTATTTACTAAACTCATTTCGTTCGGTGTATTATTGACACAGTCACCGACGCCCTTTGGCCTCGGACGTGAAAAACATGTTTACTAGAATCGGACAACACCCAAGGCAGCAGAATTGGTCATCGAAATTCAGTTACGTCATTTCGTAGCCCACCACGTTCCAGCCGCCTTTTGTACCAGGCTGAGGCTAAACCCACCGACTACCTCCCTGCCCATTAACACAATGTCACCAACCGGTGCTCACAATAGCTAATGAAACAATCAACTTTTGCAAACCTCGTTCACCCTGTTTTTTGCGACTAACCATGCGGATGATCAGCGGTTTCAAAATGAATTACATACACGCTATGAATGAAAAAAACACCTACCTTCTTTGCAGTATAAGAATCTATTAACAAACGAATACAAGATGATCCTACTGAATATAACAGCAAACCGACTGTACCTTCTTTTATTTCATTTTCCAACCTTCAATTCAAACTTTACCCATAAATGTTGGGCCTGGTCTTCGAAAAAACAATACGATTTTGCGACGAAGAAAAGCAAAGTTTCTAATAACTTTCCTTTAAAAAAAAACAGCTTCTGAAAAATCGAGCACGTGGCAAGATTAACAGTATCGAAAGCCTCCCCCTACAAAAAAATACTAGCAACTAACTACCTTGTGCATTCTAACTAAAGCGTGTGTCTACATCACCAACCCTTTGCAACATAGTTAACATATAACGTTTGCGGCGTTCAGTGAAAAACACTGCGAAAATGAGGTTGTTCAAAAGTGATGCGTAGCTCGAAACTGCGAACGACCCGTCTGCACGTTTTCATAATTTTTTCCATACTTCAAATTTCCGCATGCATGCCCAGGTTGAATTCAGGCACTATAATATAATAGGTAACACGACGAAAGTCAAATTTATTAATCTCATCAAAAATTTCAGAATAAAATTATCAGAATGCATGTCAAAAGATCAAGTCTGGAAACTTTTGCCTTTTTCCATACTAACAGACCAAAAAAAGCATTTTCCCAGACTTTTCTAGGCTGGAAAATGACCACATTTTTTTCCATACTTTTCAAGACTCCATAGGAACCTGCAGGTGTACTTAAGATATAATTTTACATTGGCAATGCACAAAAGTATTTTGTCCTACTTCTGGTTACAGGCTAACTAGAAAGTGATACAAATGGAAAGACTACGCTAACTTTTCATCTTTGTCCCAGCGTCGTCTTTGTTATTAGGCTTTAGGTCGGTGGCATAACATATATCCGACCATGAAAAATGTAGACGGGGTCTACTCTACACAAGACCATAGCTTTCGATCTTTGTTACGGGCAATCCACACGTTTACGAAACCCACCATTAATTGAAAAGCTGCTGATAAAATTTTAAGCCTTAGAATGATCAAAATGCATCCGCCTGTACGTTCATTCCCATGTACTTAGAAAATACAAGTTGTATTTTAAACACCTCGCACACATTTTTTGGCGAAACCTTCCGTTAAAGAATAAATTTGTCTTTAGGAAAGGCAAGTCACTGGGTGAATTTTAAAAGCATACGGTCGTTACTTTTACGATGATAAAAAATGCTCTGACGCATAACTATTTAATACTAGAACTCTCGCAGGCATTAATCACCGCATGACCGCTCGAAATAGCGTATGGCACGAAAAGTTCGTTCAAAATGGATGAGTATGGTCATAAACAGCAAACAGGCACGAAGTGTCGCAGCTACGTGAAAAAACAAAAAGATTTTGAAAGCTGCGTTACCAGCAATAACCATTACCACCACGTCGGGAAATTAATGCTACACGCTGTACTTTTGCACGGTCGCTTGTGAGAACTCGACGGGAAGCCGTCTCACACAGTAAGCATTCGACTCTGTGTTAACGCACCCGTATTGCTTGCCATAATAAGCAATATTCAACACAACAAAAGTATCAGCTGGGATAGTCGAATTTAAACCTAAGCCTTAGGCGGAAAGAAAAATACCTTTCAACGGGTGGCTCGTTACTCTTAAGTCCAGACTGGTCAGTGAAGGACCAACACCTGAAACAATGGACGGAAACAACGCGTGGTACCGGTTCAGAAATGAGGTCGACAGCAGCACGCGGCATACTTAGGAACAGGCCACCATTTTTACCTCTAAGCCTTCGCTGCAGCTCAATGCTCACACATCGCACCAGCGGACGCTGACACTCCCTAACTGGAAATATTCACGCATCGTACCAACAGAACAAATAACGCACCCGACGTTTCTCAACAACGGGATTTTTTCTTGTACTGGATCAGTGGGACAGGGGCTGCTATCATGACCAGCAGATCTGAACTTGTGGTGGTGTTGCAATGAAGTTGTCATTTGCGGCAGTGGTTCTCAGGCTTTTTTTGGTGACGTACCTTTTAGGGCAGTATTTTGCCGACAAGTGCCCCTTGAATGTAATCATGAGTGCGATAGTTAAAAATGTGCCTTCGTATAATTATTATTGTCCGTTTACGTTTAAACTTCATTATTAAAAAAAATTATGTGCACCCGTTTTTGCGTACTCCAGGCAGAGATGAGCGGACTGTCATATTTTGCAATCCAGATCCAGTCCTGATTTTTTAAAACTCAGTCCAAGACCAGAAACAGTCCAAAAATTTTTTCAAATGCAAAGTCCAAATCCAAATGTAGTCCAAAATATTTGAAAAATGCAGGCTTTTCACCAAAACATACTGCGTTTCTTTTCCATTAACTCAGTCCAAATCCGGTCCGGATCCAAAGTTTTGAAGTGGTTAACAGCCTGGATCCAATCCAAATTCAACAAAATTTGCAATAGTCCGGATCCAATCCAATCCAAGTCTAGTTCAATGCTCATCTCTGACTCTAAGCACCTTTGCGTACTCCAAGGCCAGAGTAAAGCTGTTTTCATTCGATTCGTTGTTCCCACTCACCTATTTTGCTAAAAATTTTTCGCCGCGGTTTGTTGATGAACGCCAACATACATGCAACGGCCCTCGAGTTTTACAGCAAGTCACGTTATGAGCAGTATCAGGCGCATTGGGGTCCAACTGTGTGATCAAACGGCCATTCGCGTTGAAACGATTTTCAATGGTGCGAAACGAGTTCAGAACAACACTACCACGTGTGAAACAACAGAAACGGCTGCATTGTGCTTCTGAAATTGGCAGAAGCACGTAAATGAAAATTTTAAGACACAATGCAATTACTGTAATTAGCTAGGGAGTACCGCAAATGAGCGTTCAAAAAGAAACGATTTGTGTTCTCACAAAAAGGCAATTTTTCACCCTCAATCAAATTTCGACGAACGTCGCATCCAGCGTGTAACAGACATGGCGTGAATATCGATGTATCACCTTTAAGTGTAAATGATCATACAGGCATATGTCACGCTTCACACTGGGCTGTTTTCTCATGCTGATCATATTACACAGAGGTTCGAAGGCGCTTGCGGACACACGCCTGTTGTTTTGTCAGTCTGTTTGCGTAGACCTTGCCCGCAAAGTAATATATCACCGAGAAACATTTATGGGATTCGACCGGTTCTTCTCAACCACTGGGCCGCGAGGCTATTTCAGGTGGGCCGTGAAGGCCAATACATTCCACAGTACCATTAGCGTCTTGGTGACATTCTAAGCTTGAACGGTAGGTTTGTACTTTCTAGGTATGAAATCCAGAAACAAGGCGGTTTTAAAATTTGAATGTAAGATTACTTTGTTGACGTAACAATTCTCTTTTTTTTGTGACGCAACAAATTCTTTTTTATTGTTGTTTTACAGAAAGCTTCCAGAAGATTAGCCAGTGGAATTAGGCTGCTAGTTGAAAAAGTTTGATAGGTATTGGTTCGACCGTAGCGAAATATTTTATCTGTTACACAAAATCATAACACACCGGTGGTCCCACCCCATTTTACAACAGCGCTGATCCTGCGCTTTCTTAAAAGATTCCCACGTGAACCTTTTTTGACAAACCTGGAAGTGGTAGATGATATTGTTTTTCAGCAAAAGCTGCATGTAGAGCTGGGAACTAAAATTCGTCCAAGGCCCAAAAAAGCGTCCAAGACGCGAAAAATGTTAAAGACAGTTGAAAACCGCCCGAAGGATCGCACAATTCCAGACAGAAATCTGAGATTGAATTGTTCGTTTCATGTGCGAGATTTTGCCTCTAATTGTATATACGCCTCTAACGATAGATAAATCGATAATTAATTGGCCGATTGCAGTAGAAATGAAACAATTACATACCCTGATTTTCTGCAAAATCACGATGTTTGTGAGAGTCCCTTTGTCTAAAATTGACTTTCCTGACTGGGTAAATCACCAAACTTACTTTTTAACTCAAAAACAATAATTCCATAAATTACTCCTCCATGAAATCGAAAACAGACGTGATGTGCTGTGAAGCCGAAAAAGAAAATTCACATAAATAATACAAATACAGGGGAAAAAGTCGAACTCTTAATGCCAAAGAAAGGGTTTTAAGTACCTCTTTTTTCTTTTTTTCTTCAATTACTTGGTTCTTGAAGTCGTTGATAAAAGTCTGATCGAAATCGTCATCAACCACTTCATCGTCGTCATCGGAGCTGTCGTTCATGAACGCTTGCATCTGTCTGGGGGGGTCAGCCAGGTGCAGAGTGTCCCAGTTAATGCCGGAAAAAAACGCATGCTGCTTCAGCTTCTCGTAGCCTCCGCGCGATGCGCTGCCCAGTCGTTGCAGCGGGTCAAGCTGGAGCAAATTTTCGATTAAGTCTCTCGCGTCGGCGTCGAAATCGTCGGGGAATTCGTAGCGACAGTTCAAAATCTGCTGAAACGTTAAATATTCATTCGGTGCCTGAAACGGATACTGTCCGACGAGCATCTGGTAGATAATGCAGCCCAAGGCCCACAGATCCGAGCTGACGCACGCCTGTTTGTCCTTGAGCAGTTCCGGCGAGACGTACTGCGCTGTGCCGACGAAGGAGGACGTTCGCGGCGTGTCGGCACTCTCGCTTTCGGGTATTTCCTTGGCAGTGCCGAAGTCGGTTATTTGTATTTGCATCTTGTCGTTGAATAAAATATTTTCCGGCTTCAGGTCGCGGTGAACGATGTTCAGCGAGTGGAGGTACTGCAGGGCGGAGACGATCTGAGCCGAGTAGAACTTCGTGCACTCGAGATCGAACTTGCCTGCCGTGAAAGAAAACGGAATTGAAGTTACACTTTCGAACACAGGAAATGAAACTGATTCCACTAAAAAAAAAACAACTTCACCAGAAACGAAATTGCGTTCCGCAGAAAAAAAAACAACTTCATTAAAGAAAATAAAACGACTTTGCCAGAAACGAACTTGCATGGAGCGAACTGCAGTTTTATTACACGGGACAATTTTTCCAAAAACAGAATTCACCTATCGGCTCGCGTATTATCGGCAATTCGCCAATTTGGGCACAATTTCTTCGGCACCTATGTTGGCAGTTCGTGATTATCATCGGAAAATTTTCAGATCCCCGTAAGGTGCCGATTTAGGCGAATTCTACTGTATGCAACTCACAAACAACGCATCGATATCATTTTAAGGTACCGCATGTATGGCATGGAGCTCGGACATCCGGAGCAGTGTAGTTGAAATACTAAGTTAGTGGAATCCAACTGTGGTGACCGACCGCTGTTCCCAAAAAACAGATGCAAGGACTTAATTGGCACAATTTTTACTGAAACCTCCGCCCCAAATGTCGCAGCTGCTGTTTTTCCAGACGACGATTTTTTGTGTTCGAGTTTATTGTTGTTTCACACTTTTGAGTTTAACTCAGGTCCCGAGTGCGTCCTTTCAGGGTGAAATAAAATAATTTTAAGCCCTGTCTCCTTTCGAAGAAACATCTAAAACCATAATTTTCGCAGCTTAACAGTCTGCTTCCACGTTTCTAACTAACTGACGTTTGCAAAATTCCAATTTAATGTTTACATTTGGATTGCACAAAACTACGACACGATGTCATATAATGCAAATTCAAACTTTCCGGTAGATCTACCAAAAAGCACTAAATAACGTACCTAGATGCTTTATCTTCTCCCTCAACTCCCCCTTCCTGGCCACACTGAGGCCAAAATAGAGTCGGTCAGCATCTTGAAATGTAAAATACAGCTGAACGAAGAATGGATTGTCCAGACGACTGAGAACTTTTTTTTCCCGTTCTACCTGTTAATGTTAGAAAAATACATTTGTGTCACCAAAATTATTGCACTTTTGTTTTTCATAGCAACATTAGACAGATGCGACACGATCCCATTTCACTTTTTGCAAGTGATCCTAATAAAGCCAGACATCACTTCGATTGCAGCGTAGTTTAGCGCAAATAAAATGAGTGAAATATATCGGTTATTTAACGTAGTGAGAAAATAGTTTTCTTGTCAGAACTCTACACTGAAAGTGAGCACAACGTACATGTAAAAATTGTTACAATTTGAAAAACAGCAGAAGCTTTATCATCACCAACCTCAAGTCAGACATTATCTCTGGCGTTTGGTCTATAAAAACGTCAAAATACTTGTGGTTCATCAACATGAAACAGTTCAGCAACTTTTGAAACCAACTGATTTAACGAGTATTAGTTGACTTAAAATTTTTGATACTTGTTGGTAAGGATGAAAACCTCCGCATCACTTGTAAACAAACAGTTTGTTCGCTACTGGGATTACGCCACAAAAACAATCTTGATCACATCGGCAAGCATCTTTTTACTCTGGGGCGGCATGTCCGTTAAGCCTGGTGCACATCACACACAAAAATATCCCCACGGCCTACGTGATGTATCCCCGGATTCTCATTTGTATCTGCACCTGACCACATTAAAGTATTTCATGCTGTCATGGTTCCATTCAACAATGCCCTCATCATGCACTTAACACCAGCTAAATACACAGTAAATGGTAAGCGTAACAGGCAAGCTGCTGAAGGACACAGTGCAAATTGCCACTCTACTGTGCAGCACTATCCACAATGTGCAGGTTGTATTGTTTTAGTAAGTGCTTTTTTAAGTCATCCCCTGAAATAACATCCACTCGAATTTCTTTTCACTACAACAATATCAATTAGGCATACACCTCCAACCAACATTTTTCATATAGGCAAACAACAACACTTTTTTCCTAGGAGACTCTTTTTACTTTACTTGCAAAGTAAACAAGTCCTCATGTCAAATGAGGTTTGATAACCAGAAATAAACAAGGGAGGTACAAACACAAATATTACCTGAGGAACTTTATTTTCCTTGATTATGTGTCGCTTCTCCAAAATTTTCATTGCAAATTCATGACCAGTGGCAATTTCACACGCAAGAACAACTGTAGAATAAGAACCTTCACCCAGAGTAGGACCAAATCTAAAATCTTCACGCTTCTTTTTCTTTAGGGTACTTTTTGCATCAGTCTTTTTATCCTCAGTTTTTGCCTCAGGTTCTGTCATTGTTCAAACTTTCCCAATTTACATGCAGATATTTTGAAACAAGCATTTGGACTGCAAAATAGTAAATATGTTATGTCAAAACAAACCAACTGCAAAGACATTATGCAGTCTATATAATCATAAAAAGGGATTCAGCAGTTTTATGAATATAAACTGAAACCATTTACTTATTTCACTTAAACAATCAACTGGTCAAAACCGTTATTATCCAAAACAAGTGTCTGCAAATGAAGCAAGCATGTGCCATGCGCACAAATTAATCTGATGATTACAATAAAATCATTTAGATTCGCACACAACTATCTTTTCCCTAATGTAGAAAAGCAAAAATTAAGTTTATCATACCATTACTTGCATTTTATTTTACAAAAGTCGTTCAATCTCTGTCAACTTTCCGAGTGGTGGCAGGATGAAATGCTTTGGAATAGCTGTGTTGCAATGATCAGTTGGGGTGCCATTTATCTTCTTGCAGTAACATAGATATGTAATAGTGTCTATGGACTACCATCAGACAGAGTTTTGTTTCGGTTTAATAAATTTGACACCTGGTACACATATTGTTACAATGAACTTAGTTTTTGTTGTCTAGTTTTGATAAATGACTCATCTACAACTAATCAATAAAGAGTTTGTTCTGAGTCAAACCACTGCCTTATGAAAACGTTTATTAACTGTTGTCCATTATATTCCTGATTTGTCTTCCAAGCACATCTTCAAAATCGAATGTTCTAAAACATTTCTCCTGAAATATACAATTATATTTCACCAATGTAATAAGCCTCTTGGTCAGCAGAGAGATATTTTTTGAAAACATCTGATTGAATGAACTTAATAGTGACATTCTACTAATCTAGAAATGCCATTGCAATCAATTGTTAAAAGTCACAACACGCCACAACAAACTTATTTACTATAGATTTTTACCCATTTAACTGTGGTCTGATTTTCTGACGTTGATTTCAATGTAGAGTTGCTTTGCTGATAGACACTACATTGAGTCTTTGTTAGCTGCCATTCTGATTGCTTCTACAATTCTTAAAACACGAAATTATTGACTGCTTGTTTTGCACATATGCAAAACGGCCAACAATTCCAATCACAAAATAAACATGATCATACCATTCATTGTGCAACAATCCTACTACTGCTGCAACAAATCCATCAAATTGCTAATTTACCTTAACAGTATTAAAATAAACCAGGGTATTACTTTGGGTATTTGGCTAAGGTATTTTTGAATAAGGAAAAGTACTCAACCTCTAGGAATTCTCACAAATCTTGTTTTCTTAGTGCATCAATGAAAAAACAAAATCTTTTTATTTTGTTTTAAACTGGACACACTTTTTACAGAAACAGACCTGACTAGAATTTTCATGGTTTGTGAAGGCCCAAAAACTCGGGTTTTTTAGTGGTAGTCTTTCTTGGGAAAAAAAACAGCATTGCAAAATTAGATAGGGAACAAAGTATTACCTTGTCAAGGTAATACTCACAATGGAGCCACATTGTCCCTAGCATGCCACGCCATGGAGCCTGGACATCTACTCCACTCAGTGCTCACCTGTCCATCGAGTGCAAATGCATGGCACCTCAAATCGAGACACCCATTTGTACCTGGCGCACAACATCTCATCAGTTCATCTGACAACTACAACATACGTGTGGCGCACTAGGTGGATCACCAATGGAATGCTGAGTGGGCGGACAACCCCACAAGACTCAATCCATCGACCTCCTCATGGACTGCATGGCTTGACGGTTCTGGACGATGAGGCAACCGAATGGCTGCTCAACATCTGCCACAAGATCTAGTGCAGCGAAGCAGTGGTCTGAACAACTGGCTCAAAAGAAGAAGGTAATACTGCTCATATTTTTATTAAATGCCCATTCATTTTGGCCAAGTAGAAGGGAGGCAAATCAAGTCAGTTTGTGTATGGACCCCTTAATACAAACTTTGGTTTCATATAGCCAACAACAAACTCCATAGGTTTTGTGACAGTGCCTGTTTATTGTTGGAAAGTTTCAGCTCACCATGAACATGGCATTGGCAGAGCACATTAACACTTTGAGAGCCGGCGTACGATATAATCGTACTTCGATTTCGGCGTAAAAATCAGCAGTTTTTAGTTGCCTTACCAACGCCATAGCTCCTCCGCCGATTGCGCTAGAGAGCTGTTCAAGGGCTCAAACGGATCGGCCAGTCTAACAGATTGCATTAGAAAAAAAATTTTGGTTCGGGGGTGCGGATTTTTTGTGACTGACGTCATAAGTGCAGT
>JGI24158J21664_10007513_pt1 | contig 14476 bp, 8 predicted proteins | sample Ectturendosymbi3_FD_21664 | JGI IMG/M metagenome (IMG submission 21664) | reverse complement strand
CATCTCACACTGAAATGCACGAAAGATCAATCTTCCTATTTCTGCGACTGCTTCTTAGTTTCGAAATGAAGTTTTCAACACCACGACCCCGGTCTGATTAAAATCCACGCAGGATCCGAGTAACCACTAGTGGTTGTCGACATCAACAACTCTAGTTACCCGACCGTCAAAAACAACAACACAGCTTCTCATGCATTTGGGAAATATTGAATGCAGGCTAAAAGATTTCTAAATTATCGTTTAAAATATTGCTGGCCGAAAAGTATCTACTGTATGTGTCAAACAAACGAACTTAAACCGGAAATTAAGAAAAAACTGGTGGGGCCAAACGGAGGACCAAGCAAAACTCGAGGGTGCCATTGCCCACCCAGCCAACCCCTTAGAACCGTCACTGTCTATTTCTGCTTGTTCACACCACGTAAATATGGGTTTTGTTCTTCGCGCACATTTCATTTGTGATGAATCGCACATTCAACACAACGCTAATGCCAAGGGGTTGCAACACTTGCAGCAAGGTTGGGCTAGACCTTTTGAAATGACGGAGAGTGAAAGAAAGGAGTGAAATGCAAACTGAGAAAACTTAGATAAAAATAACCTGCAAACAACTTGCTGAAACAATATTGGTCACCATTATCTAACTTATCGGGTGCCATTTCATGGCATGTTGGGCACCATTTTATAACTTATTGGGCGCCATTTTATTGCATGTTGGGCGCCATTTCGTAGCATAAGAAATGTTATAGAAAAAATGTGAGATTTCATATGACTCGACATTGACTCAAGCTTGCAAACCAATGACTCGACGTGACTCGACAGTTTTCGTAACTCGATTCTGACTCGAATCGACCAAGTCAGGACTCGACTCAAAAAAACTTTAGATGACTCTGACTCGAAGGGCTTGTGACTCTCACTCAACTCTGACTCGACAAAAATGACTCGGACACATCACTGGCTGAATCACAGGGTTGCAGACAGTTTCTTAACAGAATTTTTGCAACGGTGTTGGAGCCAGAACCACAGGGTTACAGACACATTCTTAACACTACTGTTTGTTAACCCGTAACACTTGGTACAACACTACCACAGAGTAGGACGCTAAAAAGTCATTTTTTGAAAAAGTCAGGTGATGTGCAGTGACGTCTTTACGCCGTCTTTGCGCCTTCGCATAGGCCAAAAACGCCATGGCCTAGATCTCTTCGCTTTTGGGGCCCCGAGAAACTCCTTGCTACGACGACTCATTTGTAACGTAAAATTTGTGAAACTGCACAGAGGCATAACTTCACATTGTACTTTGAAACGAGCGAAAATGCAAACGTCTACTCTAGATTCTTATCAGTACAATAACAACACTATAATATTGTTTGCTACGCAATATAAGAATGACAATAGTATTTTTAATCGGAGTTCTGCAGTGTCTGGCGGTCTTGCGTTGTTGCGAGTTTTTTGTCAGTGCTAATCAGGTCAACAACTAGACAATATTTCGAGGTCGGCAGCACGGTCCCGCAAGAAAATGTATAGCCTATAGCCTATCCGAAAAATAAACCTACAAAAAACGCTAGAAATCATGGAAAATTAACGGAATTTAACTTCTGAACTACACGAAAAAGCTATAAATCCTAAAATGATCGCATGCCATTTGTTCTTTAGAAAAATGTAGAAAAGTCTTTTATTTCTGTTGGAGATCTAAGGCAATTGTAGAACCAAAGTGGCACCACAAAATCTAGGTTTTTCAGGAGGCACTACACATACGAGCGGCACTACCCATAAGACAAACGGCCACATAGGTCACACCTGCGTGAGGCCCCAAAAGCTAAGATTGCCTGGGGCCCGGCGCGCCCTAAATCCGTCCCTGGTGATGTGACAAAATAAACACCTGCAAGTGAAGGAACAAGTTCTGAACGTTGCATCTAAAGCAAGGGTCAGGAGCGAATGGCTCGCGAGCCAGATGTGGCTCTGTTGATGACAACATCTGGCTCGCTTGATATTTGCTTAACACGATTGTTACGAATGAAACTTCTTTTGTAATTTTCCATCTACCACATTACAAAGCCATCAGCAACACCACACAGCACCAAAAGTCGCATTAACAGTAAAAAGCATGTTATCAAGGAGAAAATTCAGACTTTTAGCATTGTTTAAAATTTTGGAATTTGCTTAAAAATGCACACGTTAGTTAGTAAGTTAGTTGCATTAAGTGTTGAAAAAGTAATTTATGGCTCACATGGAAGTACAATTAAAAACATGAAGGTTTCATGAATCCCTTAGCCAAAAAGGTTCCAGACCCCTGATCTAAAGAGAAAAATAAGCTTGCAAGTAAGCTATGTTGTCCCAAGCTAATAAAAACTTCAAAAGAAGCCATTTTTGACATTACTGATATTTCAAATAAGCACTAAAATACTTTCCGTGAACGATATGATCATAAATTCAGTATCAAAATCATTGGAATTTATCGAACTATCTGTAAAAAAATTGCGGGGGTTATTTATTTAAAAAAGAAATCACAACTCAGTAATTCGTCTATATCACATAGCGTTGACTACGAAAATGTACACGATTTAGAAACGATTTGTACAAAAGAATGTTACTACGAAGCTACTGTTGTGAAGTGACTCATTACCTTTTTTCAGTTTTGCATTGAATACAACCTGACAAAAAGAAAGTTTATGCCATTCCCAGGCCCGCAACAAAAAGAACGTTTATGCCATACCTAGGCCCGAGGGGTTTCGCCCCCCTTAGAAAATTTTTCTCCCCCTTTGGAAAAACCTGTTGGATATAGTTTGAAACTATTGGACATAGTTCAAAAAATTTGGACCCCTCTCAGAAAAGTCTTCCCCTCTCCTGTGTCCCAAGCTGGTTACGGGCCTGGCCATACCTAAACAAATTTACATAGTCCCACTTGCAAATGCGTAGGCCTACTTGGGTGCAAAACCTGCGTTCATACATCCGCATGCGGTCTTCCAAAAAAATTCATGCGGCCATGCACATCCAATTTAAATTATATTTTATGGAGGCTGTGTATTAATAAACTCTTTTTAAAGTGGATATGCGTACTTCGTAAAAGCACGGCCAAACAGATGTGTCAAAACAAGCTAGGCTTAGTGTGAGGAAGCATAACAGAAGCAATGCAAAAAATAAAGCTATCTTGAACTCACTAACGGACGTAGTTATCAATTAAACGCAATGTTCCCGGCAAAAACGTAAAGGTTGTGCAGCAAGGGGCGTAACAAGGGGGGCACACTTACCCGGGCGCCGAATCACTACGGGGGCACCAAATCACTGCGGGAGGCACCCAGTGATTGCGGTGGGCGCCGAAAATTCCAACAATGTCACAAGTAGTGATTCGGCGCCCGGTAAGTGTACTTTTTTCAATACAGTACATTTGCTTCCGAAAGCCCTCAGGTTCGAACGTGGGGGCGCCAAACTTGTTCTTGCCCTAAGTGCCATTTAACCTCGTTACGCCTCTGTGTACCTCTGTACTAAGACATGAAGAACACAGCAGCAAAGACAGATGTACTATCATCAACATCTAACTGAGCTACACAAGAACGCGCAGTACATAGAGTCATACGCAGGGGTGCAGTGCTAAAAAAGAGGCGTGGGAACGGCGTTCCCACACGTTCCCGCCCCACTACACCCCTGATTTAGGTTAAAGCCGAACTCTAACAACAAATAATCGCTCAGATGCTTTCACACGCAAAAAGCTCCTTTGGTTCTCGCAATCCACAGAGGCAAGCTACAACCTACTCCGCAACGGCCTGAATGTTTGTTAGATATGGTGGTTTGTTGTTGGCGCTTTATAACTACAACAGTCTTGTAGCGCCACGACTGAATTTCAGGTTTCATTTCACTTGTTTATTTTTGTTGTTGTTCTGGGTGAGTTCCCTGCAGCTCTTCCGTACACCGTGCGTCTGGTAAGAAGGCGGCAGTACCAATTTACAAGGTCTTGGTAAGACCCGGCCGAGAGTCGAACTCTCGACCTACCAGCACCGAAGCGGACGCACTCATGCTACGGTGCTATGTACGAGATAACTTGTCATTTATTCATCTATGCTGCTCCAAGCGTTACACGCTGAAATTCAAATGAAAAATCTAAATCTTCAAGTAACGTTACTGGTGCAAAAAGGTCACCCCACTACGCCAAGGGCGGATCCAAGGGGGGAGGGCAATTGGGCCGATCGCCCCCTCTAAAAACTACGAAAGTAACTTCAATCACCACGATTTTGTACAATTTCGAAAACAACATTCGCGATACAAGGCCATTTTGTCGTTCATTGTTTTGTCACAAAATTTTTTTGAATTAAATTTCATCTGTTGTACAGTAACAAAAGCGTTACGAGAATTGACAACCAAATATTTCTGAAACCTACACCCTGGTAAGCTAATGTTTGGAGTTATATGAGTTGAGATATGATTCAACAGTGAGTATAGATAAGACACTCGGGTCTTGAGCAAGACCAACGAGGAACGCAATTTATAGACAAGATGAAATTTGTCTTTAGATGCATTTTTCAATTAAACGGTTCATGAAAATCAACGTATGTTAAAATCACACAAACATGCTGTAACAAGGAGTATTTAACATATTTTCATCACTGGATTAACCTATATCATTCTGTGACCGGCTACAGTGGCATATCCAACCCAAAATGTTTTTTGGGGGCCAAAATGGTTGATGTTAGGCAAACAACAGAATTTTGTTTGGGTACTGCCTCTCAAAGTACAAAATGACTAGATATGCTAAAAGTTTGGTGTGGGCCATGGCCCCCGGCCCCCGGCTACGCCTATGACTGGCTAACATGCAAAAATTTGAATTTTTATTTACAGCATACTCTAACTACAGCAAACCTTGATTTTTATGACAAAAAATTAGTGAAACAAGTATTTATACAATTATAACAGCTTCAGTACATCTGCGGCAAGATTTAATTGCTTCGTTAAACTCACAAACCCTTCAAGTTAAAATGAGTTATTCAGTGCGTTGATGAAAATTATGGAAGGATTTCCAGCTCGAATGTTCTCGGAGGACAATTCATTTTTCAAAAATGGGAACATGTCCTCCAAAATAAGAACGTATGGTATCCCTAAGAATGAGTAATAGAAAATCTTATCAAAATACAAACAAAGCACACATTTAATTCAAATTGCTTCTAAATGGGCTATACAATATGCTCAGAAGCGTTCTGCATCTGTCCAAAAAAGTGATTTTTCACGTTTAAAATTGGAATGTTGCTTGTGCGCAAGAATGAGATTTCACTGCGCAAATGGTCTGGTGGTGCTGCGCAATTGAGCAGTTTCGCACCATAGAGGGAACACTGGTGACGATGATTCACCCGTTACGGTGGATCGATCAACAAACCTTTTGCATTTAGAGACAGGCACAATAACTAAATTATGACCACCTCAAAGTTTGAAAGACGTCTGAGTTTTTAAAAGCGTTTGTCAATTAAATTTCAATTTTTTCTTGAAACCAAGCAATCGCATTAATGTCAAAAAAAGAACCAAACGGATTTGCATCTGCAATTCATACAACAAATACTAGGCTTTAATCTACAGCATTTTCACTTACTAAATTTTTAATGGTTACAGAAGACAGTTTGAATATTACAAGGATTCGGGCATTTTTGTCCCAATTCAATTGGGACGCAAAAAACACTGTGTTTATTCCCCAAAAACAATGCAAGAAAGCAAAAATCAAGTAGACATTTGACAAGGAACAGTATCTTGGCTCGGAGGTCTGGCGAAACGTATTGCCTTATGATGAATTTGATTTTTGTCCATGAGTGGGTGACTTTGTAAATTTATTTTCAATGAAAATGCTGAGCAAAGTTTTTTTTATCGAATTGCAATTTAAAAACCACTGACGCGTAAAACAACGTTTAACAAATCACCAAAACGCTTATCGCCCGCAGGACAAATGGCTCCACCGTTTTTCCGTAATTGGTTGGCAAAGATTTTGAAGGAGACAGATTGACTGTCAGTGTTTGGAACGTTTTCAAGACAAAAACTGTTTTAAAAGAACAAAGAAAACATAGCTTTCTAAAGCGGTGTTATTATCGGAACTGTTGTCCACTTCCATCATCTGAAACAATTTCTAGTTTGTTACAGTGAAATGGATTATTTGCTTGGCAGTGAAAGTACCGGTAGGCATGTATTCTTTCGGCAAACAGTTCGCAATCATAAAGAAAATTTCTTGTCTTTCCTCCATTGCACAGCTATTTGCAATCAAGGAAATATTTTGCTGGGACATTAAGGATAATGAAGTCATTGCCAAGGTTATTTATAAGCTGTGAATAAAATTGGCAAATCAAAATCTTTTTTAAGTTAATATGAACAAAGAAAGAGTTATATTTCTTTAGAAAATAATCCTAAGGAATTGAGACTCTCACTCATGCAACAAAAACATTACAATGTACAGATTTTTAGTATTATCGCTTGTTTTTCGTTACGTATACATCATGCCTTTGTTTGCAAATTTGATTGAACTGGATCATAACGATCAACGTCTTGAAAATTTTGATGATTTTGTTCACGTAAGTCCATTTATCGTCGATTGAAATCAGGGAAAAATGTTCCATCGTAACTAACTGTACAGTTTGCGGCGATTGCAGCACTTCGGGCAATTTTATAAAGAGAAGGCAGACAAACTGAAAAAGGCCCGGATTATCACGGTTCGCCCGAGCGATCCTTGCCTTTATGTGGGAATGCAGGAGGAAGGTGCAGTTTTAAAGTTGGATCACAGGGTGAGTTTTCATGAAACTCCATGCAGTTTGAAATCTAGGTTTGATCATATGCTCTAGAAATCAGCTGACCATTCAGTCGCGCTTATTCCTACCTGCTGTAAAGCTTTTCACCATATAAAAATAATAAATCCTGTAGTTTGAATATAGTTGACAATGGCTGAAATCGAATTCGTCTTCATGCGGTCTTACAAATCTGTTTTGATGCATTCTTTCAATTGTACGCTACATTAGTTTATATCTTTTTTGTGAAGAAATTTGCTTTAGATAATAAAAGGTTATAAACCACATCACGTAAAACATAGCATTTTACTTCGACTTCCGAAGACCCACTGGAGCAGGTGTTGCGCTGCGCATTTGCGTTAATAAACGTTAGAATGGTAATAGTTCTCTTACGTATATTACGTATATAAAGCAGGTTTACACATTGCATATTTCAGATTGAAATGCTGGGTTGCATATTTCAGATTGAAATGCTGGGTTGCATATTTCAGATTGAAATGCTGGGTACGGATCGACTCAAATCAGGCTTAGCAGTTGTGCTGAGCTGTGAGAAAGGCATGGTTTTTTCCCATCTCAACTCTTCTAGGCAAAACTCCGTAGCTTCGATGATGGATGCAATGTTTAAGATAATGGCGGGAAGGATGTTTTTTCCCAACATTCAATGTACCGTTTTTAGTATTTTTCAAGCATGCACGTTGGCTTCTGAAAAAAATGACTGTTTTTAAAATAATCCAAAGTGTTCAAAACAAACATATGATATGTAACTGGTTGCATGAGCTCCGCGTTATTTTATTATTGATATTAGCAATGGTGCTTCTGAAATATCATTGTACTGTGATGTAATATTAGCATCACCAATGTTATTTGTTTCTTCTAATAATGCCTTAAAGCAGGAACAAACTGTTCTTGTGCGTTAAAGCGTTCTGTTTCGTAATTTACAATCGCTTTTATCTCGCGCATACGATATCTTTAAGATAAATTAACATGTGCATCGATGTATTTTCTAAAAACATTTCCAATTCTTGTTACATAATGAATGTTGGATGATTCTTATGCTCAACATGCAATTGAAAAAAACGTGAAAATATAAGCCACAAAGTTTCTCGATAGAAAACATGTGTTTTCAACAGCCCTTCCTGCAAGGTTGGATCTCAATCTTCATGTGATAGGAGGGTATGATGACGAGGAAATGTTGTCAGAAGAGTTGTCAGTCGAAATCCTACAAATGTTCTGCAACGGTAGTTATGGTATGCAATGAACACATTCATTTATTTCATCAATTTCCAATTTTTATGAGAGAACTAAGTGGATCCACCACGCAAATTAAACATCAACCCAAGATTTTGTGGCTTGGTTGTTACAGTGTTGGCACCATCAGTGAGCAGCGATTGCTCAGTTGTAGTGCCCGTCTTAAGTAAGGTTGGGTGTTCGATCTACGGCTACTGAGTGAAACACCGTAGAGCGTCTTTGGCAAGAACGTTCGCCTGAACCGTCCCGGCAAAAATCAAAATTCAGGCTTGGGCTTGCCGCCAATTGCCGTCACAAATTGATAAAAGCCATCAGACAGGAAGAGGATTCCCCCATTCGACTGTTGATACTTCTTACCATGACTGTCGTTTTTTGATTTTTTTCGGAAATTCAGAGATTAAAGCAATTGTTGAATTACAGAAATGGGCCACATAACAAATGGCACAATATTTCGTCAGACGGTTATGTAAGAAAGATGGTGAAAAATGAAACTAATTGGGGGAGAACTGTTTCAAATAAATGAAGAGAAATGATGGGCAAAATGGATCTTAAATTTTGTAACGAACCAAGGAATGTGATGACAAATCGCATAACCATCTCTGACGTGGATATATCATGAGCCTACACAATGTTTGAAATCTGAATTGAAAAGTGTCCTGGTACATAACACTACGATAAACCCAAAACCTGGCTGCAGAGGTGCCACCGCAAAAAAATCAGAATTAGTTTCACTTACTTTGCTCTAACACGTTGAGGAAACGGATTACGTTAGATCAAATCGCTTGGCTTCCTTTGTACATCAAATCGACGTAATCACGTCACTAAGCAGTAAAGGCATTGAAGAGCAGAAAATCCAGGAAATTGTTTACTTAACTTTTTCTGTGTCGTTCTAGTCATGACGTTTTTATAGCTTGTCTTTCTGAAGTTGCGAAATTCCCACCCAGTCTCTTGAGCGGTCCGTTTAATAGTTACATGCTTTGCACAGACGGTCATTTTTACGTATTCTGCATCTTCGACTTGGGCTAACTACGTTTCTTCTGATCGACTAACTCTTCCACGGGAGCTAATGCAATAACAGCACGCAACGTTGTTTCATTTGCTATCAACGAGTAGTAGCAACCATGCCATAACGAATGTAAAACATAAACAGAATTAGGTAGTTTTTTGAAAATCTCTCCCTTCGTAAAGTCGTGGACAATAAGGCTAAAAAGGCCGGAGCATAGTCATTAGGTCATTATCCACCAAGCTGAACCACAGTTAGCACATGCATAAAAAAGTTAAAAACGTTGTAATGCTAAAAAAAGTGTACTTTATCCTTTAATCTGTTTCCGTGTTTGCTTGTCACTCTCCGCGTGTGAGTGTGCTTTTGCCGGAGATCATACATGCATAATGTGGTGAGTCAGCTCCGAGACCGTTGTATAGCATCCGGCAAAATTGTTAATTTTTTGCTTAGAGGTATCAAAATAATCTTGGTGTCCGAAAAATCGCCCCAATCGCTCCCTCTGGATCCGTCCCTGTCTGAAAATGGATCATTTCTGTAACAAGCGTTTTTACCGAGATGCATATTGGAATATAAATATTTTACTGTCCAGACGGGTAAAATGTGTATTTAAATTGTTGCATTACGTTCGAAATTCGCAGGTGGAAGTACTGAAATCAACATCAAATTAAAGACATTTCTTTGCGGCAAGATGAACAGCGAACTCATGCGGTGTGGTCCAAAACTCGTTCAAGCTCCTATAATCAATGGATTTGTTGTGGACGTGAACACAGAAGAAATCATACCTGCCAGGTTTTGCGAGGAATCCAGAGGACCGATGACATTTGCGAGAAACATCCGAACGATATTCGGCAAGGAAATAACAACACGCGTATACGAGTAAGCCTTTGTGCTAAAACTGCTATCATCTCAAAATGACCGCATTCAATTTACAGTTTGCATAGACTAAGAAATCCTAAAAGCTTCGCTTTCATCTTCAGAACATTTTTGGAGCAACTGAAAGCAGTGCCGTAGCAACTCAACTCTGGGCCTCCTCCTAAATGCTTACAGGGATGAATAGTGATTTATAAAAAAAAGTTTTCGACGGTATGCTACATATCCAGACCGAATCGCCTTCAAAACAATATATCCTAAATGCAGACACACTTTTGGCAGAATCAGGCCCGTAGCCAGGTTTTAAGGTTTGGGAGTGCAGAATAAATTAAGGAGTGAAGGTTTTGTTTTATGTTTAAAATCAATTTTTGCGAGCACAAGAAAATTGGGGGGCACTAAACATTTGGGGGTAACTGCCTCCGAATGCCCTCCATGTCTACGGACCTGGGCAGAACCGTCGCCGGAAAGTCTTCCATTGAGACCTTCCTGTTTGTGCAGAGACCTAGACATTCTGAAATATTGTTTAATTCACAATATGAACAGCATTTGCAGATTGTACAAATTAATTGTAAATATTTCCTGCAAATACCCATAATAAGCTCGTAGTTTCCAACAAATTTTTTGAACGAGCTTAACAAAAGGAATTGGGTCGTAAATCATTTAACTGACAGAGATTATTTAGAGATGTCATAATGGATGGCAATTGTAAAAAAATTTGCAGGAAATCAAAATCAATCCTAAAAAAAATTTGCAGGAAATTAATTCTATCGTTTAGTTATCAAAACATTATTACCGAAGGAGCAAACATGAGGCCGGGTTAAAAGCATGTGCGCCGCGATGAACGTTTTCTTTCATAAGCGCAAATTGATAAACTTTACCATGAGCTTCAGGGAAATATGCTTATGAAGCGTGCGCATCGGACATACTAGTGGCCGAAATACGCATGCATACACCTTGTTGATGTCTGGACTTGTTGGTGCATTACACATGTTTAGATTAATAACATTTTGTATCTCAAATCGCCTAGAAATATTAGCAAATAAGGCCTACGTGGACGCAACAGTTAACACCCATAATCCACTTCCTGCACTACTTTGTTTTAGGACAACTTACAGTAGCAATGATTGCTAAATAGACTTCTAACTACACAATTAACTCCACCTGGCTGTCTGAACAGCAGGCTGCGCAAATGCGTAGCTTTGGTCGTAAGCACCAAAGACACCTTGCTGCTATGCAATACAAAGAGAAGACTACCTGGGTTAGATATNGTAACATTTTTTACAACAATCGCTACGCAAAACACGTTGACCAGGTGGAAGTCTGACTTCAATCTGGACGTATAAAACTAGGCATGTAGACAGGGCCGGATGAATGAACGTTAGGCCCATCAGGGCAAAGTCGTGACCACGAGGCCCGCGAAATGCTCAGGGCAACTGCGCAGTTTGCTCATCACGTCCAATCAGTGTTGCCACTGGGGTCAGTCTCGTTAACATCAGATCGTTGGCTTTTTCAAAATCAGATAACATCAGATTTTTACGTCACAGTTAATACAAGCTAAATGCTTCTATAACGAACACCAAACAAAGCGCAATAACTCACGCTGAATCCGAAACAGAGCGAAGTATCGTCAGTAAATGGAGAAATAGGTCATGCGCAAGGCATGGGCGTCGGAAGCGGGTCAGCGGGGATCTAGGCCCCGGAGATCTTAAATTTCAGCAGAAAAGGTTGTTTTTTTAGTTTCGAGTGGGAAAAAACAAATTTAACCACTTTCAGCCCCCCTTGGGAAATTTTTGGAAATATCCCCTGGTGCCCCCAATGAAAAAAATCCTTCCGACGCCCATGGCGTGGCGTATATGTTATTCTCAACGCAGTGAACATACTTTTTTCAATTTGGAACGATAAGCAAGCGCACGTGAGGTTGAGAAATCGATAAAGAATCTTAAACTTACTTTCATCCCGAAAAGAGAGGAAATGTGGAAAACCAAAACAACACCCCAATCAACATCAGATTTGTCACCAAAACATCAGACATCAGAAGTTTATCTGAAAACATCAGATCTGATGTTGAAACATCAGAAGTGGCAACACTGCGTCCGATCTTTGCCTGTAGAGGCAGGTTGCGAAATTTACTAGCGGATTCTTACAGACTACTCTTTGGTCTTTCTTACGTAGCAATGACACGGCAATCAATGTTTCAAATGTTTACTTCAAATTACGGTATCAGGCGTTTTGCCGCATATGACCAGGGCTCCCCCTGAGGGTTTTTCCACCCAGATCTGTTTTTGTAGTCGACCTGAGCATCTAGATCAGGTATGAAAAACCGCGTTAAATTTGTATTTTTTGAAGTGATAAATTCATCAGATAACTTCACATCAGGTGAGAAAGTACGCATGTGGGATGACGCAGAACGTGTTCAATCGGTCTCATAAGATCATTGTCATGGTTATATACAGTGGTGTGTTTAAGGGAAGGCAAGCGAGGCTCTTGCCTGGGCACCCCCTTTTCAGGGTCCCCTCAGGGTATCTCGGGCGTAAATATTCCTCATTTTTGGTGAAAAATTTATTATCCGCTCATACCATATTTTCCTAATCACATTGTAGTTCAGTACTCTGTCTTCAATGGGGCCCCAAGAGCAACTGCTTTTCACATGTGTAAGTAGGCTACTCTGCTTTCAAAGGGGCTGCAAACAAAAAGTATAATGTGCAGGTACTCTGCTTTACAAGGACGCCTAACAGCAACTGCATTGTATAAGTTGCTTTCAAAGGAATCACAATAGCAACTGTAATTTGTAAGTCCTACGTTTCAAAGAGGCCCACAACAGCAAATGTAATGTGTAAGTAGGCTTACTACGCTTTCAAAGGGACCCGAATAGCTACCTTGTTTTCAAAGGGACCCCCAACAGCAATTGTAATGTGCAAAAACCTTGCTTTTATATGGGCCTAAAGTGACTAATGTATAAGCACTTTTCTTTCAAAGGACCAGCCGACTTCACTAATTTCTAGTGCTTCATATATCAATTTGGGGGTCTACGCTTTCTTTAGGGGGCTATTGAATTTTGAACCCCTGTGACAACGTGGGTTCTCCCCAATTGAGAAGTATGGAGTGCGACTGATACGGCTCTGACTGAAAGGAACTAACTAACTACAGAATACTTGGCCCTGATCATAAACAAGTTACCAAATTCCTCGAAATATCTAGGATTTTTCTAGCAATAGTTTACAGAAGTTTTGTTTTGGCTGCATGTTGGAGGCCGTTTCAGTAGTTTTGTATATAAGTCAATACCACCTTGTTGGTGTGCAATTTTATATTTCCGTAATCGTAGCATAAAAACCGTATTTTATGATCACTTGGACAGGAAAGGGAGCCTTCACGTGGCCTTCCCTGTTGTGGCATTTCTTGAAATGCTTACTTAATCTGTCGCATCGAGAACAATCACAGCAACCCACGTTGGATGTGTTCAGCGTGGGCTGGGTAGGAAAACTCCTGGCACAGCAGCAAAGCTGTCGAAGTTGACCAACAACTCAACCTACTCCAGCTGAACAACGAGCGGTTCACTGCAAACAAGATCAGCGTTGTTGAGCAGCTAGCCTATAAGAACAATGCATTCATCATCGTCCTACATGAGACCCAGGCACAACTGCAGACAAGCTAGTGATTCCCAACTTCTCACAAGCTGGGTCAGTCCTGAGCAGGAATCGCGGCCTTGCCACGTTTGTCCACTAGCGGATGGAATGGACACTGGTCATACAGTCTCCTGAGCAATCAGAAACTGAGTGGTTGTGCGTGGAAGTGACAGGACAAAATAACGTCTACAAACCTCCACGCACGCAACACGCACCTGTGGCCATCCTGACGTTCCCACACACCCAGGGACGTAACGAGGTTAGATTGCGGTGCGGCAAGAAGCATGTTTGCTGCCCCATGTTCGAACCTGACGTCTTTCGGAAGCAAATGAACTGTATGGAAGAAAGTATTTGTGACATTTTTGGGACTCTTCGGCGATCCGCAGTAATTTGCCGCCTCCCGCAGTGATTTGGCGCCCCCATAGTGATTAAGCACCCGGGGAATTGTGCCCCCCTTGCCCCCCCTCGTCACGCCCCTGCACACACCAGTATGTATGTAGGCAATATCAAATGACCTTGGACTGTTCTATAACCCAAAGGAAGCAACCAGTTTCTCCTCTCACCGATGAAACGTCGGCACCAACCCAGACCTTGCCTTCGCCAGTTTCGGCCAGGACAACCGACTGCCGGACAGACGTATTCTAGGAAAGTTCCATGGTCACTACATCGCCCCTCCCTCATAACGCCACCAAGACTCAATGTTCCTGCTCACAGCGATCCAGTGCAGATTCTTAGCGTTGGAACATTTGCAAATCTGACTAGAAGCGCTTTTTGCCTTCTTACAGGTAAATCCGTTGAGCGATTGTCACCTCCGGACACATTAAATACGGAGATGGCATACCTAGAATTTTGCGAGAGCATGATATCCGCGGCCAAACAAAGTATCCAACATGGCCATCGCAAGAGCTATGTGCCATGTTGGGACAAAGAGTGCGAGACCTCTATCCCTCCTTCATCCGAGCCCCAGTGGGACTGACTCTAATAGAGCCCCC
>JGI24158J21664_10007512_pt1 | contig 14481 bp, 11 predicted proteins | sample Ectturendosymbi3_FD_21664 | JGI IMG/M metagenome (IMG submission 21664) | reverse complement strand
TCACACGTGGAATTCACTTGGCTTACTTCTTGGCTGTGATTGGTCGAATCATTGTTGAACTTGTCTTTCTTATTCTTGCTTACGACCTTTTCCGTTTCGGTGAATATCCGAATGAACCGGATGATGGTCGTCTAGTGTCCGACGGACGCGTGGTAGGAAACTTTTTCGATTTTTTTTGGCTTCAAGTGCCGCAGCTTTATCGCTGCAGTGGCAAAAAGGTGAGTTGGGCTTGTGGTCAGCACTTGTTGCCAGGCAACGAGGCCGCTTATGTCCCGTGCTGGGTGTCGAGACCCTGGGAAAAACTATCTTTCTGCGTTACATGAATAGTTTCAGTCTGCTGTGCTTGCTCTTGTCCATTGGAGAACTGATCCATCTACTGGTGCGTTTTTGCAAGGAATATCGAAGAAAGCAGATGGAGAAAATTTTGTCCACAGAGAAAATCAGACCATCAGCGGAACCCAGTCAGCAGGAGCCTCATCCAGACGTGCCTGTTCGTGATGATCTCGTGCGCGAACAGCAAGTTACCAAGCCACATACACAGCAACCGTCCAATGGAACCAAATCACCACCTTCCGCTCAGACTCAGCAAGTTGCACGGACGACCAAAACAAGTAACGTGTTTGATGACACTGCTGCTGGAAAGCTCTCTGTTGAACAAGAGCGATACAACCTGAGACAGGAAAACAAAAAAGACCGGTTTAAGAAAAGAAGATCATCGCGTTCGACACGTTTCGTCATTCCTGTCGGGACGCAGTCGCTCAATCGACCAAAGAAAATGCTCGAACCTCAATACCAGCCTATGTTCGAAATGGTGAAATTACCCTTCTCCCAATCCGAGAGAGAAAATGATGACACTGACGGTTCTTTGTATTCAGGGGAAGCACAGTTGGGCTCTGTGTCTCAGAACTTCGTGGAAGAAGCTTGAGAAACAAGAAATGGAATTCACTAATCACAGACAGAAGTGATTCGAATTTCACACATTGAGCAGCTCATTTTTTGAAATATTTTTCAGTTGTGTTAAACTTCGTAAGTTATGGCGTGACCTTTTACGATGTACTCTTGGTTTCGGTTTGTTTTCATTATTTTTTTGAACTGTATTAGCACGACGTGAACAATGTCCTAGTTAGATTATGGAATTGAGGCAAAATGAAATTTGAGGGTACAAAAATACATTTTTGCATTGCTTGTACTTGGCAGGAAGCAAGAGTGATGAAAATTTGTAGCTGAACCTGTAACTCTTATGCAACGTTAGTTTTAAACGTTATCCTCACTTTTACTTTGTATATGCATGTTTATAAATACCAAAAGAAGCTCTTTTGTTTTGACCTTCATTCGTGCTATTGTTACAGCTCATGCTCTTTCTCATACGAATACGTGGAACATGAGATTACACAAAGTAAACCTGTTGGCTTGAATGTTTATATAGGTTTAGATAAGTGGTCTCAAACACGTGGCCCCCGGGCCGCACGTAGAATTTTCAAATAATGAACATTTACGTTGCCCAGTGCCTTGAAAAAGATGCCGCGAAATAATTGAATTAAAACTTAATGATACCTAGTGAGGTTTTAGTCCAGGCCGTGGCACTACAGACCAAATCTCCAGAAGATTTTTTAGAAAACTTGGGAGTATGTCAAATACGTGTACACATGCCTTGTCGACCTCAAGAAAGCATACGACCGGCTTCCTCGTGAAAAGGTTTGTGGAGTGTTGCGTGAGTACGGTGTTGACGGCAGCCTATTACTGGTGCCGTCAAGACACTGTATTCCTGAAGGTCGTGTCTCTGTCAGGAGAGTTAATCACGACCGTTCACCAATGGTGTTGGACTCCGACAAGGATGTGTGCTGTCACCGCTCTTTTTCATAGTCTACATGAATGGGATCCAGGCCTGCACAACTCAGGAAGCTCGAAGGGCCAAATTATCAACATAAATTTGCGGCGGGCCGCAAAGAGTCTATTTCATTTCGATGTAGTGATTTCGTTGTAACATGGAAGAAATTATAGAACGACAAATACATATTCGAGGTCACAGCCGAGTCGATCAGGGTGTCACATATGGGAACTGCAGGACAACTGTTTGCTTTTTGGGGACGATTTGGTACTACTAGCATCTTCTCAACAGAGTCTTCAATTTTCTACTGCGTGCGGCCGAGCTGGAATGAAAACCACCACTAAAAATACCGAGATATTGTGTCTCTCTACAAACCCAAGGCAGTGTATGCTGTAAGTGAGCGGCAATGCACTGCAGCAGGTGGTGAAGTTCAAATACTTAGGGGTGGTATTTGCGAGTGACAGAAAGTGGTGCTAGGAGATTGATACAGGGATTGATGAAGCTAATGCAGTTCTGCGTGAGCTTTACAGCTCTGTTGTCACAAAACGGGAGCTTTCAAACACAGCAAAGCTGTCAGTTGTCAAATTGGTCTCTGTTCTGATCCTTACCTATGATCATGAATCTTGGGTAATGACCGAAAGAATATTAACTCGGGTGCAAGCGCCAGCGATGGGATTTTTTCGAAGACTCCACGGTGTGACGCGGGCGTACCGAGGTTACATTGCGCCCGGGGCAAGAAACAAGTTTGGCGCCCCCACGTCCGAACCTGAGCTCTTTTGGGAACAATTGTACTGTATTGAAGAAAAACCTTGCGACATTGTTGGAATTTTTCGGCTCCCCCAGTGATACGGCGCCCGCGGCATTGTGTCCCCCTCATTACGCCCCTGGTGTGACACTTCGCGACAAAGTGCATAGCTGTGAAATTCGCAGAGCCCTGAATGTTGAACCACTTCTCCGAATTCAGAGATCACAATTGCGTTAGTTCGGCCATGTATCCAGAATGCCCACGAAAGACTAGTGAGGCAAGTCCTGCTGGCTACACCCACGGGAAAGCGGCCCAGAGGTTGTCCAAGGCCTAGATGGAGTAACTGCTTCTCCGACCTTGCTTAGTTCCATCTTGGTGTGGAGCCAGCAGAACTATTTGAAATTGCTGTTGACTGTGAGGTATTCCAAGTCCTCCTAGGGCTGTTGCACCCGCGACCCTTCCGAGGCGAAAGGCGGGCATCAAAATGAATGAAATGAATAACATTTTCGTTATTTAGTTTATTCACGGGTGCTTAAGTGCTCAGTTAACGATTGAACAAGTTCTTTAGACGGCTAGAACTGATTAATACGAACGCAGAGACGGCTAGAAATGATTTACCTTTAATTCAAGATACCTTTCGCAGGAAATGAGATGTAAAAGCTGTTTCTAGTAAGTTCAGGTACCGCTATTGTTGCGTCAGCGTCACAATGCGGCCCGCGGGTTACCTCATAAGTCCTCATCTGGCCCATGGAGCAATTCGAGTTTGATATCCCTGGTTTAGATATTGTTAAATGAGGAAATGTTGGATGGAGAATCCTTCCTAAAGCCAATTGTTGATGCAAGTATTTTTTGCTGATGCACAACCAGAGAAGAATGACACACACGACGTTTTTGATAGGCGTTGATAACCCGTGAAAGCTTCACTACTGCCACATTTAGCTCACACAAAGCAGCATATTAAGTAAAGGTTAGCTGATAAACATCAAAAAAAATTTTAACAAGTTTAGTTCAACAGTCGGTTGCCGTATTTCAAACAAAGCAAATATACTGACAAGTATTTTCTGCTATGTTGCAAAAACTTTGTTTCAGCATTTTGCCAATCCTACTCTAACTTTCAAGGAAACAATGCTAACAAGCCACTTTGTATATTTTAGAAACTAATACGGTCGTGATAAACACTGGACGAAACAACAGCCCTTGATAACGTTTCGTAAGTGTACTAATTTGTTGTTCCAATCTAATACTCAGATTTTACAGCATATAGTTTTCACACATATATATGTCGGTAGCAAGCTTTCCATAGTCAAGTTACTTGTTTAGGTGGCACACACAAGAAGTTTTATTTTTTAGTTGCCACCCAAAAAACAGCGACGCAACTTTTGGAACAGGAGCTGGTTAACAGCGTAATTGTTGAGAAGTAACAGAACAAGCCAGTTGTGTAAGAATTTGGGTAAACTGCAGTATAGTAGACTTGAAAAAATCCTTTTCACAACGCTGTGTGAGAGATAAAGCATTTGAGGGAAGGTGAGGTCAAAAAGGTTTTATTGGGCTATTTGAAGATTTCTTTCCAAAAAGCAAGGACGTCCGCCGTTCACTTCATTGAGTAATTTTATCGAAACCTGCCCGGTGGGATTCGTAAAAAGTGGTTTTAATTTTTTTGCCTCGTCGTCATAAGTTACGTCGGATTTTCTACCCCCACTAGGGTTAACTGATGCACACTAGCACAGCCGGTACGTGTTAATTGTGAGGAAAAAGACAACATTGACTCTATGAGGGAACATTGACTTAGCTCTAGCCAGCCAATGGCATCTCTCATTGAATTTAAACATGTAAACTTATATTTAACTCAAAACATTGCCACGAAAAAAATATGTTACACACTTCTATCCTCCACAACATATTGCACTTACAAAATACAGTACAATTAATCACAACTTACATAAATCAAAGTAATACTCTCGTTTTCAAACGTACATGAACCTCAGTCAATCAAACTATCTTGTTCTCCAACTAAACATTTCACTGACTTCTGTTCTCAACAAATACAGGAACAACAATTTCTCTGTTCACAATTTTAACGAAAAATGAAGTCCGGCAAGGTTCAATCTGTTTTTAATGCAATTTCCTTCCTCTTTCAGTCGGAGCGATCAGCTGTTTTGGTGACTTTACTGTTCACTCACGTAGGCAGGAAATTTTCAATTTGACGAAAAGTTCACCGAGAAAACAATAAGGTTTCGGGAAGCAATATATTTTTCAATCGGGTCACCATTGCTTTGCAGAGGTGTTCTGCATCACGAAATATTCGCGACTAGCGCTTGTGAGTAGTAAAGGAAGGCAGTCAGGGTCTGGAATTGTACGGTTTTCAGTGGGTGCAGCCGGTGCAGCCAGTGTAGCTGGGGTTTCCCCCAGCCTCCCCACCCCTCCACTCATATTTTTATTTTTATTTATTTAGTTTTTTAATGTTTTCAATTTTTTAAATTTCATATTTCAGAGATAACGTGCTACGATCGGTACATCATAACCCGTCACTGATTGCCGAAGCGGGTCAGGGCATGCCACATTTTAATCCGATAAACAAACATCCACACCGCTGTCGCCGACCGACTTCCAGCGGTCGCGGTTTCATCACCTGCAATGTGTGAACACAGAAGGTGATGCAACACTTTTCAATTACGTCACACAATACGCAGCCATTCGTTGCAAAGGGTGAGTTTGGGCGTGCATGAACCCCTTCTGCGTCGTTGATTATAGTTTCGTCACGGTCGGTAATTTTTCAAAAGGAAAAAGGTAGTCCGATAAGCAAATAAACCACCAGCGTGAACACAGAAGATGATGCAGCAAAATATTCACATCACTCGCACCAGCCGCGATTTTGCCCATCTCCGTTGCATTATACAATCTACCAAGTGCTGCCTTCTCACCTTAGTCGTACACTTCACTTTGTTGCATATCGGATTGGTCGTGTGTAACGGAAAAAAGTCAATCTGCTTAAAACCCTTGATTGCTTGTTTCTTTTTGCCACCGTCAGCATTTCATCTCTTACGACTTCTTTCAAAGAAAGTACGAACCACTTCAAAGCTCAAATGTTGTATTCGCTATATCTTGGCCCAAACTAGCCACACCATTGCTCCAACCTGTAACTGACTGCGTGGTCAAAATGTATACCGCGTCTGACAAGCGAACATTCACGACCGCTTCACTTGAGCATCATTTGAAACATATTCACAACCCGCTGACTTGTTCTGTTCTCGTGCGTGGAATACCTTTCAGAACGTTTGTCCTGTTTCAACAAAACCAAACAAGGAATTACTCATTATGTTTGCTTTAACCTAAAGCGCGAAACACATTACAGTTAGTAACTAACCCAGCTTACCCTGTTTTGAACAAAATTTGTATAACCGTATGACTCCTGCCGAGCAGCGTATGAACAAAATTTGCTTGTTTCTTTATGTCATCGTCAACATTTCATCTCTTACGACTTCTTTTAAACGGTGAAAGTACGAAACGTTTCAAAGTTCAAATGCTACATTCGCGATATTTTGATCCAATTTAGCCACACCATTGCTTTGCAACTGATTGCATGATGGAAATGCGAACCGGGTTTTGATCTGATAAGCAAATATTCAAATCCGCTTCACTAAAACATCATTTCATGACCGTGCAAACCCTGCTATCAAAGCAAAACATATTCACAGATGACAACTTGCCAACCCATTCTGCTCTTCCCCATGCCATACCCGAAACACTTTATTAGTATCTGTTGCAGCAAGCATTCAGCTCAATACGCCAACTGTGCACCAACCTGTCACAAATTGCGTAGCAACAACGCATGCCGGGGCGTGTCAATTTTAATTTGGTTTAACGAATATTCATGTCACTGGCGCCGACCGCGATTTCCACATGGGAATTACAGAAGATGGTGCAACACTTCGACCAAATTTCTACACCACCGGTATCAAGATGACACATTTTCGTCATCAGAACCTCATAACAGAAAATGATGCAACATTTTGAAACTAGGTCAATCTAAACAGTTAAATTCCGCAGTTGACAGCCTTGAGCATTCAGTTCTGTTTTGCTAGTTGTCAGTAACGTCGACTCGCTGTCGAAAGATGAGTGAAAAGTTTTCTTGCCACCTCTGTGCAGAGTTTTTTGACAAAGAAAGCGACCTTCAAAAGCACTTGACTACAGTGCATGGTCAAGTGTCACAGAAAGCGCGGTGCCCAAAATGCGACCGTGTGTTCTCGAAGAAAAGTAATTTGAAGGCGCATATCGAAAACGTTCATCGTGAGGATGCTTCAAACTTTATCTGTCAACCTTGCCAGAAGTCCTTTTCGAACTCCAGCAGTCTTAAACGTCACTTAGCTTCACCCTTACATTCTGGACTTGACAAATTGTCAGAAGCAAAACGCCAGAGACCTTCAGCGTCAACTTATGCTTCAGCTAACGTCAGGTGAGTTTTTACAGGTTAGATTCATTTCAGTTGTGTTCTAAAATTTCGAATCTGTTGTGATGATCTTTCTCGTTAAAGATGGAACGTAAGACTGTATTTGATTTCTCTCCCATTGCAGTGATTCGAGTCCGGCTTCTGCTTCGACAACTCGATCAGAAAATAACGAGCAGAGTTCAAACAGTAACAGGTAGCGTCTACCGAGTCAATCATATCTACTTGATTGTTTTTCATAAGCGAATCGATCGTTTTGCTATCAGCGCTATCAAATCGATCGTGTAACAAAAACATCATCTCGATTTATTGCAATTTCAGACAACCCAGTGAAGCACAGCAACGGTGTGAAGAAACAGCGTTATACTGTCAAGAATGTGACATAACATTTTCCAAGGCTTGTGCTTTAAAACGTCACTTGCAATCCGCCGCTGTACATTTAAAAAAAGACGCACCACCGGTGAAATGTCCTAACTGTTTCAAACCGTTTCCGTGCAATCGTGTTTTGAGGGAGCACTGGATACGATGCACTCGGAAACTGCAAGAACAGTGGCGACAGGAAGTCCCGGCGAAGCGTAGAAAAATTAACCCAAGCAGCAGCTGCGCGAAAACGAGGTAAGTGCGTTATATGGAGCGTCTAAACACGAAAGGAAACATTTATTTTTAACACACAAATCATTTTAACAGTGAAGCGACGAATCACGCGAACTCTGTTCAAGCTCAAGCACGTCAAGCACTTTCAGAATCTGCTTCCGACGTCCCCACTTGCAGTAGGTTTGTTCGCAAAAAACGTTTTTGATTTTGTTAGCGCCACCAAGTGGTCGTGCGTCTCTACAGCGTGATCATGCATGGGATTGATTTTTCTTTTACAGTGCAACAAACAACGCTTCATCAGATGACCCTCTAAGGTGAGTGTACTTTCACTTTAGTTTTGCACAAGCTCAAAATTTTTTCGAAATTGTTAACCTGTAATGTTTTTATTGTCACTGCATCTGGGAGAATCGAGACCAAATTCGCACAAAACTGCATACTGGAAACCGCGTTCAGAATACGTACAACTGTTCCTTGGAGGGACGGCGCTACGCTGACATCGTCGAACAAGTGCATTGGGATATCATGACCCGCGAAAGGACTCAGTTCAAGATCAATTATTCCTATGGAATCATTTTGAGAAATGTCGAGACTGATCAACTTCGTTATTTTTACGGGAGGTAAGGGAACGCACGCATGCTGGATTTCGCTGTGCTGATCTCTAACCAAGAGGATCTGCGTAGTTTCTTAGAAAACATTTGTGATTTTGACATGAGGGAGGAAATCGAGCGGCCCGACACCAAATGGGTTCTGGTGACAATTATCAACATCATATTTTTTGTTAGCCTATTACCTGACATCCCTATTGGGGGTGGAGTGAAATTACCTTCATTATAAACAACAAAGGGCTTCACGCCCTGGTCAAATGCTGCAAAGGTCGCGAGTATGTCGTCAACTTGTGCTTGTTTCGTTGCTTGGCTTTGTTTGACGGTGCTTCACTCGATTGCGAGCGTGCAACCAAAGAGAGATTTTACAAGTACTGTCATGAACAGAAATTAAACCCAAACAAGTTTCCCGGTGTTACTTTGCGTGAATTGGTCGATGTTGAAGACGTTTTTGAAATTAACGCCATGGCGTATGCGCTCGAGCTAGACGATCGATCTCCTAACTAAAGCAACCGTGGTGCAGCTGAGTCGTAAAACGTACGAGAGAACGATGTATGTGAATTTGCACGAATCACACTTTAGTTACATTTTCGATGTTTCTAAATACTGTCAACGGTACGAGTGCCCGCGCTGTTGTGAGTTTTGGACCAGTGAACATTTTCACCGCCATGTGCGTACTTGCGATGCTCAAGTGAAACACACCTATGCTGGCGGTGTTTATAACAACAAAAAACTGTGTTTGACCAATTGGAGCAGCTTGGAATTAATGTACCGCATGAAGATCGTTTCTACCCGTATCGCAGCACGTTCGACTATGAAAGTTATTTTGACAAGAGAGATTTGCCTGACACTGGTGAGAAATCGGTTTGGGTCGCGCGCCATGTACCTTGCTCAGTTTCTGTTTGTTCTAATGTGCCCAACTTTGAACAACCGAAATGTTTTATAAACGCCAGCCCACAGCAGCTAGTTCACGACAAAAGGCAGTATCTCGAAACAATTGCCGATGCTGCTTTCGAGATTTTGAAAGAGAAATTCCAGTTCATTTTTGATCAACTCGAACCGGAAAACAAGCAGCATCAAGCCGTGAAAGGACGATTCATCTCGTACCTGCAGGAGCACATTGTTATCGGCTTCAACTCATCTTCTTATGACATTCCACTTGTAAAAGCGCATCTGCTGGAATACGTGTTGGACAAAATCAAGTTTGTTATTCTGAAGGGCAAGAGTTTCACGTGCTTGGCCACCACCAAGCTGAAATTTCTGGACATTGAAAACTACATTGCACCAGGCTTTGACTATGCAAAGTTCATCAGAGCCTACGAGGTAGAGCAGCAGAAATTTTACTGGCCGTACGAGTGGTTTCAAAATTTCCAGCAGCTGGACGAGCCGACGTTGCCACCACACGAGGCGTTTTACAGCTCCTTGAAGAAGGAGAACATCAGCCAAGAAGCCTACGCTCTTTGCCAAACCGTGTGGAAGGAGAAAAACTGGACCAGCATGCAGGATCATCTTGAATATTACAACAATCTGGACGTCGAGCCGTTTTTGCAAGCTGTAGAAAAATTATTCAACGCGAACAAGGAACTTGGCTTGGACGCTTTCAAAAGCAGTCTGACTCTACCCGGTTTGACCCTCCAGCTTATGTTCTCAGACTTGCTACCTGGTGTTTACATCACTCTTATCAACCAGTCAAACTCCGACCTCCACCAGCTGATCAAGAAAAATGTCTGTGGCGGGTTAAGCGTCGTATTTCACCGTGAGCATCAGGCTGATGTCACGTACATTCGTCATCGCGAGTTTGGCGAAAATGCAAAGCTGTGCAAAATGATCCTGGGGTACGACGCAAACTCGTTATACCTGGGAGCACTGAAGCGCGCCATGCCGACTGGACACTTTATACGCTACCAATCGGAGAAGGACTTCAAACCGTCCATCTGTCACCAAACCGGACTGCTTGTAATGCAATGATTGGAATGGGTGGCCGCTGACAAGCAGGTTCAAATACAGCACAAGTTCAATGGCGGTGAAGTGCGAATCGGTCCTAGACAGCTGCCGGTGGATGGTTATTGCGCAGACAGCAAGACCGTTTTTCAATTTCACGGTTGCTGGTACCACGGCCACCATTGCGCCTACAACACCGACAAAAAGACCAATCAAATTAATAAAGGACTTGGCAACCGAGAAGTCGCAGACTTGCAAGCAGACACACAAGAAGAATCAGCGTATCTGCGCGGCTGTGTCGAGAACCCGGTGGAGATTTACGAGTGCGAGTGGATGCACCAGTACAAGACCAGCGCCACGAAACAGACGTTTGTCGATCGGTTGAAGACTGTTGAGCCGAGGTGTGATTTGACACAGGAACAAAATCATCAGACAAGTGCAAAATGGAAAACTCTTTGGCATGCTACTGTGCCACATTGAAACACCTGAAGAGCTCAAACCGAAATTCGAAGAATTCTGCCCAATTTTCAAAAACACCGTGGTTTCGCGGGACGATATTGGCGAGCACATGCGTGACTACGCCGAGCGAAACAACGTCTTCAAGAAACCTCGCCGGATGTTGATTGGGAGTTACTTTGGAGAAAAGATTTTGCTGATTACTCCTCTGGTCAAATGGTACTTTGACCACGGCTTGAAAGTGACCAGAGTTCATGAATTTATAGAGTATTACCCGTCGAAATGCTTTGAACATTTCGGTCTCAATGTGTCCAAGGCGCATCGTGCTGGTGACAGCGACCCCTCAAAGGCTGTTCTGGCCGAATCACAAAAACTTCACGGGAACATCTCATGCGGTAAATGTCTAACCAACAAAGAGAAACACCGTGAAGTTCACTACTGCAACAGAAGCGAAGTAATGAAATTCATCAATTCGCGTGTTTTCCACCGGCTCAACATCATCACAGACGACTTGTGCGATGTCGAGTGCTTGAAAAAGTCTGTCAAAGAAGACCTCCCACTCCAAATTTCCTTTTTTGTTTACGGCTACGCTAAGCTCCGGATGCTGGAATTCTACTTCGACTTCCTGCTGCACTTCATCGACAGAAAAGATTTCCAGTGCGTCCAATCAGACACGATGGCTTTCAGCGGCGAAACAGTTGCAGACTGTGTGAAACCGCACATGCGCCGCGAGTACTTTGAAAACTTGCATCGCTGGCTACCACTAGATTTCTGCTACCAGCACAGAGATGATTACGCCGAGACGCAATGCACTGGCAAGCCGTGGTCACCACAACAGTGCTGCATTGATCAGTTCAAGTACGATCGGCGCACGCCCATGCTCTTCAAACAAGAATGGGCTGGTTCTGCAATTGTGGCACTCCCGAGCAAAACTTATTTTGTTTTTCAGAGAAAAACAAGCAAGTGTCCAAAGGCATCAGAATAAAACAAAACCAGTTCACGCACCAGCAATACTCGGACGTTCTGAAAACGCAAAAGAGTCGTTCTGGCACCATCACAACTTTCAGGAGCACTGACAATGAAATTCGCACACTGGCACAACAGCGCTGTGGGATGACCTATTTTTACCCGAAACGTATTGTTCTCGACGATGGCGTATCAGCTGCCCCTTTATTGCTTTGATTCGTTTGTTTCGCACGCGTTTCTGCCTTTTGCTCCTGTATGTCGATTTGTCACAATACAAAAAATATTGGTATGACTTTGTTGTGTTTTTTGGTAGGGAAACATTTCTTATAAAAATTTCTGAAAGTATAAAAAATTTTATTAAAGTATAAATTTATTTAATTAATGTATAAAAAATTTTATAGGTTTAAAGTGCAACCATTTTTATAGGTTCAAAGTATAAAAAAAAATTTATAGAAATTTCTTCTATAAAAAATTTTTTCTGTAAGTATAAAAATTTTAATAAAAAATTAAGTATAAAAAAAGGGTTGATACCACAAAACCCTGCAACTGCAGCTAGCTCTGGGTGAAAGGTCAAACTCTGGCTCGAGTACTTGGTTCAGGCTTATCAAGCTCGTTTTCCTGTCAAAGTTTCTGTTCACCGGTTGACAAACGTGATGCCATGGCAATTTATTAACAAACTCAGCGAGAATACGCAAACTGCGCAACAGCACGATCGTTTTCAACCACATCTCGCTAAAAACGCGACACAACGACACGCATCGGTTCACCACGACACATGCACAACAGAAAATAAACGCAATACTGACCACACACGGTAGAAAACGGAGCTTGCAAAGTCGCGCGATTAAAATTTCACCAAACACATTTGCGATTTAGAAAGTTTTCAAACTTTTTGTACAGAGGTGGCAAACCGTAGCTGTCAAAATAGTATCCACGTCCACGCGGATCAATGTTGACTGCCACCCAATGTGAACCGGGGTTTTTACTCGTATCCAAGTTCCAGACAAGAGCTGCAGGCCAACCGACTCTTTGTGGCGATTTGTCGCGAGCGAACGCACCACGAAACACTGATTGAGTGTACGGATCATTGCGCAAAATACTGTCAATCTGTCGAGCGTTCATGTTCAGGCAGCATAATCGAAAATAATGTTTTTTGTCGCGGTAGTTTCGAGCAAATTGTCGAATTCTGCATACACAATCGCGTTGATGGTTGTTGTCAATGCCGTTCCGAATCGCACTTCCAAACGCAGGTTTCCGTGCTTGACCAACTCCCACTGGTCCGCAGCTGAGCCGAGGTCGGGAGTCAAATCGAACGCAAACAGAATGTGTCCTCCACTGTAGTCGGATCGTGAAATGCTGTTTCCGTAGTCCGTGTAGTACTGGTTAGTTTCAGTGAAAAGCGACAAGTAGCTTCGCACGAAATTTTTTTGTCAAATTCCGGTTGCAACGCTTTTGAAAAGATCTGTTCCCCGTCCTTTACCAACGAAAGGTAGTTGATGTTGTAGTGCTTCAAATTGAAGTTTTTTTTCTGAAAAGAGCCATTGTACGCGTCGTTGTCCACGAAACCGACAATCAATCTCTTGGGTAGCTGACCGAGAAACACACTCTCCTTCGTCCAGCTCAAGTTACCCCTGGGAAGTGTAAACGATTTTACTTCCACACGCCGCAGGGGGTACTTTGCAGTGGACTTTTGCAAAGCTTTGATGTGGGCGAGCCGCACAGCGTCGCTTGGTCGTACTTTTCGACAGAAAACTTCAACGTCTTTCAGTTTGACTTTGCACTGACCATCACCGACCAGGCAGAACGTGTCATTTGCACGAATGAGGCGGAGTTTTACATCAACACCGCTGATAAGGTGACGTTGCTGAAAGCACATGTCCAGATGCAGTTTGCCCATCATATCCACTTCAGAACTGTTGGCGGTCAAGGCTTTGCGTTTTGTGTAGCCTGCGTTGTCCGCACCAAGCGTGTCAAAGTGGTCGGCAGTATCTTCGAGCCATAAATTTACCGACAGTTGAGAGTTTTTTGCAGCCGGGCCGTAACTCAGCAAAATTTCAAGGTAAGCTCTTTACGGATAGCTGTTGTTTGAGTGGGAAACCAGCGTGTTGTTAAGGCTCAGATCGATTTGCGACCACAAGCTGTGCAAAAAGTTGGAAACCGGAGCGACGTCCGAGTCTTCGTTCAGATTTTCATCGTTTTCCTTCACAATGCTGGCGCGTGCGTAGAGGAAAAGATTTGACAAGTCGATATAGTACTCCCCCTCTTCGCAAATATTAAATTCAACAGGGGCGCCGTCCCCCAGCACGGATTGTGGGCGATGTTCCACGTAATGCCCATGATCCAGGCTGGTTTGTGTTGACGGTAACGCGAACAAGTCCAACTTGCTTTTGACACTCTGACAAGACTTTTCGTGCACAAGCGTACCCATCGTATCAACTGAAAATATCTTTGGTTGGTTTCGGCTTCCTCTTCTTTGAAATGACGACGCCGCCTGCCCGTTTGCTTTTTTTGTTGGGTGGTGTGGAGAAAAAAGGCAGGCCTGGTGTTGGTGCTATGGCACGCTTCAGCAGGTTTGAACTGGCTTGTTTCGCCCTTCGAATAGCTGCTTGTTTCACGTTTTGACCTTCCAGAACATCAGAAGCGAACTGCATTCTAGACCTCAGAGCCTCACGCCCAATTGCGCGAGCACCCGACTTGAAGAGTGACATGTCAGCGCGGCCTATGCTCGCCAAAACACCACCCAGACCGTAACCTTTCTGTTGTTGAGCTCCGGCGAAAAACGGCATACCGTTTCCAGCTTGTTTCACGTAGTAGTCTTCGTAAGCTTTGGCATCGCAGCAGTAAGACGCTTTAGGCGACATGCTTACAATTCCGACTGCTTTTGTTTGCGAAAATGCAACGACAC
>JGI24158J21664_10007511_pt1 | contig 14482 bp, 10 predicted proteins | sample Ectturendosymbi3_FD_21664 | JGI IMG/M metagenome (IMG submission 21664) | reverse complement strand
AGTCCAGTGGGTTTTGAAGGCGTTTATATGAAAAATAAGTCCAGTGGGTTTTGAAGGCGTTTATATGAAAAAGAAAAGTCTATAGTTTCCCTAAATTCTCTGGTTTTCTGAAAAGTTGAAGGAGCGGCGTCCCTTAAGTGTTGCTTCGTGCGGACTTCTGTTATGCACCAAGTCGTATTGGAAATGAATGTTTTTGCGCTGAATTAAGCTCGGCCTTCGCAAGGAACCCCACGTTCTGTAAAAGACANAATGCGGCAGTGTGTATCAGCATCATGCAGCTTCCTTCTTTATGATTTTCTCTTCAAGNGCACGTCGATGTCTCACCAAAGTANTANTGCCTTCATTCGTAGGTCTTGATGTGCACATGATTATGGTAGTANAATCAGATGTAGATGTTGTAAATAACGTCTGGATCGTTTTTCATCACAAAATTATGATTAAGTCCGAGGAACAGCTACGCTTTTCACCTGTTTGTTAGCGACGCGCGCCTTCGAATCGGTTTCCTCCACAGACGACTCGAGATGTGTGCAAGTGTATGTGGAACTGACCTGATGAAATTGCAGTGTAGTTACGTGTAGCTTAAATTGGTAATATAATGCTCGCTTACAACTTACAAGATACCTTGGTGAAAATGCACTATCGAATTACTTGATCATGGTGTATTTCGCATTCTTGAATGCTTTTATATCTAAGCGATAACAACCAAACTTCTGGAGGTGGTGCGTGAACTCATGAAGTTCGTATGTTGTTTTTCATGAAAAAGATGTGTACTCCATAATATCCATCAGCTGCTATTTAGGACCAGGTTTTTCATTTTTTCCGATATCAATACGGTTTTTACTCGATTGGAAGCCGCGGTTTATAAAGTTTTTTTTCATCATTTCGTGCGGTTTACAATCGAGGGCGGCTTACATTTTTTTCTTTGGATTATCGAAAGGTCGAGATGACACCCATTCTTTTTTTGGCTACGTTTTGTTGACCAAACTCTTCGCATTATTTTTCGTCTCTTCAGCATCACGTACACATATGTTCACTCCGTCACAGGAGGGATTATGATCATCCGAAAGCAGTTGTAGTGGTGTGATTGCCAGATTTGCCAAATTAAACAGCTTTGCCAATTAAACGCGAAAAGTTCTATACACGGAAGTATCTCAAAGGCTCAGGTAACCTATGTTCAAGAGCGGTTTGCATTAATTTTCTAACACGATTTCGTGCGACTTACAATCAAGGTCGGCTAACACTCGAAAAAATTACAGTAGGCTTCAGTGATAGTAGTCGCATAGATTCCTCTACACTTTATGATTTAACAGGTGTTCAAGTGCATTTTCCACTTGAGGTCCCGCGCTATTGATGTGCTGCAGGCTCCGTGCAATTTAATCCGGCGTTGAATCACGCGACATATTGATAGCAAATATAAAGATCGTCTTCGCAAACAGACGATCACTCGCGTATTCAAGTTTTTTTTAATACGCAGTTGCAGCGTTTTTTCGAACGAGTTTTTTATGCTAAGATTAAAATTTGCGTTGCGATAAAATCTAAGTTGTAGACGTTTTAGTAGTACGCCTCCTCATGTTTGAAGATGTCGGCAATGAGATAAATTCATGTTCTAGCAGTGCAGTCCGAGGCGGAATGCTATGTCAACAAAGCATAGATGTCTATGACAAATACCTTGCATTTTGTTCAATCGTAGGCGTCAATTTCCATCCCATCACACGATATATGTTGGTTTTCTGATTCTGATGACACGATATACGGCTCTTATCTGATCCTGACAAGATGCTTCGCTTGTCCTACTTTAGTTTGAAACCGTCGATTTTGGTCGTTATGACAACCATCAGCAGCTACTTCGCTACCCTGGTGGTTCAAACATTTCTTTTCAAATCAGTATGCAAGTGTTTATCCCTCGGCCAGATATCGTATCAAGGTTGCAGAAACGCAAAACGTTTTACCACCAGGCACTGGAGTAAAAGCAAGCAGTTATTTTACGACATAACCAGGAGATATTTTTGGCACCAACTTCAATTTTGGACAAAATTATCAAGAGATAATATGCTCAACCAAATGAAATAAGCATTTCGATGATGTTATCTGGCAAGACGTGTTCTTACGCAAAAGGGTTATAACAAGTTTCAAACAAGAAATCGAACTCTCATAAAGTATAACCGTCTAAAAATAAATATTTGGACAGAAGTATAAGCAATGTTTGTAATAATATTTCGCGCTTGTAGACGAGCAGTTTTCATGGTCGAGATTATTACATTAAGTTAGCGCTGGAAAGTCATCTGAGCTCAGCGTCAACGCTCGGGGTAATGCTGTTAAAAAAGAAATAGCTTGATCGATACAGCGCGTCCAAGCAAGACTGCGAAGGCAAAATTCCTGTTCTTGGGCTCGTCTTGGCTGCAATATTTGTTGAGTTGCTGTCGAACGTGCTTTGTGCACTCGTCCTTCTTTCTCACAAGACAATATATGTTGCGCTGACAGCAGTGCGGTAAAAAAAATTATCAGGAAAAAGAAGGGTCCGCTTTCGAATGACAACGACTTTCGCCACTGGCGGCTCTGGATGTGCGCAGGTGTGCGTGGAACGGACCTGATGAAAGTGCAATTTGGTGATGTGTAGCCTTAACTGGTAATATAATGCTCACTTTACAAGATACTTTGGTGAAAATGCACTATCGAATGACTTTATTATGGTGCATATCGCATTTTCCAATGCTTTTATATCTTTGATAACGCTACATTCCTTCAAGCGATAACAGCCAATTCCCAAAAAATCCTGCACCAAAACGATCTTCCTGCACCGCGGACTAACCCCTTTCTCGCTGATTTTCTCTGCTTCTTCTTTTTCTTGCCGAAATGCATCAGTGCTTCTGCTCTAAACACAATTTGAACTTCCTCTTTCCAGTTCAGAAGAGTTCTCTTTTTGAAGAGTAACACAGTGCGATGGTTAACATCTTTGAAGAACGATTCCAAGGTGATTGATAATCTTTTCTATCCTGGTTCCCGTTCGCCTTCTCGTATAATCAACAAATTTCATGAAGGCAACGTTTCCAATGATAGCCTGAGCAAACGCTTCTGTCTTGATACTGTTTTTTACCAGTTAGAATTTTTGAAAGGAAATCGAGATCTTTCAGCATATTTTTTGCAGTTCATTTTTTTAGAGGTGATTTTCGCCCTGTTAATGAGGACAGACAAGCTTTCTAAGCTATTGCGAACTTCTCAACTTGTCCATGCAAGCAACAAACTATTTTCATGAAATTTCATTCGATGACGTCATCGTGCTTATTCAACTGTGGTACAACTTTTTCGCTAACGGTCACAGATAAAGTTCTCTTCGCAACATTTCCGAAAATGAGAACTTTTCAGTTTTAATCAAGATGCAGACAGAATGATCAGGTCAGAGTAAAAATTAGTAGTCTTATAGAAACACCTGGTTCCGTACTCAACTAACGCACTCATGGCTTTAGTGTGGCGGATGTAGAGGCTACTAGTAAACATGCCTAACTTTTCGTCGTGCTTTAGCAAATTCATCTAATCCATTATCTAGATTTTTGAAACTTCAGTTGAATATATTTGGTGTGAGACAATTTATGCAGACGATATTGCGACTGGTGAAGTCAGAAACAAGAGACTGTTATGAATGTCAGGATTTATTTAATCACATATGTCATTTTTTCAATCGTAGACACGAGTCTTCGTCTCCCAACTGAAACACTTTTGAAAAGATTGCAGACAGGAATGCAACTTGAACTTTATTACAAATGGTAGCGCCAGGCTCGCCACCAGACGTGGGTGGGCCTTGCCACTGTTGCCAGGACTACCGAATTTACTCGACTGTGAACAGTGGCTTATTAAGTTCTTTTTTCATCATTTCGTGCGGCTTACAATCAAGGGCGGCTTACAATCGAGGGCGGCTTACATTTTTTTCTTTAGGTTATAGAAAGGTCTAGATGACGCTCAGCCTTTTGTGTGGCTACGTTTTGTCGACCAAACTCCCTTTTTGCATTGGCTTTCCTCTCTTCGGCATCACGTGCACACGAGCTCGCTTGGTCTCATGAGGGATTGTGATGAACAGAAGGCCAGATGTAGTGGTGTGAGCATCACTACCAAGGTTGGGAAACGTGAAACGAACAATGCACTACAGCATGGGTCCGAACATAGCTGGTTGCGAAATAATTTAAATTTACTATAAATGTAAGCATGGCGTCTGTGTAATTATGCACAGACAGAATAAATGCAATCATTTACTGTTATATATGTTAAATTTCATACAACTGTGTGCAAGAAAATTGCTACTGTCAATAGCAGTCTTATAGGGATATTTAATGATAAAGTATGTTCCACAAAATAATATGCTTACGAAATAACTGGGTCGCGTGAATTAAGAACTACTTTTTAGGGTCGCTCCAAAAAGTATTTGCGGACCCTTGTATTACAGTATCTCGCAGTAGGCTTACCATACGTTCCGTTTTAGCCGGGACAGTCCCGGTTTGAAAGGTTTAGTCCCGGCGTCCCGGTCAGTCAACCAAGAAGTCCCAGTTAGCCATTCAGCCACCCAAGTATAGCCCTACACGAATATTAGCATGTTGTGATTGAACTGTTTAACAAACTTGCTAAAGAGTGATGCGTGATCGTGTTTTTTTGTTTCGTTGTCTTAGGTATAAATAGTTATTAGATTAGAGGTATTGGTTACGTTATTGTAACGGATAACTGGACCAATTGTGGGTTGAATGTCAGCGCATTGGCTAGTTCAGTACCTGCAAGCTTGTACTAGTAGTTCATATCTTACTTGGAGTAGCAAAACATAATCCAAGTAAGATATGAACCACATTTATCCGATAAGGCTCGTTGTTCTGAAGCGTCCCGGTTTTCAATCAAAAAAATATGGTATGACTATCTCAGAGGCTTAGGAAACCTACCTATGTTCAAGTGCGGTTTTCAATCAAGGGCGGCTTAAATTAATTTTTAACACCATTTCCTGCGCCTTATAATCAAGAGTGCCTTGCAATTAAGGGCGGCTAACAATCGAACAAATACGGTACCTAAACAACACCTAATAACTTTGAGGCACTGACGAAATTCGAATTATTCTTGCAGCATTAGAGCTTGGCTGTGAAACCCCAGCAACGGTCAAGCACTGAACATAAAATGCACAAAATTCTTAAATAGTGGCGTAATACACGAACAAAAGGATACCAGAACAAAAGGATAAAAAAATCAGAAATACACAAACAAAAGGATAAAACATTGCCTTAGAAATACCAACATTTCAAACTATCTCCCATGTTTTGACATTTCCAGCATATTTGTGGTTAAATCCAACCATTTACGAAATTTTCGATCAGATCGCCTTTATAAGATAAATCCTGTTAGGGATTTAGAACAGGTAGGACAAAGAAAAATTCAAATAAGATTTTTCTTAAAAATGATCAAAATATAAAATTTCATCGTTATTCTTTGAAAGTTTCTAAAATGTCAAAATTGCTATGCAGTGTTTTGAAACTTTCGAGGGGGAATACCCTAAATGTTCCACCCTCCCTTGCTTGCACGCTTTGAAAAAATTTGATCAGAGTTCAAGAAAAATGTGGATGTATGCTTATGAGAAACAGGGGGAACGATCTTTGCCAAGATAACTTTGGTTGTTCTCTCGTCGATAGGAGACTATTGATATCATCAACCTTTGACGTTGTCTTTGATTGTTTATTTCCAGCAGCTTACGCGTTCAGCCACACAAGCTCCTGGTTAAGCGATCCAGCTCTTCTGACAAATTAATTGCTGTCACGGGGATGCAAGTTTTCTTGTTGCATGTGTTGCGATCGGAAAGCCCGAGCGGCATGTGCGCAAAGCTTCACACTGTGGCAGCAAGCAACAACGGAGACCCCGCGCCGTGATTACTCTATTATTGTTTGTTTGCGCCACGTGCATCTGGGTTTTCTTCTTCGCCCACGTCCCGTTCGTCGTGAATCACACATTCAACACCACGCTATCCGATAGGTTCCAACACACGATTTCAAATAAACAGATGTTTTACATGCTATTCCATCGTTTGAAACTATCAACGTACGAAAATGAGATATCAAATTTTAGCCCGCTCGCAGTGAGCTGGTGTTCATCATAACTTTGACCCTGCCAGATCCTGGCATCGGACAGCCGGACGCTGAATTCCTGGTGCTCACTCAAGCGTGTCATGCAACGTCGCACGCAAGAAGAAGAAGCGAAACTGAAGAAGTTTTTTTCCAGGAAAGCAAAGAAGAAAAAGGAGAAGCATTTCGCGAAGTGGAACGCCGAAACGGAAATCGAAAGATATAGCAGACTGCTGAATCCTGTCAAGTTTTGCATCCGATATAATTGTGCCGCAACAAAATTTTGTTTTCTCAAATTCTCAACAGACTTTTCTGTATCTACGCTGTAGCACATGATGATGTACTGTTTTTGTGAATTTTGCAATTGGTGTTTTATTTCTGCGCGCTACTAAACACTCCAAACTCTGTGTCTCACAGAAGAGTGGCGAAGTGTAAATGAGGTTTGACGCTCAAACTGTCACTTTGTGCATGCGCAGTCACAAGGATTATTATTGACACCGCTTCGAAAGAAAAGTATTTCCAGTTTGCTAATTCNGCCAAAATGCATTGTTGAAACTATTTCAGCAATGCTTATTTCCTTTATTCCATAATGAAAGACCAGACTGTCGGTGCTTTTCATAAATTTCCATTTTGATATCTAGGGTCCTCAACGTTGCAGACTTGCAAGGCTCATCCAAAACGAAAGTAGAATCGGGGACTCCAGCAGCATTAAATGAGAACTCGACAACAGTAGAAATGGAGGCTACTTGGAAGAGAAAGAACTTAAACTTGCGGCAAAGTTGGAGAAGGAGGGAACAGGCAAAACTACGATTTAAAGTAAATCATAAAATAAAACACCTCGAGGAAAGGAAATGGCACCTTGCGGCGCATATCTGTGATTGATAATGACCGCTTGATGGCGTACGGCCTGAAGCCAACGAAAGTACTTTTTGTTATATTTTCGTGTTTGATTCAGACTCATGGTCCATATCACAAGGGTAATCGAATCATAAAAAAACACAAACATGGTTAGTCATAGCGCACTAGGTGTTAGTTGATAAGCACAGTCATCAATGAGAGAGGAGCAAAACACTGAAACAGAGCACAGGCCACAACTGCATTCAGTCATAGTCATACAGGAATCAGGCTGTGGGAGAGAAGAGAAATGAAGGCATTCTAACACCAGGTTCTCACTTAAACGGCTAAAAGGTCGGTTGGGGATGCTCAGTGACGCACAAAAGCATGTGAATTCTTTTGACTAAGCTTTCACATGTTTTTGCGAGGTAGCTTGATGCGGACAACCGTTTATTTTCACTGAATTTAAAGCAAGATTTGGTATTTTACTAATTTCATTTATTAACCTTTTTACGTGTTTGGCTTGCACACATCGTCCACGTGCTTGAGGTGATAAAGGAATCACAAGAAAATACAGAAATCATGTGGCGCTATGAAGCACACGGAAAGTTTTTTGATGTCTACGGAAAGGCATGGAAGCAACCCACCAGCAACTAGTGCAATTAGTCACCATCATGCAGGAGCATTACAGCAAATACTGGAGGAAAAAGGAAGATTTGTAAAAAGTATCAGACCTTTGAAGTGATCGGATAAAGAAATTTGAACTTCTCAACAAGGCATCTAAAGCCCTGATATAATGGTTAACCGTTTAACTACCGCATGTCCCACATTTTTGCATAGTTTGCAACTCCACGCCAGCCGATTGAGCTAGAGAGCTGTCCAAACCCTCTACGGATTCAGCAAGTCTTCTACTTGACATTAAAAACATTTTTTGTTTTGGGTTTAGGGTTCTTTGGGGGTATCGTCATAACGTGGGCGTGTTTTCACGTTTTTGGCTAATTTTACCTGGTCCTGGGCGCAAATCCAGCGAGCCATTTTTTTAGTTAAAATTTTTTAGAAACAAGGCTGTAATCCACGTCTTTCGAGCCCTTGATTGACTTTCTAGAATATCTGTAGCCAAAATTATGGCTCAAAAACCCAGTTTTTGACAAAAGTCAAAAGGTTTAACGAAAGCTATAATTTGCCCTCTCAGGGCAAACTTCGTTCAGCCATAACTCGGCAGCAGATTAAGCTAGAGATGTATTCAAACCCTCTGAAAACTCGTGCAGTGTTGTAGTTTCGAATAAAAATAAATTTAAATTTGGGGTTTGGGGTTTTTGTTCGATGACGTAATGATTGGGGTCGGTTTTGCGTTTTTATCATGATCATCAGCTGATTCAATGAGCAGAATTTCTGGTATAAACTTTTGTTGGATTTTAGGCTATTATACGAGTCCTTCGAGCCCTTGATTAACGTTCTAGCGTTTCTGGTTCAAAAATTATGCCAAAAAAATTCCAAACATGTTAGGAATTCCCTGGGAGATTATCAGAGATTTTTTTATTTAATATGCGTTTTCGGCCATCATTATGGAACCGGAAACGCTAGAAAGTCGATGAAACCCTTTAAATCTCGTATGATAGTCTGATATCCAATAAAAACGCGAGTCAAAATGGCTCATAGCGTTGTTTTGCAGGGCCTCATGACGTCATACAAACGTAAAAAAATGCATAAATATACCCACACCTTGTCAACATCAACAAAAAATCCAACATTCAAAACTTAAACAATTTCTTTTACTCTAAACTACAAGACTTTCCGCATCTCTAGCGGATTTGAACAGCTCTCTAGCTCAACCGGCCGGCGAGTTATAGCCATGGATAAAAAATACCCAGGGTTAGCGTTTGTGGGAATAGAATTTTTACCAATTTTTGTTTTTTGAGTCATAATTTTGGCTGCAGATATGCTAGCAAGCCAATCAAGTGCTCTAAAGACTCGGATGATAGCCTAGATTCCAAATGAAATGGCTAGTTGGGTTGGCGTCCACGGCCAGGTAACCTCAATTACAAAGGCGCGAAAACATGCCCCCGTTACTCGTCACCCACAGAGAAACCCAAAACGAAAAAATTCTAAAAATCTAAACTAGAAGACTTTCCTAATCCGTAGATGGTTTGAACAGCTCTCTAGATCAATCTGCTGGCGAGTTATGTTGGTGCAAAGTTCTGCAAAAAATGGTGCACGTAGTAGTCGTGGTATGTCATGCATCATTCGGTGGGCATTGCCGTAGGCCATTCGTAAGCTTTTCATACTAGCCTTCGTTTATTTGCTCCACAAATGGCAAGCATACATTGGCATGCGATAGGCATGGAATGGTGCGCTGTTTACTGCAGCTGAGCACTGAGCAAAGGTGCCTCGTAGCTTGTTTGCTGCAAAGTACAGCGATTTCACTTGTCTCTGGATGTAGTCGTCATTCTTCAGTGAGGCGTTTAGTGATATCCCGAGATATCTGACTTAATCAGAAAATTGTACACGCACACCATTCAGAAAAACATTTGATGGATCAGGTTCTTTATAGTCTTTGGGACGAAAAAGTACGCCAATTGTTTCAATGCAAAAAAAAGCGATCTCGTGTTCAGCACTGCAATCACCACAAATTTTCAGAAGACATTGAAGTGCAGTAATGCCAGGGCCAAACACACATATATCGTCAGCAAACATTAAATGATTCACAACCATATTTCCTATAGTCCATCTTACTCTGGCTGTGACCAGCTAGTTTGGAGGTACATCAAGGTAAACAACAAATAAAAATGGACTCAGAATTCCCCCTTGCCTTATTCCCTTGCTTACATTAAAGGCATAATAGGCGTACAAGGCGTTGGGGGCGGCAGGCCTCCGGCTTAAACATTTTCAGGCCAAACTCTGTTTTTAGAGCAAGCGCAAGCTGCTCAAAAATCCTGAATGATAAAGAATATTTCAATATAGTGAAAAATTTCAGGGTAACTCTGTTTTTCAGGGCAAGCGAAATACCAAGCATCAGTGGCGTAACTGACGGAGGGGCAAGGGGGCGAGTCGGCCCCCTAGCAAGCTACATGTAAAAACTGGGCCCCGTTTAGTTGACATTTTGATATTCAGTATTCTTTAATTTGTTATTTTTTGCGTTTTTCGGGGTGTTTTTTTTATCTGGTAAGGACATCCACGACATCCAGAGATTCATTATCACTTCTTAACCTTTTTCAGAGTTTTGGCTAGTGGATCCCCCTACGGTGACCAGTGTGCCCCCTTCAGCTAAGCTTTGCCTCCCCTGGCTCAAACCTCTAGTTACACCACACTGCCAAGCATATTGCAAACACCAAGTAGCGGTTCAAGCTTGAATGCAGCAGAGTTAAGTTTTCTACATAATGCAGAGTTTTTCAATCTTTTCTTGTACCGCGACCCATTATAGCAACCTATTATTATCAACCAACGACTCTCATTAAAAACTGGAATAAAGCAAATGTAATACAGCTGCGTAAACAAAATATCTACTTACGACCCCCAAGAATGGTTCACGACCCCTCTGAGGCGGGACCCCAGGTTGAAAGCAACTGACATAACGAGATGTTATTGGCCAAGTCAGAATATGACCTTTAGCGACACCTAGCGGACAGGCAGCTATCGATTCAGGGCGTGGCGGGAACAACAAAATGAGAATGCAGGACATTGCGAAATTATCAGCTCTGTACATATCAACAAACTGTTTTTAGACAAAACAATAAAAGTCGATGTCGAAGGTTTTCACTCGCATTAATGTCAGTATCATCATCGGTCAGAAACAGGGTAACTCTTTCAATGAAGCCTGAAAATAATATATAAAGGAAATGTATCACCTGTTTTTTTAATGACAGAATGTGTTTTGAAACGCTTATAAAAACCGTTGTTTTCTCACTAATGGAGTTTCTAGTATTAGTTTAAGTCTTTGGAATTTTTGACTTTTGTGGGATGATTAGGGCTGTCTGAGAAAGTAAGCCATTCCATCTTTCGCTAACCTTTGTGATTCAAACATGTTAGAGCTACAATCATCAATCAGCTGAACCCGGCGTTTCTGATGTTTTATACTTTCATCAAAAATAAAGTAATTTCTGGTTTTTGATATTGCTTTTCCTCTTGCTGCATTCGTTTTACTTAGTGATTTGAGAAAAAATTGCATGAATAAACTATTTTCATTGATGGCGTGTGTTTAGGGGAGAAACTACTTTTTGCATAAGAAATAGGTTTGATCATCAATCCTGTATGCTGTTGTATTTCATTAACGTATCAGTAGTTAACGTAATTTGATTAAAAACAAAATTTTAACTTGTCAATACTTTGTCCATTTCCACACAATCCTCTACTGTTCATTCGATGCCGAATGTTTGAGCCGTCATTTGATTCGGAAAAAGTTTTATCAAAATTGTAATCACCGACATTGTGGTGTAAAGTTTCAGCTGCCTGGCGATAGTGGTCTTATCGATCGTTCGGTGTCAGTGGGAGATCGGTCTCAATTTGATCGTGACCTGAAGCAAAACTAAGCATTTTTCGTGCAATAGACAAGGCGTTCGGCCAGGTCGGCAAACTTTAAGCGCATCCACGTCGTCTCGGAGCTTCAGTTCCATTCCGGGACTTCATCTGCGAGCAGCTCAATTGCAAGGGTGTGGAGCGACAGGAAGACCATTGAATAATAAGTGTAGAATATTAACGCAATGAAACTGTTCATGATGCTGAAAAAATTGATGGGATTTAAAAAATTACTGATATGCAATTCTTTTTCCATATTTAAAGTTTGCTCTTGTAATTAGATACAAAACAAGAAACTTGGTTCCCTCAGTTTTCAAATGTTCGAATTTTCCAAAAACACTTTTTCAACTTTTTAACAAATATTTGAAAATTCTTTGAAACATGTTGCATTGATTTGGATTTGGATCAAGGCACTCGCAGCATCGAAGGACATCACCGGAAGTGTTACGCTTATATTAATCGCCCATTGAACTTAATAAAAAGCATCACCTGCAGACAGGGTGCGGATCGCACATGCTGCACAGCTGCTTTCATGGCCGGTTTAATTCCATGGTAATCTCGTTCCTCGCCATTCTTCTGGTTTAATTATAAGGCTATGGGCCTTTTCTTTGGTTTAGCAGCAGCAAGGCATGAACGGAGGGATTGTCAGAATTAAACGCTCCAGCAGCACCTGTGGGAAAAACAAATGACTTACTGTAAAAAAAATTATATTCTAGAAGACTTGCTCAAAGCGTTTCTATTATAATAGTCTTTGCAATGTTTGATCGCATGTTCAATTACAGTATATGGTGGNAAAATGGAACCCTNTTTTAAAGTTATCGCGTAAAGACGATAATAGAGTAGAAGGTGACAAGAATGTAATGCAGTACTGTACCAATGTATGCTCTGTATTGCAGGTAAATACAACTGTCAGTGATTTCAAATTATTGTTTGAGTTTTTCTTATCAGAGTATTTCCGAAAACACGATAGAGTAAGCGTCAATCCTAATCAAGGAACACCTTTAACCCTTGCCAGGCTCTGGCCTTCAACTAAAACGCCATTTGAGGAACGATTTATTGTAGTTCGGCTGTAAGGTGAGTTCGCCGTTAGCGACGTTTTTTCTCCAGTCCTTGAAGTGCCGTCATAGGGCAATTCTACTGCATTTCAANAGCACTTTTTTCTTATAAAACATTTGCAAACACCATCGCCGAAACGGCNCGTCGCCGAAATGTCCTAGACCAACCATCTCCGGACCATGCGCCCGTCAGGTAGCAATCGCAGTAACTTGCAGATACAAGCTGCTTTTACTGCAGTGACTGTTGTTATGAAAGAGTCTGTTTTGTTAATTATTCATCTTCTACTGTTTCTTCACAGTAGATAGTGTGAAATTTTTGCAATTATCAATTGTGATCTTTACTGGGTAGGAATTAATAGTGTTTGGGTTTGTAAGGGAGGAATGTGAAAAAAACTTTGAGAACCACTGTTTTAGAGCCTCTAGGCTCAGATTGTACAAGTGAGTACATCCGTTCCGAACTGAGCACTTCATGTCAACAACCCTCTGTGCTTCTCTAACATGGTCTTCCGCCGCTAAACATTTTCAAGCAACTGTAAATTCTTTTTGAGATCATCGCGCAGACAAAATGCCCACTGCAGCGGATGTGTGCTAAGCATCCAAAACAGGGGTCGGCAACCTACGGCCCGCGCGCCGGATCCGGCCTGCCAAGCAAAATCATCCTGCCCGCAACCCCTTGACCAAATTGTAGTAACTGTATCGCCCGCCTAGTGGTATTATAATTTACAGATCTGCCCTCCTTGCAACTTCTTGCATGGCATATTTATGAAGAGATACTTATGAGAAACCGCACTGTGTGATAAATGTGCTGTACATCGCATTTTGGGCTTTCGTTATGAATTGTGAAAATCAGGAGTTAATCTGATTGAAATTCCCTAAATTCCCAAGTTTTATCAACAGCATAAACAGCAAAGGGAACATAATTGTTGATGGAAAATTAGTACGGTTCGCCATACCTGGCAGAGTTTGTTTTTGGCACGCGACTCGGGAAACGTTGCAGACCCCTGATCTAAAATTAACAGCTGGTTGCCTCGAATGCAGTGGTTCTCAAACTGTTTTTGATCGCGTACCACCTGGTGTTTTTTTAATGTTGGAATCTACCACCTGGTTTCAGAAGAATGTAATTTGCTCAAATGTAATTAAAATTACTATAGCACACAAACGAATTAGCAACATTAGTATAACACAAGAATATATTTTTGCAAAGAGACTTGTACTTTGCGACACTTGCAATAATAGACTTGCATAAATTTTTAAATATGACCGAAAAACTGACCTCGTACCACCTGAAAAGCCCTCGCGTAGCACTACTGGTACGCGTATACCACAGTTTGAGTACCACTGTTCCAATGCTACGATCAAGTCATATTAGATTTTTATCCATGCGAAAAGCTTTGTGTGACGCACCCGCTCGTAATTATTCGTATGGATGAGCTTACTTTGTTTAATAAATATGCTTGTTTGTTGCAGGACAGGAAATTACTGTCATTAAAATGCGAGTCAATGTCGCAGTAGCGCTGTCGTTTGCGACTGCTTTGGTCGGTTGCTGCTTGGCTGAAGCCGACAACTCGGCTCGTGGTGAGCAGGACAAGAACAGGACTGTCAACGCTATCACTAATGTATCCGTCCTCAACGAAAAAGAATTAGAAAAAATGCTTCTGGAACAGCAGATGATTGAGAGTGCACGAAGTACGAAGTCACTATGAACTGTGTTTAAAATAAATAATCAGTTTTAAGCCAAGCATAAGATTGTTGGCTAGTGCGAAGAAAATAGTCCAAAGGAGTTAGACCATAATTTGTTTTCACATAAACTAATGATTTGAATAAATGTGAAAAAAGTGCCGCTTTGTCGCATCTTTTGCATTCTGACATCCAAATTTATGTTTTCATCCCGATGTTTAACAACGCATTGTTTCAATTTCCAGGATTCGCTTGCAGTTTTGAAGGAGACGTTTCTGCCGGTTTCGTTACCCCGAAGACTTGTCTGAAGGGTCAGTTCACACG
>JGI24158J21664_10007510_pt1 | contig 14483 bp, 10 predicted proteins | sample Ectturendosymbi3_FD_21664 | JGI IMG/M metagenome (IMG submission 21664) | reverse complement strand
TGAGTTCGACGATAGCCAAGACGACGTCCGACTGCAAGCCATGTCAAAGGAAGACAGGCGGACATACGAGCTAATGAAACAGTCCGTAGAGTACAGCAACGGTCACTGTCAACTTCCTGTCCCTTGGCGTTACGATTACCAGATATTGCCAGACAATATTGAAATGGCCGGAAAACGGCTTACTGGCCTGAAACGCCGTTTCCAGAGAAATCCTGAAGTTCATCAGAAGTACACTGACCAGCTAGGCTATTTTTCACTTGGCAACGTAAATGCCGCTATTTCCCAAACCACCGAGCAAGGCTTTGTCAAGCAGAACGTAATCATAATAATTACAAAACCACTCTGTTCTCGGTCTGCTACGCATGACAGGTCATGAGAAAATCGCATGTGTTTCGGGAGGCAATATTCTGTTACGCTTGGTAAACGACCGGTAGCATTTGATGTTGCTTCCACACATAGTTCGTGGCCTGAACTGAAGGGCTAAAGAGGTTTGCGCCAGTGGCGACTGGAAGACGGAAACGAGTTGTAGGGCTGTGAAGTTCAGCTGAGGACAAGTTAAAAAGCTTTTTCTCAATACGAAACCATGAGAAACTTACAGATTTTTCATTGTTCTATGTGCTCGAGGTAAAGGAGTTTCGGGGCAACTTTGCTGAAGTCGCGGTAATAGCGAGCAGAACTATCCCTTTCTGCATACAGTACGACGTAGCTTAAGTCAGTGTTTTTTTAAGCCGTTTTTGGGTGTCAAAATGACACGCTAAAATTTTGCAATGACACCCTTAATTCTGAAAGCCTAGATATGGTTTTGCTTTGTATTGGAGTAAAATGATTTCAGGAAAGCATGTTTTCCTGAACATGGCTATTGCAACAGACGGCTGCAATGTTATAGGCCGACACAATTTACTGGCGCAGAAGTTGGAAGCGAAAATTCTAAGTTTGGTATCTGTGCATTGTCATGCGCACCGCTTCAGCCTCTTACTTTATTGCCGCAGATTTGTACAATATGGGGTACGAAACTGCGAAAGCACTTCCATGCAATTGTGGAAGTGTTTTACTGTTTTACCGAATCGATCGGCTTGCCTGGCGATGCATCAGACTACAATGAAGACAAAAGGTCGGCAGTTGCAGCGCGAATGGGTAAAAAGGTGGTTGTCGAGAGATGCAACAGTGAGAGCTAGGAGTGAGATTTTGGCTTTTGGGGCCGCACTGAATTAAGCCGCGGTCAAAAAATAAAAATGATGCAATGTGCGTTGTTTCACTGCGATTTATGAAAACAAAAAATTTCAACATGCTGCTTTCTTTTTGTCAACATTGGCACCTCACCTGACAGAACCGAGCAAAGTTTTTTCTGGCGGGATGTTTTGACTTTACACAGGTGAAAGCATCCGTAGAACTGTGCATCAATCAGCTCTTTGATGCCTCTGCTAAATCCGAGCATAAAGCTATTTGTGAAAAGTTTGATAGTGAATTAGGGGCACTTGGAAAGCTGAATGATTTGGCTGACTCGGGTGTGTCAAGTGGCATGGCGTTTTGGAAGGATGACGAAAGATTAGCAAATTGGTCGTCCCCATGCACAAAGCGGAGACAGGAGTTAATGAACCCACTACCGCGACATCTCTTTGCTGAGCCTCCCAAGTAGAGTGTATGTTAAGATGCCCCGAAAATAATTGAACCAGTGGCGTAGCAAGGGGGAGGAAGCTGTCCTGGGCCCCGAGCGGAACCTTCTGGGGGGGCGGCACTTTGTTGATTAAAATAAATTTTGATAGGAGTTTAAAATTTCTGAGTGTTTGATTGTGATCTTCTAAATGCTTTATTAATTCTTATATCTTTAAATAAGCACGAAATATGACCTTTTTCATTTTGTATTCTTGTAAGCAAATTTGAGAAATGGAAAGGGCGCACTTTTATGGGCGGCACTTAGCCTCGCCACACCACTGCATGAAACCAAAGCTGGATGATGCCAAGTGTGGTGTTTGTCGCAGCCATAGCACTACAGAAGAATTTCTACTCTCCAACAAATTTTCAAGAAATCCTGGGAACATGCCAAAGACTTATATACATGTTTTGTCGACCTCAGGAAAGTGTATGGCCCGGTTCCTCGTGAAAAGCTTTGGGTGATGTTGTGGGAGTACGGTGTTGGCGGGCACCTGTTGCTGGCAGTCAAGTACTGTAACTGTATTCCTGTTCAGAAGATTGTGTCCCTGTCGACGGAGTTAACTCACAGCCGTTCAGTGTTGGCGTTGGACTCCGACAATGGTGTGTGCTGTCACCACTCCTCTTCATAGTCTATATCAGGGTTCTCTACTTTGCGGCCCGGGGCGAAATTCCACCTACGAAGTCATTTCACCCGGCCGCAAAACACATTTTCCCAATAATGAAAAAATAATACATTTACGAAAAATGTATTGATTTGGTAGAATGTAATATATCCCAAAAAATCACATTACGCAAGATGTCTGGCCCTCGAACTATTGTGCAACAGCTGACGTGGTCTCTCCCAAGAAATTTGAAGAGCCCTGGTCTATGAATTGGATTGACAGTCACAGACCCGTCGACAAGGATGTTACTGTTGGGAACTGCAGGATAAACCGTTTGTTTTTTGCATACGGATTGGTACTGCATCCATGGATCTTCGCAACAGGGTCTTCAGCACACATTTGATCGGTTTTATGCTGCGTGCGACCAGGAAGGAACGAAAATCAGCTCTGAAAAGATTGAGGTGTTATGTACTCGCCCAAGGCAGTGTTTCCTGCAAGTGAGCACAAATACACTGCAGCAGGTGGAGACGTTCAAGTACCTTGGGATGGTATTCACGAGTGATGAAAGTCAGAACAAAGGGGTTGATACACGGATTGGTGAAGCAAACGCAGTTCTGCGTGACCTTTATTGCTCCGTGGTGACGTAACAGTGGTTTTCAAGCAACGCAAACTTTTCAGTTTTTAAATCGGTCTTTGTTCCGATCCTCATCTATGATCATGAATCTTAGGTGAAAAATAAACGGCAGAGATGGGATATTTGCGAAGAGTTCTCGGTGTGACACTTCGTGACAAAGAGCACAGGTCTGAAATCCGTAAAGCCCGGCATGTCGAGCCACTTCTCCGAATCGAGAATCGATAGATCCCAGCTATGTTGCTTCGACCATGTGTCCAAAATGTCCCAGGAAAGAACGGCGAACTAAGTCCTTCAGGCTACAGTCTACAACCACGGGAAAGCGGCCCAAAGTTCGACCAAGGACCAGGTAGAGTGACTACATCTCCGACCTTGCTTGGTCTCGTCTTGGTGTGGAGCCAGAACTACCTGAGATTTCTGTTGATAGCGAGGTAGTTTGAGTCCTCCTCCCAGGGCTGCAGCCTCCGCGACTCTCCCCAGAGCAGGGGTCACCAGGGGTCACCGACCTTTTTGAAACTGCGAGCTACTTCTTGTGTACCGATTAATGCGAAGGGCAACTAGTTTGATGCAAACCTCTGAAATACAAATTAAGCTCAATTTACCATTAGTTATTTTGGTATTGATATTCGTTAATGTGAAGACATTGATCATTTTAGAACAGGCCCGCGGGCGACTTACATGGTCCTTGCGGCCGAAGTGGTGCCCGCGGCCACCACGTTGGTGACCCCTGCCCTAGAGGCAAAGCGGGCACGAAAATGAGAAAATGAATGAATGCGCAGACCTACATTGAACCATTCTATTTATGAAATTGTCTTCAGTTGTTTGGCAAAAGTGAATGTCGTATTCAAATAATTGAGCGTATTTGGACGGACATTTGCGTTTTTGTAAAAATGAGTTAAAAGTTTCAGACATAGAAGGGAAAATGGTGTTGACACCCTAAAGCTCCACAACGACACCCTTTCAAAAACCTTAAAAAAAAACACTGGCTTAGGTGATGGAAACATCCCATGTCGAGAATCGCAATACTTCGGGGCGATCGCATGGCAATGAGTAGCGTAACGGAGTGGAAGACCTCTTGGAGAACTACTTGATGTAAAATGAAAAGCAATGACGTGATCATTTGGCTTGTCAATAGATTTCGAGGTTTAGATTTCAAAAAGGCTTTGCTATGATGACGCACTGCATGTGCAAAGAAGAGAACAGAGTCTTTGAGTGTCATTCGTTCAAAATGTTTAATGCTTCCAGGGGCAGATCCAGCCGGTAGGTTTAGGGGGGGCGATTTCAGTAAAATTAGTTAGTCTATTATCATTACGGGTTCACTACTGCAAGAGAGATGGAGTATACTTCACAACACTGCTGTGATAAAAAAATGGACGGCAAAATGGCCTTGTATCGCGAATGCTGTTTTCCGAATTGTGCAAAAGCATGGTGAATAAAGTTACTCTCGTAGGCTTTAGGGGGGCGATCACCCCTCACTGGATCCTCCCCTGAATGCTTGTGGGTTTATTACTCGAAGTGGATGTGTTTAAATGAAGACCGATTTTTTTTAGTTTCCTCAACGCCTCCCTTTTTGACTCTTGTTTCAAAGTGCACTTTCTTAGGTGAAAACAATATGAGGTAAACCTGCAAAAAATTTTGAGTTGAAACAACGAGTATTAAAGATAGCTGCAACTCGGACAGCGGGCAGGCCTGCAACAACGGTTCGCGACTGGACATTGACCAGTGTCCCTGCATTCCAAAAACATCGTATTTTATTGAAAATTGGTAGAACGTCAGCTTTTACTTTATCTGAGGTTTAGATGTAAGTGCACGCCAGAAATTGATGACCTTTCCACATAGCCTTTTTCGATATTTCCGAAAAAATTGCAGCAAAAATCTGTTGCCTGAAACGATGTTGTGATTTTGCGCATAAGCTTGAAATTAATCAACTGAGGATGACATGTAATGAGAGGGTTGTTGTTTGTTAAAGGAATTGCATTCCACTGGACTCCAAGTCGCTAAATCAGCAATAGATTACAACTACGCGGAGAAGGGTAAAAAGTACATGTTAGTAATTTCCGTAAAAATTGATCTTACATAAAAATGGCACTACTTGCTGAAATATCATAGTTCTTATAAGGTTATATGTCTTCACTGTCTCAAATACAGGGAATGGTATCCTACATGCTACAATGTGTGGAAGTCTTGCGACTTGCTACCACGTCCGTTGCGTGTTGATGCTTTTTACTACCTATAACCTACGCATACCAATGCATAGCTTTGCAAGTTAGAGCTTGCAGGAAATCTGCAAGTTGAAGGCGAATTATGTCACGCGATGGCGCCCGCGGACTTGTTACCGCCTTGGTGTGGAGTCAGGAGAACTATCAGCGATTGAGAAAAACTGAAGCGAAATCGATTTCGTAGAAAAACAATTTGCGATCAGATTCGGCTCCGCTACCCTTGTGGTGTCTTGATGCTGAAACTGTGATGTATTTCGAATCTTTCTAAGGCTGCTTTTCCCGCGACCCTCGCTAGAGGAGAAACAGCCATTAAAGTGAATGAATGCCGTCCGCTGGCCAGCAGCCCTTCCGACATTTTTCAACCGCAAAACTTGTAGGCAAATACACAATACACTGCCAGGGTTTGAAGCAGACTCGTAACCAGCTTGGCGGCTTGGGACATAAAGGGGGTGCGAAGAGTTTTCTGAGAGGGACCCAAATTTTTTAAACTATGTCCAACACATTTTTCCATGGGCGGCGAATCACCCCTGTCCCCTCCCCCAGTTACGGGCTTGTTTTGAAGCAGAAATCTCCTTTAAGACGCTTTGCGAACTCATATCCGTTCTCAGCACTTCAAACCACAACAGGAAATGTTAAGTAGCAAGAAACCACCGTCGCTCCTTCACAGAAGCGTAATCCAGGCTTTGACGGGATGTATACAACACAATCTCAATAACAAAGCTGTAGGTCGTTTGAATAGTGCTCTCGAGCTGCGCTTTGGACGCCACTGCACTGGGCGTTTGTGAGCTTTTTGTTTGTTAAACGTTTGTTTCCCCTTTTCTTCACTTTTGCTGCTTTTAATGACATCCAGTGACATTGCTGCCAGAAAAAAGAAGAAACCACCTCTTCTTCGTTTGTTGAACGATAGATTTTAAGCATTGGTTAGTGTAGTAGAAAAAATTCGCTTGTAGCGATGATGGGACATGACATCGCGTGGCTTTGTTCGTGTTACAGAAGGTTCAGGTTAAATCCTGAAGTAACACCGGCAGCTTCTTGCTGTTCTGATTGACTGGTAGAAACAGCTTGATCAAGTTTTGGCCAAACTGAGACAACTGCCATCACAAGCTTTTTATTGTAAGCTGAAGTGCCACGGTATATGCTACGAATGCTTTTCAAAGGTATGATGTTCTGGGGCTGATTTGTAAGCACATGGTGCATTTAATGCTTGATTCTCATTTCCAATATCAGTATATTTTCCAGTATTGATGAAAATATTTCAATTTCATCATCAACAGCGTTGGTTTCATACCAGCGGTACTAATGCGCTTTTCAGGACCATGCACCGTTCCAAACGCTTGTCATTTCCTAGCAGGTAATTGGTTAATCCTACGCGATAATGGCGCCAGCGCCTTTGTGACGCCACATCCCGTCCCGGTCAAATTATCCGCTGTGTAATTATCGGAAGGTTATTTGTATTATTCTACCACATGCTGCTCGCTCACATGCGGTGAGCCTTCGTGAAGATAAGCTCCAATAAATCGTTAGTCGAGAAAAGGACAGTAATAGCAGTGGATGCAGTGTTTTTTGTTGACAATGCAGATGAACTCTCACTGAAGCTTGCTCACAGTGCTCAAATAGTCGTGCAATGGCAGGGGTGAAGTTTAGTTGCTCATGATTACACCGCTGTCTTTCAACCAGCGCCTCTTGGAACTTCTCAAACACTGCTTTGTTGTTCAACATTGAATGCTGGTGGTTATTCGAATAAGATCGAGACTAAACTTGCAGGCTTGACTGGCCGCGAGACAGAAACATCAGTGTTTGTTTTGATTATCGGATTTACTCAGTTGCTAAAGTTAACATCAAGTCGGAACGCTGGTATTCGCTGAAAGCGAATTTGCTTTAATACTATAGTGTTCAGCTTTCGAGTGGTTATTGATGTGCTGCTTGAGTTTCCTATTTGTTTTGATCTCTGTACCTCCGTGAGAATTTAGACATCAACTTCATACTTTTTTACAAAACATTACCTGTGAAGGTAAAAAAGGTGCTCAGTGTCAGCACTTGGTCTAGTCCAGCTATGTCCAACCCGAATGGCTGTTGGGACCCAGTTAATATCCCAACGTGGCTTACTGAGCCAAAAATTATGTTTCTCTCTTAACCAGGGCAGCACATTGAATGACATATTAATGAGGGCCGCACACTGAATGACTTACTTTGATCTTAACAAAATAAATTTAGCTCAAGCTAATGTACTGAAAGCGTTCAAATCCTAACCGCACTGTTAACAGACGTGATAACGTGGGACTGAAGACCCCCTGCATTAAAAATGTCAAATTAAGATTGTCAAAATAAGGACAGGTTGTCAGTGTGCAGGATACTTTTACTGCAGCGAAAACCTAAAGTGGGTCGCACAAAACCTTCGACTGGGCCACATGCGGCCAAAGGGCCGCGGGTTGGACATAAGTGGTCAATCTCAATGTGGTCGTAAAGATTCAAGTCTCTTAAGAGCCTGTGCTTCGTATCTGACGTGTACGTGAATTCTCTATTGCTTGTTCACCAAAGTTTTTATTTTTGAAATTCGTAAATATAATTTTTATCGTCCCAATTTGAAAAATCGTTTTAAAATTGAATGCGTCAGAATGCCGCGTGCAAGCACCTGACAATATGAATCATCATGCGCATCTGTAGTTCAATGCCTTCGTTGCGAATAACGTCGAAATAAGTCTCGGGTCGTGTTCAGCCATAGATGAAATTTCAATAAAAAGCGAAACTGTGCTAAAAAATGCCAGAAAAAAGCCAAACTTTGTTTGGTGTATTGCATTTCCTTTGTCACAAAAAGCAATTGCAAGAACCATGCTTGTGTGTCTCCCTCCGATAACACCGAAATAAACATTTGCATCCGAACGAGTGGTTGTGCGGCAGATGAAAAGCTTCGGGACCGTTCCTACGTTCAGGTGCCGGAAATGAACTCAATGAATATCGAACTAATTAACAAATAAACCTAAAAGTAAACATGAAAAGAATTGCGCGGCCGTTTTGTCGTATCTTGTAGCATACGAGACACAAATCTATCATGCCTCTGATTTGAATTGTTGCTTGCGTTTTGCAAATAATTTGAATGAGCTTTCAGGGCTGAGGATGCGCAGTGTTGCGCGAAATCGATTTCCCATAAAAAATTGCTTGTTTGATTCGCTTGTTTGGTCATTGCGAAGACTAGTTTAGTCACTTGAATACTGATATGTGCAGGTTTGAATCATCGCAAAATGAGCCCAGTCAGTTGACTCCTCGAAAGCTTGTAGCAAACCTAAAGCTTTTAATTGAAACTATTTTGCGTATTGGACTTCTTTCAATTTGCATTGAGCTCATGAGGTCAAGACATTTAAAATCCACTGCTAGGCTACCAATGGCTAGCTGCCATCCATCCCGAAACGAGCTCACGTCCAAATGTAAAACATTTGTGCTAATGTTTGCATTGCCCAGGGTAACCGATGGCGGGCAGCATAACGTTTCTTACATATTTGATGAACACTTCCGTGGACGCGAGGTTTGAAACCGCCAGACTGGCCGCACGTCACAGCAACCGAAGGTTGTGCTTCAACGGTTCGCCGGCTGTAATACTATCAGCTACCAAACCTTGTGAGCGGTGCTCCTTTTGTTCTTTACCGTTCAGTGTGGTGGCGTTTTGTGGCATTGACACGCGACATTGATTTCACGACGTCTGACAGTCGCCACGTACAACAAGCGTCACCAAGCAGCAAACAAGAATTAGCTACAGTTGCTGAGGTCAACTGTTTGTCTTCTACGCAAGACACAAACTTGAAGATCAGAAGGTTGTTTTGTTGTTTATGAATAGACTGCATGTTTTCTTTCTTCCATTCACGTGTACAGCAATCGTGAGGAAGTAAAGATTACGAGTTATGACTCGATTTTTAATTTGTTTGCGTTTGAAAGAAAGGGAGTCACGCGAGGAGAGGAATTGACGCAATTGCTGCAATCTGTGATACCAGTCAGTCTCAGTAGCCTTCCGCTGTGTTTTCAGTCAAACAAACCGCATCAGCCTCCTGTCCGACGGGCTTGGTTTGTTCCATGTTCGAAATTTGTGTCATTCAACTCCTAACGTGAACCCCCGCTCGTAGGTTTGAAAAGATATCGTGTAATTGTGATCTTTACCATAATTAACGATTGGATTAAGTTTTGTTCCGTAATGTTTTCATTTCACCGGATTCTGTTTTGTTCTTGATCTTTTAAACTACTTTTGAAATGCGCCGTTTTAACCTTGTTTGTAAATAGTATTTGGTTTCTGTCAAGAACATGAACCTTGCTGGGGATAAGGATGGATTTCAATGTCTCGTACCTGCTTACATTACACAACTTTCAAAAGCGCGTGAAGAAAGCAACTGTGCATCATTTAATTTGGAAATGTTGGGTTTACTTGATCTGTAAAAACTGGGAAATGCAAATGGTGCTTTCAATGCAGTCTGTAAACACAGACATTTTGAATTTACAAACGTCTTTGCAACGAAGAAAGTTTTGGTGGATATTTGAATGTAAGTCACGCCTCTAACACCCAACTAGATCACAAAATGTCGGTGGTCAGCATGAAGCAAACTTATTTTGCTTCTTTTGCATAAGTTAGTTTGTCAAAAGGTTTTGCGTTGAAAAGTGGGGCAATAGAGGTTCTCATTTACGTAAGACGATAGTGCTGTGCTGGAGTGTGCTGCCGCCTGCAATAGTCTGCATTTTTCGGCAGCATGCCGCTCCAAGCATTCTCCGTTCTTCCGTTTTGCAAGCAGTTTATTGCGTTAATTGTTCAGAGGCAGTCGGCTATATCGTTGGCGGACGTAGGAGGAAATTGTACGGTGTGTACGAGACGACCGCGAAATATGCATTATGCATCTCGCATGGCTGGCTCAGATTGCTTTGCTAATCTTAGCCATCACTCCGCTCATATTTCGATTGAACCCAGAAAAGATGAGCCAGGGTTTCCATGCGGTATTGAAAGTATTGAAAATGTATTGAATTGTGAAAGTGGTTTTCAAGACCTTGAAAAAGTATTGAATTTGGCCAAAATGTACATAAAGTATTGAAAAAGTATGGAAATTCTAAATTCAACCATTTGTTTATTCAAATTTTATTCTTCACCACTGGTGGCAGTTCTGCAGATGTTTTCTACATTGTGGTCCATGAGTAAAATGTTCGAAAGTTGAAGCTAAATGATGGTATTAAAGTCTTTTAATTTAGTATTGAAAAGGTATTGATGAAGTGTGGAAAATGGTTTTTAAAAATGTGTGGGAACCCTGTAACATGCTCATGTTTTGGTACCAGACGATGCAGAAAAATTTTCATAAACTACGAAGGAAAAAATCAAGATTTTAATGCTTGGGTTGAATCGTTTTGGACCTTACTTTGTGCGAAGAGCCAGTGACCTAGTTGCTGTGCGTAGGCGTGGCACGTGGTCCCAAGTAGATATTCGAGAGCACTGTGCAGATGCGATTATGTTACAAGAACAATAAGAACAATATCCGCTTTCGAAAAGCTTCAGAAAAAAGCTTAAAAGTGTGAAGGGACTGTAGCCAAAGCGGTACGAAATGTACAACAAACAGCAGGGTATGTCTAAGAATGAATTGTCTGGGTGATCACTGTCGTCCGGACAACGTGAAAAACAAATGAACTTTTATGCAGATGTAATGGCGTTGACAGTGGATGTAAAAGTTGGCGGCTATGCTTAGCATTCCTTGACAGGAAACTGATGTTGTCAAGATTTGATCTCATATAGAGCTAATGAAGAGCATGTTTGAAAGAATCCTCTGCACTTGAAACTGGATATTTTAAAAATCCTCGCTAGTGATTATTATGGAATAAAACGACTTGAAAAGGCAAAATATCACGGTCAAGCTTTTACCCCCCCCCCTCTGCCACACACGTCATCAACACTGTCAAATGTGAGAAAATAAAAAAGAACATGCGTTGGTTAGACGTATTGCTGACGTATTGCTGCATCCAAATCCAATTATTTTGGGATATTAGGAAAAAATTCCCCCAGTATTTTGAACATTTTTAATCCCTCCGAAAGTTTTGGAGCTAAAAATATTGTCATCAAAACTTTGGCGAATTACAAACAATTGAACGTGCGGTTACGATGCATGTATGACATAAATTTGTTGAGAAAGACAAGCTGAGGTAGTGCAAGATCTCATCCATCAAAAAGCAAGAACTATAAAAAGAGAAGTATCTTGTAGGGCGTAGGCAATGCAAAACCGGCGAAAATATTGGCATTATTCAAAACCTTAAGTCAAATAGGCAATTCATCGTCTTTCACACGACTCCATTCACAGGTAGATTCCAGCAATACATCATTTGTCATTTTACTGACCGCAAAACAATCCATAAAATGGGAGTAGAAAGCATTGGTGTAGGAAGCATTGAAAGAGATGCTTTTGTTCCATCAACTCGCAATTCCTCTTCTATATTGCCATATAGACCAAACAAAATTGCCGGAGGATCAAAACAGAAGTGCATTTAGCCTTTTTGAGTTTCAATGCATAACCGATGAGTTGGTGCGCAGCAGTATTTTCAGGTTTTATGATAATTCTTTTGTGTTTCAATGGATAATCACCTGGTGCGGTGCCAACATTTGGAAAATACCATATTCTTCTGTATCAGTAGTCTTCAAGCAAATTAATGCAGCGGCCGTATAAAATGATCTTTCTTATGACAAAACCAAAACATGAAAAGTATTCTTCATGATACGAAAAGTGGTAACTTTGTTCGGGGATTCAGATTAATATTTAGCAAAAAAGGGATTTCTCCATCTTATGACTTCTTTTGCATCATGGCAGGCCATTCTTTTGCTAGACAGGCCATCATAGGCGTAACCAGTGGGGGGCAATGGGGCTATGGCCCCTCCCCTAATTTCAAGCATATCTTGTCATTTTGTGCTTTGAGATGCAGTGTCCCAAACACAATACTGTTGCTCGCAAGTCAAACTATTTGCGACCCCAAAATTTAGGGCTGGCTATGCTGCTGAGGTCATCGATATTACTGGCCTTACATGAACTGTCGGCAGACAGTTTTTCTAATGTACAAAGTCTGCCGTCCCCCCATATGCAACACATTGAGACAGAGTCACTAGCAGAAGGGAGTTTGACGGGTGTTGCACGGTTCGAAGGGAAGTTTCTAAATTCACCTTCCTCCGGCCAAGGAATGAAAGCGCTGGTGGCACGGTTTTCGATGTAGCAAAAGGAAATCGGGAGTGATTGATGTTCGGGTCAAAAACTTCCGGCATTGAATCCTTGTTGTTAGTCTAGCTGGGAGGTCATTTCAGATAGAAGGTGGGTGTTGGCAGATTTGAAACGCTCAGCTAGACGAGGATGACAAACGAGTTGTCATTGTTTTCAAAGCCACCACACTGCCTCGAATCTGCCTGATCATTGGCGCTCGCTGTTATTCGGTTGGATCTTTTGATGCAGAATGTGGTGTCTCTAATATCGCCATTTGCGCTGACCCCTAATGACGTCACTGCTTCAAACGTCCCTTGAATGAAACGCGATCGTACGTTGCGATGACGTCGCCGTTGGGAGCTTCCACCGCAATTCAAGTGCTGCAACGCATGCCTTCGTCTGAAGTAAAAATTAGGTGATCTTAAGATAAGCTGCGTACGACAGTCACTTCCTTGCACCTTGCAAGGGGCAGAGGTTAATATACAGCAACAAACTGCGATTAGGGCCACCTGTGTAATGTTTGTTTTGGCAGGGTCGGTGCTGTTTGATTTATGCTCGTGTGTCGTGATGTCATGGGTCGACTCGCCAAGCACGGTCAATCCCACGTGATCCAGTCACACGTGTCTTTACCGAGGCTAGGTCGCCCTCCTAACATCTTTTTCATAACCTTCCACATTTATGTGCTTTGAGTCATTGACCTGTTAAGATTTCTCCACAATGCTGCCAGGAACCCAATCATGATGCCAGGAGCTGGCCGCAGTTTGACAAAATGTTACGGGCGCGGCCCATGCGTTCTGGATAACTAAATTTATAAGCTTATAACCTTGTGAAGTTTGACATCAGTTTCTCTTTGACAAGTCAATCTATATACCGTAATTCCTGCACTAGTGACTGTTTTGCGGTGATAAAGACGGAATTGCAAACATGTTTACGCTGATGTAAAGCACGAAGACGTGATGTTCCCGGCTACGACGATGAAGCACTTTGCACATTCCGGCCATGTTCTTTGTGGTAACGTCACTTCTACAACACTCACAAACGCCGCGTCAAAAAACCTGCATCGATGATAAAATTTCTTTGAATAGATTTTATTTGAGCAAGGACTGAGGATGCGTAATTATACGTGAAATCGATTTCCTATTAAAAATTTGCTGATCGATTCCTTGCTTACCCCCTTGCCGTGAGTCCATACTCGATAATAAAACTTGCAAGGCGCAAAATTTTGCTCAACTGTTCACGCTGTGGTTCTCGTCGTACTTGCCCTGAACGCACAACGTGTGGGTCGCTCAAGGAAACGCCCAGAAGGAATGACCAGAAGTTTTGATGTGCATTTGTTCCGAGAGATGCAACTAACAACACTGTGACGTGCAAAAACGTTGAGCAGCGTTGCACGAAAGCGAATCGCAAAGAGGCATCGCTGCGAGCGCAGGCAATTCAGGCGTTACTGCAGGAGCAACACGAGATCTTCATTTGTTTTCTGCGCTTTGTGGTAGAAAAGCAAACTCCGCAGCAAATTCGCGATGTTTCGAAGTTCTCCAGCAAAACTGCCAGTCGTCGTCCTTGGCTCGTGAAAAGCAGTTTTTTCTTAAAAAGCCGCAGTTTTGAATTCCTGTCAAAACCGAGTTTTCGTGAACATCACCAAAGTTTTAGTGCTTTTAACGGAGTTGAAACCGGTCACAAACGTTTGGTGTGGTCAAGCTCGCCTGTTTCTTTGAAGCAGTTTGTTCAACGCCAAGACGTAATCTTCGAAACAGCAGTGCATAAATGTTTGTCTTCAAACAACTGATGAAGTTTTGGGCAGTGTCGCACGTAGGTTTTCGTGTAACTTCTCAGTCACAGCATCAAATCACCTTTCGAACGGTAAAACTGCAGAAAGAAAAACCAGTGGCCGGGTTAAGTTCGCTGCAAAAGGTTCGATGGATTCGTTTTCGTTCCAGCTTTTGTCGAAGATTCCAATTTTCACTGGTGTTTAGGATGCAATTAGGAATTGTAGTCACACTGCGCAGTGCAGATGGTGCAGATTAAGTTACTGTGCAAGGTTTATTCAGTGCTCTTCCTATTCCTCCAATGACTGTTGGCTAAGTAGGGAGCAGGTTAGCGCGTTATACGTTGATACTCTCAGTACAATACTCTTAAGAAAGTGTCTGTAACCCTGTGGTTCTGCCTCCAACGCCGTTGTAAA
>JGI24158J21664_10007509_pt1 | contig 14483 bp, 14 predicted proteins | sample Ectturendosymbi3_FD_21664 | JGI IMG/M metagenome (IMG submission 21664) | reverse complement strand
TGACTAGATGACCGCCACGGTCTTTCGCCAATCCTATATGACACAGCGCCCCTCTTTGTTTACACTGATCAAGTATTGTGCCATTGTGTTTTCATTTGCTCCAATGTTCGCTAATGGTTGGCTTACTGCATGCGATGGCTTTTATGATGCTTCTGCTTGTTTGGCTGAGTCATATGAAACAATAAACCATTGACCATTGACAACATACGATATGAATCAATGCAATAACATGTGGCTATACATATTCAATTGAGCCTGCAACCAGACGAGGGGCAACCAAGCAATTGCCCCACAAATTTTCAAAAGCATGTATAGATCTATGTACAACAAGTAACAATCATTTTACCACCCTCCCCCATGAAAATATCAGATAGTTACAGGCCTGGATTAAATAATTTGATTTATAAGGTGGCTTGTCTGCACTTTTTCTAAATTACGCCCAAACATTTAGAAGGCACATAAAAAAGTACTGGTGTAAACTGGGTCAAATGAAGAACATAAGACTCATTTGAAACATGTGATATCTTGAAATTTTGTAATTTTGAAACCTTGTGCTATATAAATTTCATGTAAACCAAAGCAGATTTGTTTTTCAAAGTGTTTCTCAAACAATGTAGCTTAGCTTAGCATGGCATGCCATGGGTAGTAATTTTTATGCATTATTTTTTGCTGTTGGGCAATAGCAAAAGAGCAGCTATATTTAATCATGTCAGTCCAAAATTTTGATCCATATAGGGGCTAGTACCTGGGTTCATAAACTGGGGATCGTGAAAGGTTTTAAACACGGGGTGCGAGTATGGAAGCGGCATGTTCTTTAAAATTATTAAATGCATTGTGTTTGTCATTTGTAAATTTGATTATCATATCACTATAAACAACATAATCAAAACAAAACAGACAAGAAAATAATTCATAACAAACTGAAATAAAGCTGATTTGAGATGTATGTTGTCTTCAACAAATCCTCATATTCAACTACTAGTTTCCAAAAACACAATTGCATCGTTCCTGTTCAGCAGGATAATTGCAAATAAAATCTTGCTTTTTTGTGTTTTGAGGTTGGGATGTCTAACACCAAAGTGGGTGTGACTGAAAAAGTTTAGGAAATATGGACTAGAAGATGGAATTGAGAATTTTTTAATGAGTTTGCTTCATGAAATTGCAATCACTCAAAAATTACTTATGGAGATTGTCAAAACAGTTGAGGTTATTTTTTGAAGTTTTCTCAAGTCCTTAGTTCTTGTTAGAAGGAGATCAAGTAAAAAATCTTTTGCCTCAAGTCGTTTTACTGCACTTGGACACTGAATTATTAAATACAGCATTTTATTATATAGTGGGATCTTTTGTCCAGCTACAAGAAAGCGTGTTGGCTGCGGTGATCTCGAACCATGAAAACTTATAATATACATGCTGTACATGTGTTGAATACTAGTTCTTGTAACAGTGACATCAACAGCATGCAGTGGATTGGTGGAAGTCAAGAGATTGTGGACTTCAGTGATGTGTTATCCACTGATGTCATAAACACGCAAAACCAGGTGTGTTGTTTTAAACGTGTTAATGTGCTGCATCACATTAAGCATTGCAAGGTAAACATCTGTGTACTTTTCAGTTGTATCCTATTCAGTTTTTGTGTGCAAAAATTGAAATACCCGTAAAGTTCAATTAACACTTGCACTATACCTATGCAATTTAATGGAAACTGATAGATGATAGATATGGTAAAACTTGTCGGACTGTGAGGGAGTCCTGTATTTTATATCAAGCAAATTGTGTGAACCCTATGCAAACGTCTTCCCACTTTCTTGTTAAACCCAATTTTTTGTATTTTGCATCAGGCTAAAAGAAAGCTACACTTGGATGCTCATTACACTGTTAATTTAGTTCCTGTTCAAGGCAGTGGCCAATCTTCATATCCTCAACCTGCGTTTCAAGTGGTGTGTATGCGCATGTTTTACTACAAAATAACTTTTCAAGTATTGACCTTGCAAAGTGAATAAGAATAACCTGCAATCATAAAAGCTGACAAATTCCATTCGTTCTGTGTTGCATGGTAAATCGAAGATTAACCGCTGACTTTTGTAAGTGAAGTCAACTTTCAGTATTTCAGCGCCAACAAGCGTTGGGCTTAATTGTCACATTTTCCCGCCAAGCTTTAAGCAAATTTGTCCCTGCTAAGCAGCGAATGAGTGCATGTATTTGGGATGTGATGCACATATTGCTCAGGCTGAGGCAATAAAACTGGCCTAGCGTGAGCTCACTGGTGCCATAGGTTGCTCCGACCAACGACGCAGCAAACTTTACGAGATCAGTTTGGTTCAGTGTAAGATCAACGTTCGTAAGCAGCCTACGTGGTAGTAGACTCTGAAAGCAGTCTGTTCGTTCTGTGGACACGTAGTTGCCAACTTTTCTAGGCCGCAGCACACTTTGCACCTCAGTTTTTCACACGCGGCACACCAAACCTAATGACTGAACCGTAACTAATATAAACATCCTGTTTCGAAGCGTCGTATACGACAGGTTCAACCAAGTCGTTACCAGTTTTGAAAATTTCGCGGCACTCTGGTTAGGAAGCACTGCTCTAGACCAGGGTCTCATAACTACGGCCCGCGAAGCCAACACGTTGGCTGCCGGGGTACGATACATTCGTACTTCGAAATCAGCCTAAAACCAGCAGTTTTCGGTTGCCTTGCCAACGCCATAGCTCCTCCGCCGATTGTGCTAGGGAGCTATACAAGCCCTCAAAAGATTCGGCAAGACTTCTAGTCTGCAATGAAAATAAAATTTTTTGGGGTTTCGTTTTTTTTGTGAGTGACGTCATAAGTGAGGTAGGTTTTGGCCACCTTGGCTCATGTTACCTGGCCAAGGGCCCAACCGCTAGACGGAAGTATTTCGCTGAAGTTTTCATTTGAACCTAGGCTAGAATCCTAGTGTTTTAAAAGCCTGTGGGTCGACTTTCTAGCGTTTCTGGTTCAAAAGACAGGGTTCCCACGTGGTATTGAAAGTATTGAACAAGTATTGAATTTCAAAATTGGTTTTCAAGACCTTGAAAAAGTATTGAATTTTACCAAAATGTACATTAGGTATTAAAAAAGCATGGAAATTCTAAATGGAAAAGAAATCTCAAGTATCTGAGCAGAATTTCACTGAAGGCAAAGCACTTCATTATTTTTGCAGTGTTATGCAATGTGCAAAGTTGAGTTTCATGATTAAGAATTTAAAAAAATGAAGAGAAGTAATGGTATTGAACTTCTTAAATTTAGTAGTGAAAAAGTATGGAAAATGATTTTTTAAAATGCGTAGGAGCCCTGAAAAGGTATGATCTAAAATAAACAAATTAATTATTTTGTTTACTTTCGATCATAACTTTTGAATGCCAAAACCCAGCAAGTCATCCAAAGTATGAAAAGGCTCGGATTTTAGCCTAGTCTCCAATCAAAACTTCAGCGAAATACCACCATCTAACGGTTTGGGCCCATGGCCAGGTAAAGTGGGCCAAGGTGGCCTAAAAGTCCTCCACTTTTGACATCACTAAAATACATTTTTTCGAGTGCAAAATTAAAACCAAAAAAAAGTTTTTTTTTCGAGTGCAGACTAGAAGACTTGCTGAGTCTTTTGAGCGTTTAACAGCTCTCTAGCGATTTCGGCACCGTAGTTACGCCCGTGCAAAGCCACGTGCGATTCGGCTGTTTTCGTGAGAACCGCTTGAATTAACCCGGCAGCGAAGGTGCTTGGGCCCGCGAAGATACTTTGCCAGTAATAAAAAATAATATATTTACGAATTGACTATCTCAAAACAATCACATTACGTAAGATGTCCGACCGTTGAGCTGTTATGTAACAGCTTATGTGGTCCTGGGATAAAAAAAGTTTGGAGAACCCGGCTCTAGGTCATATAAAGCAGCTATATATAAGCAAAATGCCTTACTGGGCCAAAAAGTATGTCAATATCGTTGTGAGGACCGCAGATTGAATGGCTTTCATTTCAGCAATCCAAAATTTAGTCGAAAGTTACTGAGAGCATTTCAATAATAACTGCATTGGTAACGACTGTATGGTACTTTTAATCACTTGCAAACTGTTCTGCCACAGGCAAACTTAGTGCTAATGGAAGAACAAGAGTACTTGTAAATCAGTTTAGTGCAGAGGAACACATTAATAAAAATCAGAAAACTAGAAATCAGTTTTGCACCGAGGTGTCAATGGACACGTGGAAATCTACCACGCAGTGGTGGTACACGATGAAATGGTCTTGAGAATGTCGAATTTAAGATCATGTAAACAAATTCAGGCCGTCATTGTATTGTACATACACAATAATGAAAAGCTTACTGGGCCGCATGCGGGCCGTGGGTTAGACATAGCTGATTTAAAGCAATCAATCAAAAAATGTTTCGCCACAAAGTGTGTTACGCAATTAATTCCTCGATTTGCGAGGAATTCTTAAAGTCTCATGGTGCACAGCCCGCAAATGTCGAGCAACTAATGGTTGAAACTTGTATATACGTAAGCAGTATATTTTTAGTCCCGGCCCAACGACAGTTTGTTATCACAAAAGGATCAGGATAGAAAACCTGATTCTAAGACGTTGTCGTTGATCGTTATTTTATTTGAATATATAACGTGCTAAAAATGCTGTCACAAATTCAAATAACTGTTGCTTAAACGAGGCTTTTTGAACAGAATGCTTCTGTACTGTTGTAGAAGCAATATACTGCCGGAAATTTTACGAAAAAGGACGCAATTTTTTACAAGAAGTCTCTCAACAAGGTCTTCACACACTTCTCAAACTTTTGTTGCAGACTCCGCAACCTGTGTCATTCAAATCGCCGTTCAAATGTATCGGTAAGAACATCGTGGACAGGCGCGCCGGTGTGTGTAGCTCGCAGGTGAAGAAACGTTCTCGAACGTCTCCTGGAAATGCAGTTCAGCGTTCGCCTGGTGAAAAATCACGTTACGATACGTCCCTCGGACTCCTCACCAAACGGTCAGCCATCGTAGATGTTTTGAACGCAAACTACTGCTCGTGAAGCTTTTGCCACCGCCGTGGGTTGGATAGTTAAAAAAGCGATAGTTTTAGTTAGATTTGCTGTTTGATGTCTGGTGCTTTTGCTTTAAGCTCCTTTGGTATTCACTGAATAGAACGAGCGAATTGATGACAAAACACTGTGCTGGCCCTACCGCGATTTTGGTCAATGTGTGGCATTTTTTCCAGATTCATTCAGCTGATGCGCAAAACACCTGACGGTGTGTTGGACCTCAATCAAGCTGCCGAAGTGCTTTCTGTTCAAAAGAGGCGAATTTACGACATCACCAATGTGCTGGAAGGAATAAAGCTGATTGAGAAAAGGTCCAAGAACAATGTACAGTGGATGTAAGCAACTGCCTGTTGGATTTGTTGTCTGCCTCGGGTTGATTTTGCGCTCATTTCTGAGTGCTTTTCCTTGTTTCCTGTAAGGTTTCAACCAACGGATTCTTTAAACTGTCACATGCAGAAGTAAACCTCGTGATTCATCGTAACTCGGTCGTGTGATTCATCGCCTATTCCTGTCTGGTTTTCGCGCCATTTTACCATCGTAAATATCAGGCCCACGCAACCGAAGTGCTGACGATTCAACCGAACGGGCGGAGGAAAAATCAGGCAAATCCAGCCGTAACGCAACACAGCTGGCTTGCATAGTTGACTACTATCGACTCGATTCTGCAGCAAACCGTATTTATTGTTATTGATGTAGTTTCGCCGCAAGAAAAACGACTGTAAACCCTCGTCTTTCTAAAAACGTCTCAAAAATATTTTTGATGTGACGTGATTTTCGCGAAGTCGTTTGAAGTAGAAAACAACGGAAGATTCCAGTGATTGATTTTGTTTCCTGAGTCATTGTATTTGTTTGAGAATTGTGTATGTAGTTTTCATGTCAGACCGATAAAATTTAGTCCGTTTAATCGTAACCAGCAAGCATCAGTGCGCGAAAATTACCCAGGTTTAAGAAACCGGCGAACGAGAGGTGGATGGCAATAGAAAAACACTGTTTCGCTTGTGTGAAGTTTGTATCATTACATACTGAATTTCACATGGACTGTATTGCAGACCTAACTTTTCCCTGCATTTTTGGAAAGGTACGGTGAGCTTTATGGTATAGGTGATCGAACAGCTCATATTAAGTTATTCTACGTAAAATTTTTCGTTTGCACTGAGTTTTGCGTAAAATATGTCCATTGCTCGTCTTCCTTTCCACCACCCCAGTGGTTACTGGCTTTTGCCGATCAGTGCGTCAAAACCGAAGGAAGACATGGAGGAAACAGATGTCGAGACGATCCGGTGCAAGGAAGAGATCGCCAAGCTTATGGAAAAAGAAAACGAATTGGACAAACTCATCGCGCAACGCCAGGTCGAACTCGAAAGACTGTCAGAGTCCAATTCAAAATATCCTTTTTGTTTTGATAATGGCTATGATGCGTAAACTTGTTTCGTCATTGCTATCTTGCATTTGTATACTTAAAACGTAATGTCACAAAATCAAAACGTTTTGTTTCGTCGACTGGACTGTTAAAGTTAAACCTAGACGCGTTTTTGTTTTCTTTACTGGCGCGCTAAAACATTAGCGTCATATTTCCCTCAAAGCAGTTCTACGTCATACCGCCATCTGTTCCTATCGTGGGTGTATCTATAGTATATTACGGAGGCAGTTCTCTCCTGCTGCAGAATATTCCCTAAATGCACCCCTTTCGTTACAAATAGTGCGCCGTTTCGTCGAACACCGCATTGTCTTTGTTAAAACATGTTGTTTGCGTGTCGCCACCGGCGCATGTTTCTCAAACTGGCACGTTTCGGGAGGCGACGAATGTGCTGCGAGGACGCACGCCTTACTGTGCTGTTGTTTCCTTAACACACGTTCGTCGACACGCATTCGTATGTGACGTACCACGATATCCGAAGCATCAAGAGCTTCAAAGACCAAATCGTTATTTGCATTAAAGCCCCGCAAGACACCAAACTCGAGGTGCCCGATCCTGGAGAGGTAACGTTTAATATTTCTCACAAATCTTGTTATTGTTAACATTTTGAATGTTCTAGGTTTAATGTTAGTTCTGCATCTCCAGCTCCATTCTTTAATGTTTCCATGATGGCTGGTGTGTCCCGTTAACACAGAAAGGCTTTCAAACAAATCCACCCCTTTCCCATTAGAGGTTGCTTTCTGCTGCCTTCTTTCCCATCAATAGGTGATTTTGTGGTTGCACCCTGATGCAGTAATCGCTTCGTAACCTGGTTTACCCACATATCAAGTTAGAACCTAAAAAGTAAGTTTGTCGAGAGTCCGAAGATTGTTCACCACGGATGAGCGGCTAGCGAGTTGCTCCATGTTTCGATTCGAACTCTTTTTTTAGTTCATTTGATGAAGACAGGCGCCCGAGATATCCTGGCAAAAACGCTCCCTGGTTGACTTTTTCGGGATCCCTAAAAGTCATACGTCTTGTTCGGAAAGGTATTGGTTGTTAGTCAGCATCTGGTGACAACAACAAATAAGTGAAAATTATCTTAAATCACCATCGACCACCCTGCCTTAAAAACTGTCCTCTGTCAAACGCAGTTCAGAAAGCTTTATTGGCTTAGGCTATCGCATCTTGTGTTGGGATCTACCCTTCGCGTTTTGATGTTGCGCTGAAATGCCTTTCACAATGTCGTTAAATTAGACTGCAGATCTTTGAGTGAGAATGTTTGACAGCGACCTCCCTCTTTGTCATATTGTGTGGACGTTAATTTGTATTTTGCCTCTTTTTAGCGTTTTTCAAGGCGCGACAAAATTTTGGTGACGGATCATGTGAACAGAAACCACCTGTGTGTTGCCTGAAACGAAAAGTCGTATTTTTCATTGTTGACCATGCGTTCCTGTGTTTATGTAATGTAACAAATGTAACAAACCCGTTCGAAAATCAGCCAGTTCATGAAAATAACCGAGCACAGCGCGTGTTGTGGCGTAAGTAAATGCAGCGTCACGTAAAACGTCGTAAGTGAAAAAGAGCGAAAGCCCAAGCCAAATGAAAGAACAGTCGAACATCAATTTCATTTCCATTTGAATCGTGCTGAAACTTGTGTTTTAAGCTCCTGGGGAAATTTGTGTTCTGAGATTGTTCGCAGACCTGCAAAATGGTCAATTTCTGCTGTAATATTTTTGAGGATTCTGGTTTGGTTTGCACAGTTAACATCCCAAGATAACGGTGAAATGCCAGCTCTAACATCATTCTGGGACAAAATAAAAGTGAACAAAGTTGTCCTCCAGTTCATCGCACATTGTGAGAAAACAAAAGCATAAGTTTGGAAAAGGAACAATCAACGAAATTACTCGCACATTTTTATAAAAAGCTCGGACTACGAGTTAGGTTTAACCGCAAACAACACTCTGCTCTGCTATGCTAATAATTAATGAACTCCTCGCTTTTCGACAGAAAATACAGATGCTGTTAAAGAGCACAAAAGGTGAAATCGACGTGTTCCTGTGTCCCGATCCGGATGACATGCTCTCCCAGTCCGAAAGTTCCGGTTCATACTCGATCGAAGACAGCTGTTCGTCTGACTCGAACTACGAAACCTCCCCGAGCAAAAGTAAGTCCGCACAACAGTTGCCGTCGACTCAAAGCGTTTTGTTCGAATGTCGGGCCCAAGCTCTTGGCCTGCAAATAAAACAGGTTACGGTTTTTGTTACTTATGATTCGATGCTAAAATCAACGGCAACTTAGAATGAGCTCCTAGCTCATTTTGCGCACTCGCGTAAAATCGCTTGCAACAACCGACGATCCTTTCCCCGCAGGTATTTCCGAACATCTGTCGCAGCTGTCTTCGTCGTCGAACGCGAACCGTCGCTTCTCGTCGCCGCTCATGGAGGACCAGGACATATCGCCGAGCGCGGAAGCGGCGCGTCCCTTGTTGCTGCAAACCGAGGACCAGCTCGGCTCGGTCAACGAGACCGACGTCGACTCGGCGTTCATCGACGAGGACTCGGTCTCGTTCATTCCGCTCTCGCCGTCGGTGAATCCCGACGACTACCTGTTCACGCTCGACGACAGCGAAGGCATCTCGGAACTGTTCGACATCAACGCCGCGTCGCTTTCCGCCGCCGAACCCATGGCCAGACGAATATCCTAGCGAGACGCCGAACTGACTGATATTGTGGCCGAACGCGTCCAACGATTGGCCTCTACATTTTTTTCGCGCTGATGCGAGTCCGGTCCGCTTCGACGGACGAACGGTTGTTTAACGAGTATTGAATCTGTCTCAACTCGCGGGAATCGCCGACTTGGGTGATGAATTGATTTTCTCAGTTCGCGATTCGACCTGTCTTTCCTGGCACGTGCGAGCTGTGGCCTCTCAGCTGTTACTTTCTTCGCAGTCTTTGTTCCCTCGCCCCTCGGTACCGCCCCGTAACATCGGTTTCACCCCCTCCCCAGCGGCATTCCACCTTCCTCTTTTGATTCGCTCGTCACGCGGGACTCGGAAAGACAGGATTACGTGGGGCGTAGTATGATTCACATTCTGCCGTTGTTGTTTTTTTGTACCGCCTCCGATATTTCTTCGAACGATATCCCTTTTTGCCTTTCTATTGAGTTTTATGATTGTTTGATGACTTGACCGCTGCGGCACAAGACGACCGCGAGTTGAGCTCCTTTGGACGAATCACCTGATGTTGTGGCAGGACTTCTCGCTGCAGCTGCCCTGTTGCCAGCTTCGAATAGTAAGCGTGTCTCTAAAATGCTTATGTAGCAGCCATGCAGTGATAAACGAGGTGATTCTCTTTTCACGATGAAATATTGCCCTGAATGGAGAATGCAAAGTGAAAAGAAACCTTCACTTTGCACTCCTGAATGGAACTCGATATGCACGCTCTTCAGTAATTCTACAAGAACTTTTAGCGAATGCAATGCTCAAGTTTTTGGTTTTCGGTTTTTGCGTCACAGTCAATTTTCTACGCTCGGCACGTCGTAAGTAGCTTGGGCGTGACGCAACAGCAACCTCACGTGACCTGCTTGCGCCTTGGCTCACATCAGTCGCGTGGAGCGGTAGTGCTGCACATTTTAGCGTCGGATCGCAATATAGCGCCACTGCCTTCAAACCAAGAGACGTAGACCAAGCGCGAAGACGCAATTTCGCAGAAATAGACGTGCACTGTCCATGACGTCTGCGCGAGCCAAGAACCTGCCTCGGTCTATTATTGGCCGAGCTCCGAATCCGGGCGTTCGTTCGTGATCCGCTCAACTGTCACTTCCCGCCGGATCGGACGTGAAGCGTCAGAATGGCGCCATCGTCAGTCGTTGCGCTGCATCCGAGTGCGGATTTTCAACGTCTGTTTCCTGCACACATGATACTTTCGCAGCAGTATTTTTGAAGCTAGCGGCATTTCGTTCGTCTGTCGCATCGCCTTTGAAATGTTGCAGTGCATTTTAAGAGTTGTCGTTGGATTGCTGAGGTTTTAATACACTTTGTGCCAAGTTTATCGATTTGTTGTTTTAGTTGCCCTACATTCTTTATCACTGCCCGAAAACGTTAGCGAAATGCATTCTGAATCAAAATCAATCTATGGCACGACTCGTATTGCAGACGTTAGCCGCTTTAACCGCACGCGTCGCGCGCTTGCGTTCGTCGAAACTGCCATTCCGTGTGTCTGCGCTAGATACATGTCGTCCTGTGTCAAGCCATCCCTCCTGCCACTGCGTGACAGCGCCAATTATGTATTGCTGGTTTTCTGGAAATTCGGAACCAACTGCAACAAATATTATTCCGATCGAGGCTGACTGGCATTCCTTTTCTCATTCGAACTGCCCACATGCGTTTTCTGCAGTTAATCGTAACGTTTTTTTGTGGAGCGGCTAAGTAGGTTTAGGTGCGCTGGCGCCTTCCTGCCCGAAACCAAACAATCTATGCATTTCTCGAAAAACATGCAGCGGCTTTGCAACAGCTTGCTGGTCAGAAATAATGAAGAACGCAACTCACCTGTGAATTGCATCGCAACTCTTGACAACCGTGGCCATTTGTGTCAGTACGTTGCTGGTTTTTGATGATGAAGACAAGCGAGCAATAGTAGACCAATTCTTTGCATTGGTTTCAACACCATGTTTGCCATGCAATTGTTGTTCATAATGCTGATCTGACGTGCCTTGCGTTATTTTTCTAATTGCTTGTGCATAGTTTCGGTTGTTCTTACGCAAACTCGTTGTTGATACAGATTCGCCTCATGTTTCGTGTCTCGCGTTACAACGATTAAAATGTAGCGATGTTTTTTTGTTTCGCCAAATGCACTGAATGTTTCGATTCCAGTTGATAAGAAACAATAAGACACAAAAAGACTTGCTTCGGAATGCTATTCCACGCGAGTCGTGGTAGCTTCTTTAAGCGATGAGGACGAATTGAAAATCTGAGTGTTGTTGCGATGCGGTTTTTCGACGCAAGATCAGTAGCAGCTCAGTTGAACTGCATCGTACGCGCGATCGAGGAAAAGCCGCGAAAATGTTTGGAGCATTTTTTCTACTGCTGCATCGACTGCGTGGGTAAGTCTTCCATTCGTTTCGGATTGAATGCAACCAGTGTACTTGTGTCTTATATTGTTCTCATTACTTCTCAGTAAGTTTATTTAATCACTGCAAAAAATCAGTTATAGTTTGGGCAACCAAAAGTCCAAAATTTCTGCCGCCTCTAAAGCTTATGAAACGTCCACAAACCAAATTTCACGCTCATACCATGAGGGAATCACAAGTTATTACGTCAAAAAAGTCAAAATTTATCATTAGGTCAAAATTTTGTTGCAGCACAGTTTTTTTTCTCTTCATCGATATTTTATTGAAACTACAACAACAACAGATATTGATATGCTTTTGCAAGTTTAGTTGCAATTCTATAATAATAATGGGTTTGTTGCGATTTCTGACACAATAATGTTGTTTTGCGCAGTGCTGGACCATTGAATATTATGTAGGATAGGCGTGGTAGGCGAGAAGTGTGGTCTTACAGTACTTGTTTTATTAAATGCTCATTCCATTATGCACATAGTGTTTCAGCTTTATGATGTTCTCAGGTTTGGCTCTACTGTAGTTATTAATGTACTTATCAATATATCATCCCCAAAGTTAAACAACCGATTGTTTTTTAATTTTGAAGCTTAGAGTGCATGAATATGCTTCTGTGCTAACCTCAACATCTGAGGCTGAATTATTTTGCAGTTGCAAACGCAGAGAATTTATAGGTCAAAATAAAGTCAAAATTTGTAAATTATAAAGTCAAAATTTTACGTATTTTGGCCAAAATTGGTTGCCCTAGTTATACCACATCAATCAGAACGCATTGCGGCATCACAAACGAAAGATAAGCATTTAAAGCTGATTAGAAAGAGCCTTTACTGATGGCAGCCACGGTTTATTAATTCTGCTCGCATTTCAGGTCAAATTTATTTTGCAGTGATCGCTCATAATTATGATTATAATCAGGGGTGTGGAGCTGGAGCTGTGGCCATTTCAGAGGTGGCTCCGGGTCTCTAGATACTATTGTGACGCAGTGTCACAATATGGATGAATTTATTGGAGTTTATTACTGTTTTATTTCTAAGTGATGCAAACCGATCTGTGCATCGCGGACTTGAGATGTTGTTTTGAACGCTATGAACTTGTGCGAACCACATCGAAAGCTTTGTGACATGAAGACATTGCGCTTGACGAATGATCTTGTGACGTAAAACTTTACGGCAAGCCATACCTGCACCGCAGCTTTGCAGAACCTTACGCACGTTTCGAATAAGGGACTCTGTGCAGATAGTCTGCCTTCGAATCGCCGTATTTTTATTCTGGTAACAATTTGATTCTCAACTGTGAAGTGATCAAAACAGAAAGTTCTGACCAGTGGTAATATTTCGCGAGGCCGCTTGGCCTTGCGCTATTGACGATATGAAGTTCATTGGCTCATTCGGTGCAGCAAAAGTACAGTTTTACGACTCAAAGTGAGAACATAAAGCACGATGCAAGAAATATTTCTTATTCGTCAAGATGACAATTGCAATATGTGTGAATAGAAAGATTCTTAGAATGAAGTCAACGGCAAAACAGGAAAACAATCGAAACTTTAAAAAGAACAGTTTTTTTCTCATTAATATGTTCAGACCCTAGCCCCGGGGGTCTGCAACAATACCAACGGTTGTGCCAAATAGACTTTATCTAAAACAGTGCTCTGTACGCTAAGCACGATTGTTACGACTTACGACACCAGACTGCAACAATGGATATGTAAGCCTTTTTGTTTGAATTATCGCTAAGGCTGTGACATCGTAGCTGGCAGGCGTGGTGTTACTTGTTCAACAATGGTTCACAAACACTGCTTAAAGACCCGCATGCGGCTCCCAAGCATCCTATCTGCGCCTCTTAGCAGTCTTGCAGTAACACCTCTAGTATTTTGTGTAACAGACTTTGATAGTGCCATGAAACAAAATGTGTCAATTGACTTGTAAAAGCTTTTAGTGCGGCTCTCTAGCTAAATCGTAGGTCTGGATTTGGCACCCTTCAGCGAAATGGATGAGAACCACTGTTGTAGAAGTAAGAAAAACGTCAACCACCACAACATCTTACTTTCCAGTCAGACTGATCAAACCGGGTCTGTAGCAGTGTAGCGATCTTAAAAGAACTGAGCTATAATGAGTAAGTATTTAATATAATATCATAGCTGTGTGATGCTGTTAGCAGGGAGTATATCATAGCTGTGGGATGCTGTTAGCAGGGGGTATGATTAAGATACGATACCATTGCAGATTTTAAGCGTAAAGTGCACGGCACGCCATTGCAAAGTAGGAATTTTTATTAGAAACCATTGGGCTCGCTAGCAAGGTTTGCTATATTACTGGCAAAGTTCACTAGGAAACATTACGTTTACTAACAGCAGCATAACATGAAAGTTATACGTAAATGGTAGCGAACTAGCATTGCCTTGCATAGCAGTGCATTATCAGGAGGGTATAAAAAATCAATATAAACAAATGTGGACTTTTCTTGAAGTTTTCATCTGTGGAAAAAAATCTGCTTTCAGTACGTTAACCAGTCTTATTTTTCCAAAGCTTTGCAGGTTAAATTGTGCTTTACTTTGCGATTCATCACTGCTTATTATGAGACTGAGTGCAAAAGATAAGAAATCAGAAGTTTTCAGCTATTTTTAAAAAGTCGAAGGTGAATATCTTGTTAGAAGCAGAGGTGAAAGTAAGCCGGAACGACCTGGAACGCGGTTCCGGTAAAAGAATTATTGCCGGTACGGCGTTCAGGTTAGAATTTCTAGTAGGTTGGTGTTATGACGCTGACGCAACAATGGCGGTACCTGAACTTTACTGGGAACAGCTTTTACATCTTATTTCCTGAGCAAGTTATCATATGAGTTCAAGGCAAATCATTTCTAGCCGCCTCTACGTTCGTTTCAAAGGAACTTGTTCACTCCCTGGCCGAGCACTTTTAAATACCGGTGAATA
>JGI24158J21664_10007508_pt1 | contig 14484 bp, 10 predicted proteins | sample Ectturendosymbi3_FD_21664 | JGI IMG/M metagenome (IMG submission 21664) | reverse complement strand
TTCCGAAATCGCTGTGCCAAGCCCAGAATTGTCGTATAGGTGCAGCCTTGGATTGCAAGCTCAAATACACAAAAGAGATATCTCAGAAATATTGATAGTTGGATGTCCTGGGTTTTACTTTTACCTATAGAATGGAATATGGAACATGTTTACTCTCATAACGTAACTCTCCAAAAGAAGCTGAAAATCTATAGATTTATGTGAAAGATGATAGGGCAAGCGAAAAGATGGAGCATACATGCTCCAAGAACCTGTAGTCAAAATCTTGTAATATTTGGTGTATCGTACTCAAAATTGCGAGTAGTACAAAGTGTTTGAGAAACCGCAGTCCTCACCATTGGCGTTAATGATCTATATTTTTGTGTTTCATCGTGAAATAAAAGCAATATTAAGAATGCACGGCATCCGGTCAGTACAACTGCACTTTGCGTGCTTGACTTTTTTCAATGGAGATAATTGCATTGAGTGAGTTGATGTATGATCCCGGAGTACGGTTGACACTATGGTTTTGAGAAACATGTGAGTCCTTTGAGCATTGTCACGCTGTTGGCAATGCGTGGAAGCAACCGGATCTGACGTGGCTATATTTTCAGCAAAACAACCCCACGCATTCCTGTTCTCTTTGTTATTATTTTTCATAAAGTCATTACAACTGTAAAAGTCTTGCAAAGTACATTAGTTAGTACTTTTTTAAGTGGTGTTTTCCAAACTTCCTTGAACCACAGATCCCTACATGTTCTAATTAAGTAAGAATCGAGATTGCCCACTTAGTAGACGGAATATACCCTGCTGTTAACATCAGTGTGGCTGATGCTTCGTCGCGAAAGGACTTCTTTTGATTGATATGCTCACAAGGTTTTTTTAAAGGTTTGAAAGGAAACGTCTTGCTGATAAGCACCTTGATTGAAAACGATGTCTAAAACGAAGTGCTTGGGTCAGAGAACCTAAAAAATACTTTTAACACGGTCTTTTAACATACGTCTGGGGGTGATTTGCCCCGCCACCGATCTTTCGACTTCTTCTGCTGATTTCTTTGCAGATAACAACATAAGTTCACCTGAATACCTTGCATCTTAGTCAGCCAGTGCAAGAAACGGTTGTTGCTTAGCTATCTTTAGAATAGTCATCTTAAACCGAAGTGAGTAATATGGTTACACGGCTTGCAGTTCCATTTAAGTTGTTATAACAAGTTTACTTAATTTTTCTCGCTTAACAAATTCTAGTGTATTATTTGACATACCCTTTCTTTTACACAATCGTTGTGCATCTCTCTCATTTGCGTTTGAGTGTGAAAACGAATTTGACAAGCAACGATCAACGGTAAATATTTCGCTAAGTTCATGGTAAGAAGCAGTTGCTTATCTATGATTAGTAAGAGGTTGGCTTGCATGGGTGCTTCGCCTTGTTTTGGTAGTTGGTTGGGAGAGAACAAATTACACAAAAGCAAAAAAACGTCATGCCCATTTGCAGTTGGGGGCGCACCAATCGCTAATGGAGAAAGGTTCCAAACTTAACATCAAACGTTTTTGGGGGCTTCGTTTCAAAACAAGAAGGAAATATCTGAGTAATACATTTCAAGAGAGCATGGACGTCGTAAGGGGCTGCAAGGAGTCCTTGCCCCTGAATTGTAAAATTTGATATTTTCTTATGAACGTTTTAGTAGAAAAATGTTTTTCTTTTAATTTGGAGTTGGTAAAATGAAATTTCACCACTGTTTCCCCCCATGGAAAGATAATTTTCGCCATCACCTGGAAAAATCCACTACTACCCCCTGAAAAAAATCCGTCCGACGCTCATGCAAGAATAGTTTCGTTTCCAGCATCATTAAAACTGTAAAACCCAAATATACCGAAGCAAAAAAGAAGAAAAGAAGCATTGACTAACGCTCCCAGATTCGAAGCAAGAGCTGNTAGGTGGATGTGGTCAACAGGCCAGGACGAAGTTGTGCTGTTTGATCAGGGTCTCCAAACTTTCGTGTCAAAGGGTCACATAAGTTATCACACAACAGTTCAAGGGGTGGATATTTTACGTAATGTGATGCTTCGGGGCTGTTTTTTTTCTCTGAGACATTTCGGTCATTTGTCCGATATCGCTTGGAGCGTCCGTCATTCATTAAAGCGTCCGTCATTCATTCCTTTTCGGAAATTTTTGTATGATTGGAAAAATGGGTTATGATCGAGTCGACTTAATTTTTTTCGGTCATTGCAAAAAACTCGGTCAATGACCGAAAAAACAGGTTTCGGAATGTGTTCAACCAAATCAACAATGTTTCGTAAAAATATTATTTTTTCACTACTGACAAAATATCTTCGTGTGCCGGATGTAGCCCGAGAGCAATAATTTGGAGACCCCTGTATTTGAGAACCGCAATCCTCACCAAAAACATCTCTTTGTGCAAAACTCGCCTTGAGCTGCTTGCGCCAAACTACACATTAATTTGCGTTCGTCACGCCTCCAGTACAAACTGCTCCCATGAAGGAAGCTCGCTCAAGGATGCGGTTCTGTCTTCAGCATTATTTTTAACGTTAATCCTGACAGAACTATACGCGTCACCAGATGTACAAGAAATTTTCTCGAATTAAAAACTACGAAAAGTCAATTATCGCACAACGTCCTCCATGAAGCGGGTTTTTACTTGAGCTCTTTCCATAATACAAAGTTTGGTTTGCGCCCAACTTTTTTCGCTTCAACCACTGTTTTTTCTTTGTTTATAAGCGATGGTCGACTCGTTTCCCAACAAGGCGATGTGCGGAAGATATTTTTAGTCCAGCCGTCAAACTATTAAATAGAACTGGCAACTACAACAGAAACCTTGTCAGTTTCCCTACGGGAGCTTTTTCTCGTCTAAAAATTATTATTGCCTTTCGATGGTGATTCATAAGTGCTCAGTATTGGAGAAAGAAGGTATGTTTTACGTTTGTCTGCTACAAATCACCAGAAAGCTGCTGAAGTCAAATGAAAACACATGCAATGCACGCAATCGCAAGAAAAAACGAACTGAAGTGATGATGGTGTTTCGGTCCAAGACGCTGGTTTGCTTTGGCTGAGGACGTAGGTGGGCGTCGCTCTTCCGGCACGGTTGAGTCACGACTGCGAAACGCTCATAAGACAGCCAACCATCAGGCACTCTGCCTGAATTGATCAGCGGCGAAGCAAGACGGAAAGATGCAGTTGTTCGCTGGGGAGAGATGAACAGCAACCAAGCAGCAACACCGTCGGTCTCGAAACGTGCAATCAAGTTCCGTTTTTTCGTAGTTCCTTTTCATCTGGATATTCGTCGCTGGATGCGAGGTTGGTTTCGCCTGTGCTTGTCTCTTTTACATCGTATTTCTGTATAACCAGAAATTGTAAAACATCTGTTAGTTGTAACGAAAAACTCTATGTGGAACTCCTTTTCTTGAAGGGTCTTGTGGAGTATGTACTCCACCTCGGTGCCTGGTTATCTTACGATTAATTACTTCAGCAGAGAAAGATTTCTTGCAAGCCTTTGGGATGTGATGAAATGCAGAGTGTAAAAGCATCGATATGAATATCCAACGATTTGTTGCCTTTTAAATAGTTGTTGAGCACAGCATTAAGTGCATCAAAAAACTGGCAAGTAATAAAACTGAATTTTTCATAAAATTTTGTATGTTTCTTTATTATTACAAGTTCTTTCACGCTTTCTCAAGCTTTCGTAGGAACATATAAAATGCTTTGTTCTAATTTCGTTACTTCAGCTGGAATTTCGGTGTCAGTTTGACTTAAAATAAAGCAAGAGCTTCTTTGCTGGCGAAATTTCAACGTACGGTTGTCTACTATAAATAACGACTTACAGCACTAATACTGCCATAGATGACGTCGAAGTTTCTCCACAGGCCACAAGAACCAAGCGCCCGGAAAGCTGCTGGTTCTCAGAACTCAGGCTAAAAGGTAATTAAGCGTGGATCTCATGTATAGGCAAAGGAGGACTTGGTAGCAATCATTTGTAGCAGCTACTAAAGCGGAAGACGGCCACAGCAGACGANCAACTTGAATGACTCGTTTTATATCGAGGAACTTCTACCTGCAGCCAAANCCATAAATTTCACTATTGAAAATATNTAAGTTATTTCTTACATTTTTACTTGCAATACAGCNTTGTTTGCGGTCTGGTGAAATGATCGAGGTCACCAGTAGATCGTGTCGTCGCAGGATGCTGTCAAGTTTCCTGAAAGTACTGCAGATGCTCTGCCAACCCCTCGGGACAGACTTGGGCAGTGCGTCGAGTGTCCATCCCATGCTACTGTGCAAGACTGGCTCAGCCACCAGCGTCACTCGCTTGTTGACAAACGCCTTGCTTACAAATGGTGAAATGCATGTAGCATACACATTCTCAAGCAGCCAGTGGCAGGAGATCGAGATCAGAGTGGGGTTTGTTGGAGAGCGAAAACTGTGGCTTGGCAGTTAGAGTCGGGTTCTCATCGTCTTAGCAACGAATTTGAAGAGTTACGATGTAGTATGTTGCTGTTAAGCTTGCATTGCAAGACATTTGTGCAACCCATCTTTGGTCTTGACAACAAAGTATCACTTCCTTTCTGCTTTCTTTCTGACGTAAAAATGAAAAATCACAAAATAATCAAGTGACACGCTTTTCCTATGATATCCAAGACTTTTACTGTTTTAAGAGAAGTTTGGCGACGAGCTGCATAGCTTTGCTTGGAAAGTTACCAACTGAAATGAAGCATTTATAGCATTTTTGTAGCACCTTCAAGCAACATGGTTAGTTTTGGCATTAGGTCATTTTTTACGCACTATTATGTTATCTCAGGTAATTGTTCGGGGAAGAGTCGCCCCTCGCATGTCGCCCTTCATTGCTCTGGTGATACTCACATGAGTTATGTGAACAAAAACAATTAATGGCAAGCTTTCATTAAAAGAAGTGACTTCAGGTGAACAGATTCCAAGTGGTCTGAAGGGGGTAAGGTTGCCCTTAGCTAGTTAGATTATGAAAACAACATAATTTTTTCTGATATTTTATGCAGTTTGTTTATCACAAGTGTTGAACTAAACGCTGGTTGGCTAAACTAATCTTTAAACGACTTTTCAATTGCAGAAATGAAGAAACAGTAAAGATTCTGTGCTTAGTATCTTAGTATAACATCTTACGCAAATTGTGTTGGCACTGAAACTGGACGGAGTTCTCCGCGTGAACATCACTCAAAGGCTTCACAAGATTTTAGCAGTTGGCTCTCTCAAAGATGATTTTTAGTAGTTTAATTTTAGAAAAGCGCATTTCTTTAACTTTGTTTTGTTTTGAACGCACGAACTGTTTTCCAGGAATTTCCTTAATTGCTCGAAATTACATAACGCAGCAGCAGGGAGCGCTCAGCGACTGACAAATGATTTTTAAGCCGGGTGTGCTGATTGGTTGATATTTGAATGACGTCACTGATCTGCGTCTATAGGTCAATATTTCAGTTTATTGCAGCTCGTGTCATGTCGTTTCGCAAAAGAGCTTGAAAGTCAAGAGTTAAATCAGCAGTTTGTACCAAGTTGCTTACACGTTTTTACTTGCCAATAAGTTCTTCGTTGTTTTTTAATTATATCAGGTTTCAACCGTGTCTCGGCATTCTCCTGCTATACACGTCGCTTGGTGTACGCTGAACAGCAAGCTGAGTTTCAGGTCTGACGTACGACAGAGGGCCTGTGAGGCCGGTACAGGTCGCTAACAGTGGCGGCACACTTTCCAAGCAATAGGCGGACATTACGCATCACTCGCACGCAGCCACAGCAATTGCGCGTTGCATCGTGATAGGAAGATGCCTTATCCGGTGCGAGCCTTTTTCTGTTATTTCTCCTACTCCTTCCTTTCTCGTTTCTTTTTTTTCTCTGCTCTTTGAGCGTGCATTGAAACAAAGAGGAAAGTGGGTGTGACGAATAGCCGCTGGTGATGCACAGAGGGCCGGAGACAAAAGGTATCGCCGTTCGGGGTGAGACCTGAGAGGTACAGCTTCCTCATCAGTGATCCAGGGCTTGGTTAGAGAAAGTTAGTGCTGTTGGGTAACTTCTTGCGACAGCTGTGGTTGGCGTAGCTAGTCACCAGGCTCAAGTGCATGTGATTTTAAATGAACCTCAGTTTTGCGGTTGAGGCCGAACAGTCAGCAGAACCACAACTGACGTTTACCATTTCAACGTTGTCAGCCAAGGCTTACTCGCTGGCTGATGTAACTCGGAAATCTCGGCATCTGTTCGGTCCGTGGTACAGCCAAAATCATGGACAAGGGCCAACCTGCTAAACCCAGGACAGTAACCGTCTTCTTTTAGTGCATGACGTTGATCGGCCCGCGTCTAGCACCATTAGAAAATGGTATTTTACTGGGAGCTATCAACGGTTATGCCCTCTGTTTCTACAGTGGAAGGTAGTATGAGTCGCAAAAGCAGAATCGTTATAGAACTGGCTGTTACTTTAAAGGAAGAGAGGCCATCCGGCTCGATTTATACCTTAGTTTAACAAGCAAGGTTTTGTTTGCCTCTAAGTAAATCTAAAACTCAGACATTCCAATGTTTATCTTGGCAGAATCTCGTATGAAGTGAATATCGACCAATAATTTAATTGAAAACAAACTATTAGGGAAAAGAGTTTTTGAAATCAGTCAGTAAGCTTAGTTTTTTCAACAAACTATAATTACCTGCTAGCAATCGGTGATTTCGCAGTATCATTCTCTCTAAACTGCTCCATATGTAGTCTAGACGTAAATTTATCGAGCTCTTCCTGGTGCTAATTTTGAAATTTTGATATTCAGCTTTGTCCAAGGTATCTCTCAAAAACCTGGCGTGCGTTCTAATAGAACATATCGTCAGAAAACGGGAAGATTCACGTTCAGAAACGTTGAACACTTCGCTTGACAATCTACTGCAAACTCTACCAAGATGCAAAAGTTTGGTTGTGTCCAAAAATGTTTAAACGGCCTACCCGGGGCTTTTTCTGGTTTCTTCTGTTTAGTTTGCGAGTTGATCGAGTCACTTACTGAGATTAACTGCATAAACGAGGCTCTTCTCTCGTTTATAAGAATAATTTTTTGTTTGACGTCTCATACGCTTCGTGATCAGTAAATCAAAATAGTTTTAATCGACAAAAGAGACAACTGTATAACATATCGTTAATTTAACTAAAACTGATTGTTTATTTTTTCTTAGTTCGATCGACTAATTTAAGCGATTTCAACAGTTCGAGCTGAATCTTTTTGGCTGCATGGCGCAGGTGAAGCGCAGATATTAAAACGACATACGTCAGCACACAGCGCTCAACCGCAAACAAGCTCCCCTTCGTGCTTCTAGGGTTTAACGTAAACAAGACAGGGCACGGAAACAGCTAATTGCACGGCGCCACGACCCGCTCGTCGCCGAAGCAATATGGAAATCACGAGAGTTTGTCGTCGTGCGATCGTTGTCAAACAGTTGTCGTTTCATCCACTGCAGACTCCAATTGCTGACCGGCACTCCAAAGAAAGCGGACCCGTTTGACCCGGGGTTGAGCTGCTGCGTCTGGGCATATGGCAAGAGTTGACGGAACCGGAACGTAGGCTAAATTTTCTGAAAGGACAGTTGCTTGCTGGAAAATGCGTTGTCTTGTCTTTTTCTTCTTCGTTCATTCAAACTCAACAATGCCAGCTTCATCATGGGATGCAGGAAGTAGCATTCGCTTTTGCAACCTGTGGAGAAATCTACTGTACGTTAAAGGTATGTAATACTCTGTTGCAAGTCAAAAAGATCTGGAAAAGACTGCTCGCAGCAAGTCCTATTTTGCATTTCTGAAGTCTATATAGAGAGACTTCTGTTTTGTTTTTGATTAGAAAAGCTAGCTTTCAAGCCAACTTCTAAAACATAAAACTAATGAAATCACTTTCCAACTACAAATAATCGCAAAAAGTGGTTGTAAAGGTTGCAGTACCAAGTGACACAACAGACTGCGGTATTTTCACTACAAGAAACATTCGACATTCCCTCGGAATGGTGAAGAACGAAATGCGTGGCTTTGTCAAAGGACCTTTCGAATCCGCGCAGTCGGAAGAAATGATCAAGGCTTAGAATGTTTGTCACAAAAATAGAAGGAAAGGTTCCTTAAATCCTAAAAACTCGCAACTTAACATCATACATTTTTACTGAGTAACCCATTTCTGCCTAGCATCAAACTTACTAAAATGTGGATGAGGCTTGGTTTGTATTGTTCGTCTGTCCGGTTTTGTGGGCCATACGTCTTTCTAGTTGGAAAACCACAACTTCAATTTTAGTTTATTTGGAGTAACAAAAGTTATGTTTCTAAATCAGAAACTTTTGCAAAGTTACAGTAGAGTGCACTGAAAAAAGGACATAAAACTTATCAATATGAGAAAGCACTACATGGTTAAGCAGAAGACTATATGTTTGTTATTCGTGACGGGTGTGATTGCAAAAAGATTCAACAATTTGCAGGTTGCTCGTTGCGGTGCAGAATTGGTTTTAGTAAATTATTTACTTTCCACAACAGACATGCTGGTCTTTTCGAAGAGTCAGGTTAAGGGTCAGGCAAAAGTTCTTCAAGGGGGGGAGGTAGAAAGCGAAAAAATACGGTGCAGCGTTTCTTTAACTGAATAAATAAAGTGGAAAATTTTCCTTCTGTTGCTTTTGCTTCGAGAAGCCGCCACTACTTGAGTTGAAATCACGCAGTTTAGTGATGTTCTTACTACCAACATGCTAAAGGAAAGTAGCTTTATATTTTTTTCCATGGACGTAGGATCAACTTACGTGGCAAATGTTAGTTTCCAGAAGTGCAGGACTTTCGTACTTTACTTTTTCTTTTCAAAATCGTTAATTAGCTAAGTTGAGACAACCACAAAACAGCAAAAACCTTTTGTTGCAATACCTCTAAGGCAAAAGCGACCTGTGAAACGTTAATTGATTCTCGCTGGTGGTGGACGACTTGCCTTTCCAATAGACTTGCACGAAACAGTGGCAGTGGCGCCGACAGATGCTAAAGTTTGCAAGACAAGTGAAGTCCAAAGAATGCTTCTTTGGAATCGTGGTAAATTTTTTCAGCAGCCTAGTCACTGCTGATGCTTGTCATAAGAGCGAGGCTGATTGACGAAAGAGGCCATGATGGCAGACTCTAAAAGTTTGATCACCAGCCAACGTCGGATCTAGTAGAGACGTGAGGGTCGTGCTCCCCCAGAACAATGCGCAGGTATTCCACTTAAAAATGTTAACAGTCTTGTGTATTTAAATAGGCTTTAGGTATCTTCCCGTAAAATTTTCTTGCGATTGAATACCCCCTTCTTGGAGACAGTGTTGCACGTTTACCATTGTGGTGATTGTGGTGCGCGCTTTGCCACACGAAACTCTTAAAAATGTTTCCATGGCTACAAGTGCATCAGAACTACCTCGCTTGTTTTGGCCTTTGTAAATCAAACAACGTTTGCATTATTTAAAAGCTTTCAAAAAACACAACTCAATTTTTGAGAAACTGAAATAGACCGAAAATGGTTCGCTGCTAGTGTTGTACTCATAACCTGCATGAAATGGATGGTTGGTTCAGCGATAGAAAGAAAACATCGTTCAATGCACCGACTTCGATGTCTACATTTGTCAAATGGGTTTGTTGTGTTTGTCACATAAGTAGTCATTGCATTCAGTTTCAGTGACTCATTTATTGTAGGCAGCTGGAATGACTTCCCATACTGTAAAGGGTAATCTATAATATAATGTCAAGGGAGGTGTGCGAAGCTGTCTCATGCACGTTTATTAAAAAAGTAATTTGCGTAACGAAAACAAGCGAGTGTTATTTGGATGGAAACTCTTAAAACTATTTTTCGAGAAGTCACTTGAAAGACGTTTATTGCGAAGATTTGGTGAAAGCTGCTGACCTGCAGTACATGCTGCACCAGTTGTTAAATTGTATCCATTGTTCAAGATTTTTACGTCGCAAAAGTTCTTTTCTAAATTACTCCACACCATCCGCGGCGTTGTTTGGCCACTGCTTGCTTTAAAAAATATTGTACAACGGTTGGTTCCAAAGTTTTGAGCACGTTTATATAAATGCAAAATAAAAACGAAGTTTTGTTTATCAAGTTTATCATTCCTTTTTATTCTGTATTCAACTCTTAATTTTGGAAGAAACGTAACAGTATGAAATTTAATTCTGTTAAAAACGCACAATCAAATCGACAGACATCTTCGCATTTCACAGTACATCTGTAGCAAAGTTCAAGCAAAATAAAAGCTACAAGCATTTGAAAATTTCAGGATTTTATAATCCGGAAATGTTTCAAGAGTTTCTTCCAGACAGACAGCTAGTGATGTGGTCCATGATCGAAAATGTTGTTTTTAAAGAAGAACAGTAGCTTTGTATTTTTGCACCCACACAACAAGGACAAGGCTGCGTCGGTTGTGCAGGTTTCTTACACAACCATGGGCGTCGGAAAGGGGGGCGTGGCCCCCCTTGCTTTTGAAAATTGTAGCAAAAAAGGTTATTTTCTTAGTTTCGAGTGGGAAACAACAAATTTCACCACTTTTGGCTCCCCTAGAAAAATTTTGGAAAAATCTCGTAGTGTCCCCCCTGGAAAAACTCCTTCCGACGCCCATGCACACAAGTACAAGGCTGCGTCGGTTATGCACGTTTCTTAATTGGCATGCTTTTCTGAGTGTCAAAACGTTACTGCAAGATAGCTTTCGTATAGAACTGTTTCGATTTGTATGTACCAACGTATGTGTATTCATCTTGATCTGAGTATATCATTGCAAGAAAACCTTTCTTCTGTTTTTATGTGTGAAGCAAACTGTTCTAGAGATGAATACGGTGAAAACCCACCAATGCTACATGATGAGATGCAAGAAATCTGGTTTCGATCTTTTAAAACTGATGCCATATTGTCCCAGACTGAGGTTTTGAGCAGCATTTAGCAACGCTTACTTTTAAATGTGTTATTTTTTTAACGTAATCTGCAGCAATGAAATTGTTTCTGTGAAACGTTCATTGCAATATAAATGTAGTGCTTTACTCTAGAAGTAACTCTCTGGTAGCTAGCTACATAGAATAAAAATTTTAAAAATCTCTCATTTTCATTCTCCTTGCATGGAACTTCTGGACATGCCTGCAACAGGGGCAACCGGACAATTACGCCCCACCGAAATTTTCAAAAACATGTTTCGTTGTTAGGTACAACAACAAGTTACAATCATTTTGCTCCCCGAAAATTTCAGCTGGATGCGNCCCTGATTCTGGATATCGGTCTTTCACTGGTTTTACATCAAAGTTTTTTAATCTAAGATTTTCAATTAATATTTCAGCTGTTAGATGAACGGCAATACATATTTAAGACTCTTATTTTTAACAGTATCTATAATAAAATTAAATAATAAATTTTTAAAATCTTTTCTGAAGATGAGTTGTTACCAAGTCGAAATGTCGAAAAAAATATATTTTTCCAATAATATATTTTTTTTCGACAATTGTGGCTATTGACATGAGGAATCTGCAGCATATCGCTGAATCGTTTACCAAAATATTTAAGACTGACTCACCTTTTGCAGTTAGCCACTGAAATACTTTTACAAACTTCTATGCAAATTACTGTATTAGACTGTGGACGCTAGAGATAACGGTGCACTGTGTACATTATTTCAGTGGACAACCAGTTCACGAATCGACAAATATGGTCATGGTTAGTCTTGTCTAGCTTGAGACAGCTTGCCAGAAAACTGCAGTTACTAACGATGACTTTGCATGTCGTGTTTCTGCGACATGACTGAGAGTTCGTGAGCCCGGCGTTGAGTTATTGCGACATCGTTCTCTGGTGTGCGCCGTATGTTAGAAAACGTGAGATTGCAGCTGTAGCATGCGTCGGGTTCACAGCATTCCTTCCAGCTCATTCAATGATCACTGTTGGCTTACGAATAAAGCTTCAACAAAGTGCACTTTTTCTTGTATACAAAACTGCACACTTTTGTTAAGTCGTGCATGTAACACTTTCATCAGTGACGTTGACGAGCGCAGTATTCACAAGCATTGCTGCCAAAATGCGTTCAGTTACCTTGCGTGCCTCAGAGAAAGCAGTGCTTCAACGAAAGAAACAAAAAGAGAGAAAGATACCAAAAGTAAACTTACAACGACTGTGTTTAGCCTACTTTGCTTTTCTCAAATAGTTTTTGCTTGTGTGACGTGTATGCGCCTTGTGTGACGTGATATGCGCCTTTAATCAGATGATTTGGTCCAATGAGCATGCATTTGAATCTTTTCCTAAAAGGGTTATTTTAGAGGTCTGGCCTCTTCACATGTAAGAAACTTAAAGGTTTCTTGAATTTTTCAGCTTAGCCTAGGCTTTGCACAAGCCATTGAAAAGCTTGCTTGGTTTGGGTTCTCGCTTTAGCTAAAATCACAGTTGGTCTCATTAAGGACTTTTATCAAACTCACGGAAGATTTTGCTGAGTAAGTGAACCAAGCTTTAGCAACAAACGTATGAGGCGAGCTCTCAAAACAAATAGTGCCTGCGATTAATTTGTGTCAATGTAAATTTTCCTACTAACTGATCAAAATGTTTTTGAGCAGCGAACAATGAAAACATGCGGTGGGCCACTGGTATCTCAGACTGCGTGTCCGGAAAGCACTGATGCAAATGCTTTTCACGAAACAAAACGTTTTTTTCTGTGGGGATGGTGGATGATCTCAAAATCAGTTGCTTAAAATCTACATGCGCAGGGTTTTGTTAGACTGCTTGAAATTTCAAGTTCGATCCTGGTCGCAAGCCTTAACATGAAACTCATGTTTCCTGGCTTTTTCACCTGACCGTTGTAAATGATCCCAAGTCGACTTAATATGACCTAAAAACACTTGGTTGTTGTCGATATCTCGACATACTTGACCATTGCAGACATTAGTTTAAATTCCGCGATTCGGTTCACAACTCGTAATTTTGATTTCTTGCAAAAAACACAAGGCCAGCATGCAATGCTTGATAAATCAGCCATCTGCAAGAATGTAGCCGATTTCAGATTCTATATCAGTGGCGGATCCGGGGGGGGAGGGGCAGTTTGGGGCAACTGCTCTCTCCTAAACGTCTGTGGCGCCCCATTGAACGGTGCCCCTTAGATATAAATGCTCCCCTTTTTGCCTATCTCTGAAATAAAAAATGCTTCACTCTTTGTTAACTTCAGGATTTACGTGCCGTAATGCCCTTGATTACACCATAATGCAGCGTGAATAAAGCTATAGATGTAGTTAGCAAACAACTTACCGCTATCTTCCAAAATGCATTGAGTGTCACGGCAGTTTGCGTTTCGATGACGTCACGATGTTCACTCAACCGTGGTCCGACCTTTTTGTAAACAATTATATTACACGCTTTGGAGGCCATGGACTCAATGCCCCCTGGCTACGCCCGTAGTTATTGAAGTTCACTCTTCAAAATTCTAACATTTACCATCTCACCATCTCATGCACTGATGAGCCTTGCCATGATCTTTTTGGGCCCAGGAAGCATTTACTATTCAACCATGTAGTGGGGCAAATTGTTTCCAGACAGTCAGGCTGGATGGTTTCTTCACCATCATGTCCATGTTGCGATGCGCACATTTGCACATTTTTTAAACTTGTCAGACTATGTGTACAGTCTATGAAGTTCATGTATGTGGTTTTTACTCCCATTTATGCACTACATTCCACCACACAAGTAACACAAACTGGCATACAACATGCAGCAAAATATAACACCCCACTCAGACCATCGCAAGAAAGTCGTCAATAGGGGGGCCTTACGTTTGTGCTGGGGTGCTTGACGTTTGTGAAGGGGGGGCTTGACATTCAAATTTAACAAAAATTCCACTGATTTATAATGTTTCGTATTTTAATTTGAGGGGGCTTGGAGCTTTGTTTGGGGAGCTAAGCCCACCAAAGCCCCCCCGTGGCGACGGGACTGACCCCACTGCTGCTTAACTTTAATAGGCAGAATATACTTCAGCATAGGGAAGCTTGGCGTTTTTATTGTGAAAATTTGATCGTTTGGTTTGGTCGCAAATATTTTGTTTAACCTTTTGTGAGAATTTTTGGAAATTTGACCTAATTTACATTTGGCCCCACATTCCGGAATTTACATTTTTCCATGTGCACCCTCAAAATTCGCTTGCTTCCTTGGCAGTTGAAAATATCCAGTTTAACATTCCCAACCTAAAGAATGGAGATAGTCCACTGCCTTGATGAAGTGTCTACCAACCCTGCTCCAGCATATCCACCTTCATTCATTCGTCTTGCACAAAAAACAGGGAACCAACCAGTACGTTTACAAATTACTGCAGTCTCATAAATTTTTGTATAATGAGACTATTGACTCTTTTGTACACAAAATACTTTGAAGTACTACTACATCAGAGGGTGGAGTGACAAGGGCGTACGCAAGGGGGGGGTTGGGGTTAACCCCCCCCCCTTGAGCTTGATATTTTACAAAAACTTTATTACCTTCGCAAGGAGATTAAGTGTTTCCGCATACTTTTTGCTTG
>JGI24158J21664_10007507_pt1 | contig 14485 bp, 10 predicted proteins | sample Ectturendosymbi3_FD_21664 | JGI IMG/M metagenome (IMG submission 21664) | reverse complement strand
GTGGCGACGGGACTGAGTTGAGCACCGTATTTATTCGATTGTAAGTCGCGGCTTATAAAGTTTTTTCATCATTTCGTGCTGCTTACAATCAGGGGCGGCTTTCATTTTTTATTTATCGAAATGTATAGATGACGTTCAGTCTTTCCTTGGCTGCGTTTTGTCGACCAAACTCTTCTTTCGCATTCGATGTTCTTCAGCATCACGTGCACATCCGTCACAGGTGGGATTATGATAAACAGAAGGCAGTTGTAGTGGTGTAAGCATCATCAATACGGGAAACGCACGAGCACGGGAACGTCGCGAATGCATCTCAGAGGCTCAGGTAACCTATGTTCAAGTGCGGTTCACAATCAAGGGCAGCTTACGTCAATTATTATTAACACCATTTCGTGCGGCTTACAATCGAGGTACTACGGCATGCACATAATCGACTACTGGAAAAAAACAAAGGAGAACGTTGCGAATCAGCGAAAACATAAATTTTACACACGATGACGTCATGAAATGCGTTATAGGGGCCCTCCAGTGAAAATTGCCCCGGGCCCCTAGCCTTTAACCCGGCTCTGAATACAAGCATTTCTAAAATTTGACCAGCGTCAAACAAACCCCAAATTTTCAATGAAAACCCCAGATGAAATAGGAAAACCCCCGATCTAGTGAAAAATCCCCAGCAGTGGCAACAATGATTGTGACTGTTTGTGCTACAAAAAGTGTGTAAGCGTCACACTTTGCGTTTTTGCACAAGGACTTAGTCTCGCAAACATGCGCTGTGGTGGTGTTGACTGACTTGTCCATACCAGACTCGGCAGTAATTCCACAGCCTGATGTGACTAGAACAAGTCCCACCTTGAAATAAAAACGCATTGTGACCTAAATCGCTGTTAGAACAGACCCTCGGATTTCGCCTCGGCGACCTATTTCGATCAAATCAATTAGTCGCGCTGCATGAGCGAACCACTGCAACTATCAGTGCGCAGAAAAGGTCCGGAGCCGGAGCTGCTAAATTAACAACCAGCTCCGGCTAAATTTCAAAAACAGCGGCTCCAGCTAGATTTTAAAAGCAGCTCCGGCTCCACCGAAAATGGCCGACTCCGGAGCCCTGAATGACACCACGTTTTAATATGATAAATGGAGTTATTACCATTGACAGCAGTGGTTATGCCTTGTATACCCAAGTTTAGCGAGCTAGAGAGTAGTATTCATCCTTTGTGTTCTTTCAGAAGTTAGCATAGCGCATATTTAGTCAATCAGTTAAATAGTGGTTGAAAGTACATATAAAACAGTCATAAAGCTTACAGCAGTTGGAAGGCAGAGTTTAATCACGTTTCGGTCGGAGATGAATCTCTTTTGCAAAGGTGAACATTGACCATAATAACCACGAAGGCCTAAAGGCGGTGATATTCAGTATCTCTTTTGAAAAGTGGGCATTGACCATGATAGCTACGCAGGCCTAAGAGGTCACTACATGGGTTTGAAAGAACCTGTAGTAAACTCTGCAGCAGGGAAGTGAATTGCTTTCGAGAAACAAGCCGCTGTAAGTCAGAGCGTGACGGGTTCTGATCTGATATGCCAAAATTCAGCCCTATTTATTCAAGTTTATGACGTCAATTATGCAAATGAGGGTCCCAAATTGTGCTAGTGAAGCTTTCAAATCTTTGTTACTTAATTACTCGCAAAATGCACAACAGGTAGCAGAAATATTTAGGCCTAGCCTGCACGAAGTTATGCATCTCGTACTCAATCGATATACAGTACACAATACTTGCTTCACAACGTTAAATGGTCATCTTGTAGAAAAGCAGATAGCCCAAATATTAATTATTGCAGCGTTGATCATATATTAATTAAAGATTCCAATTATATTTCGAAATCAAGAAATATACTTCCGGGTATAAGACAAATAAAGTTCAAACAAGAAAGCAATGTGGAATATCATTACCGTTTAGCTTGTACAATATACGGAAAATATGTAAGCGTATGTTAGATCATTGCAACAAAATTAAAATGTTTGTTTCAAAAAAATTTTTTGCGTTTTTATTATTCAAAAAGTTCACATCTTTTTTTTCAGGTGGTTGGTCCAGCTCCAAGCTTGCTAAAGAGTTCCACAAATCGTAGAGTCTAGCATTATCTTGTCGTTTTGTGCTGGCTACACTCTTGCTTCAATCGTCTTGATGCTGTCCACATTTTTCTCTCTTGTGCTCGTGGAAAAATGAATTTAGTGGTCGCTGTTTCAGTGTTTGTTCCTCTTCAGTGGCCTGCGCGTATCAACTTGAAACCTGCTCTCTGATGTGACTAAGAAGGCCAAGCATTTCTGCGTCGTTATGTCTTTCGACTAAGACCCTGCGATACGGGGACCACGAATCCGAGTCAAACACGTAAGAAACTTGACTGGAGTCGCCACATCTCCGCAGACATGGTTTACCAGCACAGTTTCTGGAGGAAACCCAACTGCCAGCAGAAATATTGCGAAAATTTCAACACACCCGAAGAAAACTCGCGAATGAACGTTTTCCTTACATGAAGAGTTGATTCTATTTTTACAATCAGGAAAAACCTTTTTCTATTTTTACAATCAGGAAAAAAAAGACTTGATTCTATTTTTACAATCAGGAAAAACCTTACATGAAGAGTTGTTTCTATTATTACAATCAAAATTTTCCAAGAGTTGATTCTATTTTTACAATCAGGAGTGGTATCCTACGTGGATGATGATTCGCTGTATTTTCTACAATATGCAAATGCCAAAAAGACTTGCACAGATATCCTATCTTACATATGCTCAACGAATTTTTTCTGGCGGCAGCCCTGTTTTTCATCAATACCAAGCAAACTCATTCCTCTCAGCTGCTATCTTAAAACAACCGACACCATGCGAATCGCTTGCAGACCACAGACTTTGTGCCATTACCTTGGAAGCAATGCAGCAACGACGCGCATAAGTCACAGAACGTTGTACAATCTTCCGCGCTGAAACTTCGAAAACAAAAATGCTATCGAAAAAATGGGCGCCCCCTCCGCACAAGGGGGGTGAGAAGCTGCAGCCCGCGTGAATATTTGTATTACCCGCATCAAGATTTTCGTTGCCTAATTAAGTTGGCACACAAAACCGCCTCAAAACGAAACTCCATGATATGCAGACACTTCGACAGTAGGTCAAGAGAACTTTCACTCGCTCCTCATACTATTTTCTGCTCAGGAAGATGCAAGTAAAATTTCAAGTTATTTTTTGCGGCCCGCCAGCGACTTTCGACGATCCATGGGTCCGCGACAGTGAGTGTCCCCCTTGCCATGAGCTTTTTGTTGCAACTTCAACTCTGGTGCGCTGCACATTTTACTCAAAGCATCAGCACGACAGCTGGGCTCAAGTCTGATAAACTTGTACGAAACGTTTGTTACATCCAAATGCCAAAGAAATGAACGAAGGACTTACAAAAACATAAAGTTTTGATGCCCATAGGATTGAACATGCATCATAGAAGCATGTGTTCGGTTGTATGTGACCAGTCCGTTGCTCTACCTTGGCCATAAGTGGCCGCTTTCTGCACAAAACATATACCGTGCGGCGAAAATCAGTAAAAAATGACGTGTCGCCGCGCGACGCCGCCGACGATGAAAGGAACGTTGCATCGAAAAAGCCGGAGCTGGAAACAATCAGTCAAAAGCAAACTGAGCCGCCAGCGACAATTCCTGGCGAGTTTCCGTAACTGACAGTTGGACGTCTCATGACTGTTCGGGGAATTCAAATTCGAGCTCTTCACTTAATTCGTCTTCGCCCTTGACCCCTGGGTCGAGTCAAGGTACGAGATCGCAACTCATGCAATGCGAAGGAGGTGAATCTGAAAGGCAAGGGTCATGGGTGGGAGGGCACTTCTCGCAGCACAAGTATTATTTAAGCTACAAAAAAACTATAGACCAGTTAAGACGCATGACCAACCCAAACCTCCGCTAGCCAAGAACCTGCTCTTCGAAAATAGACATTAAGCCCCGGCAAATTCTTATTGGGCACGTTTGTTGGCGAAAAGGAAGCTTTCATTAGCTGCTGTGAGATCAGCAGAACCAAGTTTTGAGCCTGCATGCAACCAATTCCTAATCGCCGTTTCCGAGAGACAGGAAACTGTTTTTGGATGCAGGGCAATCAACAAACTGTGCCGAGTTAAAGTCAGTGACTGGTCGTACACATGGTACCATTCAAAAGACATAACAACAATGGGAGATATCAATGCGAACACCAATCCGCAAAAACAGCAGATAATTCGGATTATATCGGCAGGTTTAAAAATCGCGTTTGACGCACATGCGTTGCCAGGGCGGACTGAAGCCATGATGTCCCCCTATTTCTGGAGACATAATTGTGTCAATCTGCACAAATAACCGACAGGTAATGGTGGAAATTTACAAAAGACTGTCGACATTAGCAGGTAAATCATTAAATTGTCCTCATATCACGTAACCATTGCAACGTAGCGCCTTTGATAAAAATTGACGGAAATGGACGTCATCAAGATTCCACACTAAACTACATCGTCCCTGAAGTCCAAAAGATGAGCTGAAAAGTACCGAAATGTTGAGGAGTCCTCGACAACACAACCTGGTCAACATGTTTTTTTTGGTGTCCCCCAGCACTTTGACCCTAACCTGCAAAATTTGCGGTAACAAACTCAAGTCTACCACCTTATATAACAACTCAACATCAACTGAGGTCACTTTCGTATGCTTTTAAGTGTTATTTCTGGAGACTTTGAAAACTGAGCAATTAAATTTCTTCTGATGCCAGCAGTTTAAAAGGTGGTTGGTGTTTTTCCCAGTTAATGCGAAAATATTTGAATATGTTAGTTTCAACAAACATTCTTTCTTTCGTACTGATTTCAGCGGCGCAGAAAGTAGTGACCAACTTTGCGATAGCATAAAATAGGTAAAAATATGATCGAGTGATAAGGTTTGTAAAGGTAGCTGTGGCATTGGATATTGCGCATGACGAAAATTCTTATTGCATCTGTTTACTTTTAAGAGCACCTATGTAAAACAAAAAATAGTGCTATGCAATGCGCTGGTTAATGGCATTGAAGTTCTAATTTTTCTTGTTGTACTACGCATGTAATAACAAATTTGTTGCTGTGACATTTTCTGGACGCAGTGGTTAAGAACAACGTCAAATCGAACAGTCAGAAATCTATTTCTGACACACAATTCCAACCCTGAAGGACCACGAAGCCGATATATCGGTTTTCGGCGCGATTTTTGCGATAACTCGCGAACCACTGAAGCTACGTCGACACGTAAGGCATTGTATGTTCTTAACGGCGTATTTGTGACGTCAGGCCCGAAAAAGCCGGCTTTGACGCAGCCAAAAAAGCAGTAGTTTTGTTCAAAGACCTGCGGAGAGAGAAACAAACCAGTTAGTAAAAATCGTTCGATAAACGCAACTGCATTTCTTCCAGCCCATGCAAGTGAGCACTCAACTTTCAGGCTCCGCCTCCACAGCCCTGTTTAAAACAATGCCCTAGAAAAACAATACAGTTTACGCCAACCGCCCCATTTCAAGGCAACAATACAGATAAGTATATCAGTGTGAATCGCACCTCTATCATAAAGTTATCGATGGCGAGTTTAACGGGAAAACCGACTGGTCGTAGATTTCTTCGGGAACAATTCCGTTTTCATCTTCTGGAATATAACGCGGAAATGGACCTGAAAACAATCAAACTCAAAAGGCACGCAACTGCAAGATCTATAAACAGGTCAGAGCGGCATGCTTCCGAGAGTAATAGCCTGGTGATCGTCACGCGGGTCGTTTCATATCGTCTGCAAACGCAGCCAAACGTTTCGGAAGTAAGTTCCAACAAAGCCTAATGTTTCTTGACGCGCAAGTTTTAAGCTCAGGCAAAGTTTTGCCCAGGCAAAAAAATCGCAGACAGATAAAACGATCAACGAAGTTTATAGATTTGATTTTGTGTCGTACATCAGCTTGAGGCTAAACGCATATAGGTCTCCTGCTTACGACGCATCAGCATACAAGCACTTGCCAATAAGCTTCTTTGATTGCTCGTCGGTGGCTGGCTGGTACTGCCTCAGGGTGGTATCGTGTATTTTAACAAATTGGTTGATGTGGCCCGCTATTCTTCCCTTGACGTAGATTACGTTGTATCTGGTGTTTATTCGTAAAATCTGAAAAACAAGAGCATTGGTAACGTTGTAATTAGTGTCGACATATTATTATTAACGGGGTCTGCAATTATTTATGGGCGTAGTGAATGACCTTCAAACGGAACAGTCATCTTCGTACTGTCGCGCAAACCACTTAACAGCGAGAACCAACGTTTGCTGCGCAAAAGGTTCGCTGACTTTACTCAGAGATTTTTCGTCTTTCTTGCTGATCCGCCCCAACAAATACAGATTCGTCGCACAAGCGGAAATATTAAAGAGTACAGGATTATACGTGTTTTCTGATTAAACGAGATCGAGTTTCCTGACTTTGGCTAAATCTTTCTTTTGAAAGAAACCCACACCTAGCTGGCGTAGGATGCGCGCAACAAACTTAATTGAAATATAATCAGTGATTATATTTCACAGAAAACGACCAGACGCGTTAAGCTAATAATGCACAAGGCACCGCGAGCTTTTAAAATGAGGATACCGATGACGCGGTCAAGCAAATGAAATACAGCCACAGTCATGAATAGATCACATTCATAACCAGGAATTTATCCACTGCCGCAATACCGTACACAATGTTGCTTGAGAATCGTAATCATAACACCATCTACTTACAAGCTTCATGCATGTGACCTTGGGTTTTCTTCCAATACAACATCCAGCACGGAATAAAAAAAAACTTATTTCGTGCATAACTTCCCTTGCATTACAAGCAGCGATGCTGCTTTGTTCACCAATTCTGACAAAATAATATCGCATTTTCCGCCAGGTTTTCAGTTGGAGATCAAACTGTTGTCGGAAGGACTTTTTACGGGGGGGGTGGGTTAAAATTGGATTTTGTGGCCTAAAGAATTTTTCCAGTGGGGATGAAATGTCAAGTTACCAACACGAAACTAAGAGGAAAACGATTTTCTACTAAAAATTTATGTGGAAAATACCAAATTTTCCAGAAGGGCCAAACCTTCGCGCAGCATTTTGCTTCGCTCGTTTCGTGCCCAACCACTGGTCTTGCTTTGACGTAAAGCGTCGTGAGCCACTATAGATGTAGCACGTAAGTGCTAGTCCCTCAGCATTGCGGAATGCAAAGCGCCACAGCTAAATAGGGGTCACGGGGTGCTACCACTCACCTAACCACCCAGCTATAGAGATACAGCAGATAAACGTAAATGACAGTAAAATAATTTCTGCATAAGCTGAAAATTTCGCCAGCAGCTAGTTATGAACGCGTATCGCACCTTCAAACCGCGCGTGGTCTCGTACGTTCCGCCGAGTTGTCCGGGCAACTTCTTTCCTTTAATGACGCCCCCGGTGCCCGAGCCAATAGAACCAGTTCTTCGGTTGTAGCACTTCGCGCCGGCCGGTCCACCGGAGAAGTTCCAACGTTGTATCACGCCTTGAAATCCGTAGCCGATGCTGCGTAGAACGTATTTCTTGGTTTAGGACAGGAGTTCCCAACTTGGGGTACAACATGTACCCCTCACATGTACCCCTAGGGGTACATTTGCCTATCTAAAGGGGTGCATTTAAGGCTTGCGATAAAAGGGAAAAATGTGGTTATATATTATCATTAATTTCCAAATATTTATAGATATGTCAGTAAATATTATTTTCAAAAAATCATTTTATGCTTATTGCTAAATCTTTTAAATATGGGACAAAAACGAAGTCTACCTTTATACTATAGTTATAAAACTCTGAAAGTTCTTTCAAAATTTAGTGGATTTTTTGTAATTCGACTCAGTCTTTCTGTCATAAGAAATTCTAGGGGTACGTGCTGATCTGTAAAAATGCCAAAGTGGTACATGGTCAGAGAAAGATTGGCAACCCCTGGTTTAGGCCAACGTGATTCACTGGTGCCGCGCACTAACCTTAACAGTCGTACTTTGCTATTTCGAAAAAATCAAACACAGATGCTGGAACAACTTGTCTGCTCTGTGGGAAAACAATGACCACCACAAACGCAATATTTGGAGGAGGCTTTAGCTCAGTTGGAAAATTTCCCCCTCTCAGTTGGAAGGTTGAGTGGTCGATCCACGAGCCCTGAGTGAATCACTGTAGCGCTCCTTGGGCAAGAGCGTTCACCCCAACCGCCCCGGCAAGAAGCCAATTTCAGGCTTTAGTCTGGCGCCAATTGCCGTCACCAAAATCAAATTTTAAGAAATGTCATGTTCCAAACAAACTTGCCTTTGCTTCGACGCGCGACGACCTAGAGTGCGCGCTTGACGCCGAACCACCTTCGTTCCGATGACGTCGAGAAAGGAATGCAGAAGCAAAATGCAAACGGTCACACGAAACACACGCACCTTTTCGCTGTGCAGTCGACGTATTGTCCAGGTCGAAAGTGCATGGCGGTTAATGGCGTTCCGGGCTTGAGTGCCGCGTTTTCCGTGACCACGAAGCGAAAGCACTTCGCTTTGACCGGCACGCCGGCATCAAGGCAAAACTTATCGTACGTTTCGTTTTTCTGCAGAAAAAAAAAGCGTAAAGCGTCGGTGTGAGCGAATCCTCAACGAGATCAGCCAAGACTATGCTGAAGCCTAGATGAACAACGGCGGCGGTTGCTACATCAAAGAATGTGTAGGGGGTAGGCTTTGGTATTTCCACCGAGGAAACACCAGTGCAATCAACAAACAACAATCAGTTCAAATCGAAACGACAACAGGCTATAGACAGAGCACAACCACAACAGGCAAGTTGAAGTATGACCAATGCTGGCAAAATATTATGTAAAACGATTTCTTGGGTTATTTCCTTGAGGCATGTGTGCTTACCACACTGAGCTGTCCGACCAGCTTATCGCAATTGATCACTGTGGCAATATTCGACTGCTTCAAGCTAAAGATTTTTAAAGATAATATTGTATTTCAGTAAAACAAACAACACTAATTTGGAAGCATTGTTGCTGCTTAGTGATATCAACCTGTTCCAACCATTCACAGCAGATAATCTGCAACCAGGTATCCTTTTTATTTTCATTTATTTATATATTTCCATGTATTTGTCTCAGACTCTGGTCTATGTCACGAGGGTAATCGAATAACACAAGAGCTAAAAAACGGTTAGTCATAACGCATTACAGAGTAGGTGTTAGTTGATAAAGAGAGTCAACACTGAGAAAGAAGCAAAACACTGAAACAGTGCCCCAACTATAATTGCATTCACTCATCATTATACAGGGATGCCGCAGTGGGAGAGAAATTAAGGTATTTCTAACATCTTAAGGTATTTCTAACATCAAGTTTTGAAGCAAACGGCTAACAAAAAATTGGATAGGGGTACTCAGCCGCGCACAAAAGCATGTAAGCTGTTTTGGTCAAGAAGTTCAGGCTTACAAAAATAAAATATCATATAAGAGCATGTGATCAAATGTTGTTGTAGACACTGCATATAAAAATTAAACACCTTAGCCTAAATCATAGTGGTCAGTAAAAAGGTGGAAACAACCCAGCAAAACAATAAGAAAAGACCCCCATGTGACCATGAAAAGTCGCAAGTGAACTTACATAAAACGGAGTGGTGTTTTTGGCACCTACAAGTATGGCAGCAGTCACTTTGTTGTAATCGTCTTTGGAGAAGTATTTTATGACATTGCATTCAAGAATCTGTGCAAAAAATATCAAATTAATTGCATCTATTTCTAAATACAAAAAGTTGTAATCATACTCGAACTTCAGTGTTCAGCAAACTGTACGTGCAACTCCAAAAATTGAAACTGCATAGCAAAAAAATGCTACTTGTAACTGTAAACATTCACAGCAAGTACTTAGTTTACAGCCTGTTTGTTAACCATATCCAGGATTTTAGCATCTACACGTTTCATAGTTCAAGGTTTGTGTAAACCACAAAAGTTATAATTGTCGTGAAATTCATAGAATGAACATTCTATAAATAATTCACTAAATTATTTATCTAAGAACATTGGAATTGCAGTAAAATTTGTTCCTCACTAAACAAAAAAGATTGTGCTTGCTGCAATACCCCTATTCTGAGCAGTAGCAACACTGGGTACAGGAAATGTAATGTTGGTCTCTATTTTACAAAATGTGATGTGTTTGATGTGTTATGAGCTAATTACCAACTTGTATTTCAGATTACCTGCAGTAAAGTTGCATTGCAGTAGCTCCCATTCTTAAACCATACGGGATGAACACCCAATTTTATGCCAATTGCTCCACACCTGATAGAACCTTAGAAAAAGCACAACAAAGCTTTAGTCAGACAATAATTTTTCACAAAAAACAGTGCATATCAGCAAGAAAATTTGTGATATTACTTGAAACACTCACATGTTTCAGCAAGAATGGCAATTGCCAAACACCCACAACACCAATATTTGGAAAAATATACTACAATGAGGTGAAAGTACTGTTACGACACACATTGCACCTGGGGTCCATGAATGAAGAGGCCATTGTTCATCATTAAAAGGTGAATTGCCTGTAAGTTCTTTGCTACTTTCTAAAGCTGTTGATCTCATGAAAGCTGCATTCTCATCAGTTAAGTCATAGTCCCATGTAAAGCGTGGTGCTGCTATTTTCTGTTCAGGAACGAACTTGTCTGATCTCACTCCATACTTGTCCGTGTAACGCATGGCATATTTTTCACCTCTTCGCACAGCATGGATATTTTCAACAGGAGCAAATAAATTGCGAGCTTTCATCTTTTTGACCCTGCAAAAGCAGAATATTTTCTACAGATTTTGTAAGATTTATACACCCATGACTGTCTTTAACTATAGCTCTACTGACAAAATAATTATGAATGAAAAGGTTGCCAAGCACAAAACAGTCATAATTTAACAGGTAAGATTGGAGGTTTTGCTGTGCAAACATTCACATTTTAAAGCATTTTCAACAACACATCTTGTGCATATCTAGTATGGCTGCCAGGTGTAACATGCAGTATGTATCAGGGGTGGCCAAACTTGCTCTATGTATGGGCCGCAACATAGAACCCAAGTTAAAAAGAGCCGCAACATAAAAATCTAAAAACATGAATTTATTTGCAATCTATGCTTCTGTTACATCACAACTATTTTTGGAACGACTTGAAACAGTAATACTGCACAGCATGCTTAGCATACATGATGCTGACTACCACTTTATAATATTTCTACACTTTGCAATAAAAATAAAAAAAAAATATATGATTTTTCAGAAAGCTCAAAGAGCTGTATGTGGCTCGCGACCAGCCGCAGTTTGGCCACCCCTGGTATACATATAAAAAAGGCTCAACCAGCAAATGTTCTCAAAGAAAATTAAACAAAATTACACCAACATTTCACCTTGTCAACGATCGGCCTTCATCAGGCCACAGAACAAGACTCAACAATATTCATAGATTTTTAAAAACACAGTGCAGCAAAATAATCTCAGCAATGGAATCAAGAAATTGACCTGCAGACCTGGATTTGCTTTGGACATGTTGTCTCACTGGTTTATTGAATCATTCAACTTAGTTCATAGAATCTTGAAACTTCACTTCACTAACATCAGGGTTTTTTAAAGTGTTTTAGGGAGCCGATTTTCAATCGGGTCCCTAGAATCAGCGAAAATTATCACCAGATCCCTAGAATCAGAGAAAATCGGGTCCCTATAACAGAGAAATCGGGTCCCTACAGGTCCATACCCAGTACCTAACATTCTCCTAAAAAAAACCTGCTAACATTGAGAATAACTGGTAATAACTAATAAGTATTGAAAATTAATGAATTTTATGGTTTACTTATATATTTTTTATTTATGCATTTGACTTCAACATATGGTCTATATCATCATGCTAGTTAGAAAGTAACAAGGTCACAGAAATGCTTGCAAACACAATGCATCTAATAGTCAATGCTGAAGAGGAACAAACACTGAAATACAAAAACAGGAACTTCTGTATTCCATCATTGTCATACAGAAGTGTTAAATAGTGTGAGTGAAATATGTGTCAGTTCTTACCTTCTGGCCATGTATTTCTTGTTACCATGATAACATCTTGCACAACTGACCACATCTTTTATGACAATAGACTGATAAGGTTTTAATGAAAACATAGTTATAACATAAACATCTAACCCTAAGTGATTAAGTTTACTTAATATAATCTACAGCACCTGAAAACAAGCAACAGTATGTAGCTTGAGAGAGGGGATACCATGCAAGAAAGAAAAATATTATAGTAAAGTTGTTAAAATTGAATGCATAATGGATAATGTGAGAAAGAATTACAATAGTGCCTCAACAGGTTAGCACAGTGTGGTCCAACTACAGGCCCATGGGCCATATGTGGCCTACAAAGAAAAGCATTCAGGAAAAATATTAAAATCTGAAATTTGTTAAAAACCGTGTGAGGTTACATTTGTCTCACTGAATTGCTTGTACTGGATAAAGTGTATTTGTGCAAGAACAATGAATAATACCTTTTCTGTGTACCATTTTGTTTGATGTATTTATTTTACGATCAAATTCAAAGGTACAGCCCATCGCTAACCTTCTTCTGGCATACCTGCCTAGATAACCTTTATGTTTTTTGGTGCCCTGACGTTTGTTGCCATGAAGAATACATCTGGCGCAATGAACTACCAAGCAGGGTTGTCACAAGCAAAAAAGGCCAGATCAACCCTTAAAAATAGCCAAATAAATAGCAAAAAAAAGTCAAATACAAAATTTTTTTGCTGTTGCAAAAGTAATGATATTTTAAGTGAGCTCAACAAACAAAAGTAACCAAAGTCAAAGTAACAGATTATGAAAATTAGATAAAAAATTGGACCACATATGACATATCAAACAAATTATTCATGTGACAAATTCAACCAATGGGTGTGGCCACCCATGGAAAGCCCATATGACAAAATAAAGAAGTGAAAACAATAGTACCGTAATATAAATGTTGAATTAAATACACAATAGACATCAATGTAATACAGACGATGGTGGGCAAGCAATGGGTGAAAAGCTGACATATGTACAGATGAGCAGGTGAAGCATGAACATAGGTTAAAGAATAAGCAACAAAAAGGGTTATAAAGCAGTGAGCAATGCATTAAAACACAAAATTTCATTACAAAAACAAGTAGCAAGGACAGAGAGCAATGTACTAAAATACATTTTATTATTATTACAAAAACAAATAGCAAGGCCAGAAAGCAATGTTTATACATATAAATCGTGAAGAAGTAACACAATTACTAACAGACCATAATGGAGTGAGCACTATCGATGAATGTATGTCCCACCAAACACATGGCATCACCAGGCAGATGAGGTTGAAGAGACAAGGGTATAAACAGATTACCATAAGTTTAGCAGCAAACATATCCAATAAGTGTTGGGTACATGAATAACAAAATAAGTTTAGTTAATGAGCAGAGTATTTAGTTCTTGAAAAGGTGATATTTTGCTCATAATGTAATGACTTATGAGATTTATCCACCTATTGCACAAATATCATTGGCTTCATGTCATTGACACCATAACTCGGCTTTGCATACATGATTATGGGCCTAGTAATTAAAACTGAAGTCAATGTCTGTGAGATCCTGGAGGTGAACATCACTTCATTTGCCCTGAAATATCCATTGCAACAAGTTACAAGGGTGCTTTTCAAAGGGGCAAATCTGAGCTTTGTTCTAATCAATATATTATAAGTCATGACAGATGCATATGGCTTCCTGCAAGATAAATACAGTTACACAACTTAATGTTTGAAACACCCAAACACGTTTTTGAAAGACAATATTGAATATATAGGCTACATATATTATACAGTATTATATAGCCTATCTACATATATTAAATTAATTTCATATCGCTGTGCTTTTTTTGTTTGTGTTAAATAAATTGTCAATTCATTGAGACTTTTTGAATACTTGCTTATACAGTACATGTACGTTATTTCTTTTTGTGTTTCTTTCGTTTTGGAAATGAACATCTAACAATTTCACACTACACCTTTACACTCTGACATGGGTGCAATCAGGTGGGGGATGCGGGGGACATGTCCCCCCACTTTTTCAGACATTGGGGATATAATATGCTATGTACCCCCACATTTTTCTCTTCAGGTTTCATAAGTAACGATAATATTTATACTCATACTGTGTCACGCCAAGCTGTCCCCCTCACATTTTACAACACAATTGCGCCCGTGCACTTGGAGCATAAAAAAGAAAATGAAACTCTTGTGACCTGAGTAAAACTTTTCACACCTGTGAGTGTGTACAGGTAGCTGCCATGTAAGAATATTTGCCTCTATTTGAATAAGGTTTGTAGGGTTTTGTTTCTAGTGTGGTAATTGTGTAATTGTGTCAGCTAACCCCCACTCTGTCTAAAACTTTGTGCTATAC
>JGI24158J21664_10007505_pt1 | contig 14487 bp, 6 predicted proteins | sample Ectturendosymbi3_FD_21664 | JGI IMG/M metagenome (IMG submission 21664) | reverse complement strand
TTCAACTGGTGCTACCAAAAATAGCGCAGAACGGAGAAAAAATATGTCCTCTTCTAGTGAGCAGCGAACACTTTAAGCAAAAGATCTTTAATGATCTTTGACTGTTTTGAAACTGTTGCAGTTTTCCAGTACAAAATACCTTAAAAATTATCATGGAGTTTCGTTTAGCTTTTTGTTCAGTTCCGACAACGGCATTACTCCGGCATGTGTTACACAGTTTTTTTCTGTGGCATATAGTTTGCCTATTTGATGGTTTCGACAGAAAATACTCCACCTTATGTGGCTTATATCTTTAATACTCATGAGTGTTTTTCAACATTTTTTATTAAACGAAATCGGCAAAAGAACGCTTTATCTGCACGGCAAAAACCTTACGAGCGAGCAAAGGAGATGATTGCAAAACTAATCTTTTTTTTCATTTAACCATCGGAAAAATCAGAATTCGAATCTCAAAAGGGACGATGTTCTTTTCACATCCCTAATGTGTAATGTCATATAAACACAAATCGACTGCCCAATGCGGTAAAGCTAGCAAACGTGAGGAGGTATCCAAGTAGTTCAAGGAATCTTTCAGGCAATATGCTGCCGATTTTTAATCCACAATGTGCTGATTTCAAGTATTCGTCCATAAAACTACTCTAAAGTTTTGAACTACCTTAAGCGTTTCTCACCCATTTGTTTACTGGCCAAACAAACGTTTTTATTTTGTACTGTTTGTTCATTGTCATTTTTAAACCTTAAGCAAAACGATAGCTTTTTTTTCTTCAAATAAATTTATCTCTTTGTCAAGCTAACATCACGTTTAACTAATATATTGTGAAAGAAAACATTATTTTCTTTATACTGTAACTGATCAAAATTAACGCTTCTTACTATGAAAAGGTAGCCTAAGCCTTCCCTTCAGTTTATAATAGTTAGTTAAATCTAAGCCGAATCAGCTTTAGTTCGGAATAAAAATTCGGCAACATCTCTTCAGAATTTTGCAAACAGTGGTGACTCTACGTGCTCTTAATATATATTCTATAATATTTGACTACGCTTGCAACTCCCAGCGTAGCAGTATTTACTGTATGTTGCTACAAGCTGCGGAATACCGAAAAGAATTGATGGGCTCAAATGGAAAAATTTATAGTATTATTAAATATCAGCTGATTTTCAAATATAAAACAATAAATATGCGGAAAAATATTAACGGCATTTTTAAAGAGGGAAGACTTTTTTGCTTACTGCATTTTAAATCGCCATATAATCTAGCAAGAGGGGAAAATAACGCACTCTTAACAATATGATGTACGGCATTATGACTAGGGAAAGAAACAATCTAACACACGACATTCAGAAATTGATTAACTCTGTCTGTGGAGCCTGTTTGCGAAGCAGGCAAAAATCCTTAATTCGTAAAAAATTATGTATCTATTTCTTCGCATCGTAACGACAAAACGAATTTTTTTCAATGGATAAAAACGCGCTGTAAACGTCTACAGCGAAAGCGCCACAAAAATTTTGTCTTTTGCATAAAAACATGCGCAGCTCGGGTCACTGATCGCTTGCTCTAGAAAAATGAGTGAAGTAGATACATGAGCAAACGGTCCGAGCAAAACGATCACAAAATTGTGTGCAGCTTATGCCGAGTTGAACACCAACAACCACAGGCATGTTGATTATATGTTGTTTTATTTCAGGAAAAATGAGTTGTTAACAAAACTTCAACAAGTTGCCAGAAGAATTTCGATATATTTGGATTTCGGGGTTTGAGCGTACGTGGCACAAATATGGGCTGAGGGTAGTGGATAGGTAGGATGAAAGCAGTAGGTTTTACGTGTGTGTGTGGAAGGTAAAGTGAACGAAAAAAATATATTTAAGCAAGCCTCGTATATCAGGTGCAAAGAGTCGACTAATACAATTGTTTATGCCTTAAAAGTACAGTACATGTTTAGCTAATAAGCTGTTCCTTGCCAGGTTATGAAGCAGGTTTGATAAGACGACGCAAGGTGCGATTCTGTGTTGAATTCTAACAGCATTCCCAGCTTAGTAGAAGTGTTTAAGTATATAACACAATAAACGCAAGTATGCGGAAAATCTGCAGTACATAGGCCTGTATCCCAATTATTGACCGGATCTATTAGAATAGATTATTATGAAACGGTGTGCATCTTAAAGCTCCAGATGGGGCCGACGCGTAAACAAGGGAAACGTCTTGACTGTTGAATTCACGCTAAACGTGCAACGTTAGTTAAAATTGGGTAAGGACAGCAAGTTACAACTTTTACTTACAATCTCTCCAACTTTGGAAGGTTATGGAAAGTGGTTGGATGGATTGTTTCAAGTTCATTATCATGCAGGTACCTGCGTCATAATAAAGCAAATCAAAGCTGAAATGGACGAAAAGGCGTAATGTCCATTATGAGATACATGTATGCACAAAATTAAAACCAACCACAAAGCAAAATATCAGACTAATCCTAAATTTTGTTTTCGACAAACCGAGCGCAACACTACGGCTTTCTGTGTCATCATTTATTAAAATTTCTTAAAACTATGAACACTAGCGTTGAGAGTATTTTATAATGCGAGCTTTTATAGTGTCAAGCAAGAGCTACTTTACAATTATTTGCTAATTTACTAAGAGCTAATTTACAATATTACCACATACTTTTTTAACCACCAGCACAAAAAATTGAGACTGAAACTTCACTCACAGCACATGCAGGGCAATGCCATCTGCCAAGATATTGCATCGCCAAATTAAGTACAGATTAAGATTAGACACCACGTGAAATCACGTGACTTACAATACGGAGCTAATTTGCATGGTGTGTCAGAGTCATCAGCAATAAGCGAAAAGCCAAAGGTAGACGTTTGCCTGAGCAACTGAAAAACGATTGCAGCTTCAGCAGCAAAATAGCACTCTACGGCGCGCATGCCAACGTAAAGGACAAAATAGGATAACACCAATTACAGTATATTAGCATGGCATGCTCAGCGTTGACAAATACCACGCAGACGAAATCATCATGCGCCAGATGAGCATCAATCGAAAGAAACCCATTCGCGGGCAGGAATCAGCCGTTGCGATGTTAGATAGACAGAGGACATAGTATCTTGCGCCTACCATGAAGTCATGTTCAGCTGTTTTTTTAAACAGAACATGCGCCAGATGTTATCACACGTCATATGGTATTCCAAACCTAAATGGAGCATTTTGGTGAAAATATACATGAAAGAAAAGCAACTGCAAGCAAATCAATGGCTGTCGGAGTTTCTGAACATCAGCAATCGATCATCAGATCGTAAGCACGCCCTTGTTACATCAAGGCTTCTTTCTCCGCACTCACGCAGTTTCTCCGCGATAATGATACGTTTTCTGGTTAGTCATACAGTGCGACCACATTCAGATGATGGTGGAAAGCAAAGAGGCCAACACAAGAAGCACATTCACTTTTAAGTGCAGCCGATTTCAGAGGAATCGCTCACTGAATCTGAAACTGGCTATGGATATTTCATCAAACTCCGGCCTCCATTGCTGCTGTGCGGGGTGTTGCGAAGCTGGCTGTTAGTTGCCAGTAGAATTTTGAGAGAAGTTATTTATGCCCATCGCCATTTAAATGCAAGATGATGATAAAATGATTTAAAGACAAATGTTAGGTCTAAGTGTGGACGTGCAGTAACATAGCAGCAGCCTTCTTTATTGCGATAGCTACTTATAGTAGCGCATAAGGACAACGGTCTTTTCAGCACTAAATCGTTTAGAACTAGCTCAGCTGCACTACTATATAAAGTAAATGACAATGTCTCCTTTGATGAACTCACCTGCTGCATACAAATGTTTCTCGAATTCAGCTTGTTTCAGTAGTGCAAATGTTTACAGCTTTTATGAAGCAAGCTTTCAGAGCCATATTAAACATTTTCTATGCGCACGCATGACACGGACGATTGTGTCGGGAATCAGAAAATCCGTGTAATTATCGGTACTACCACCACAGCCTTTGTTTAAGATTGACTCATACAAGTTGCACAATTTCGTAAATTCCGCAAATCAAGGTTAAAATGCATTGCATGAAGCTCGTTATTGCCTTTGCCAATGGCCATTATTTCGCGCTCTGCTCAACAGCAAATTGGGCCCAGAGCCTAGATATTGAAACAGCACATTCGAGTTCAAGACTATAACTACTACTTTGTTAGTAGCCAGGTGAGCTGCGTATAACACATGAGCACACTAAACGGTGGTGATAATGACCTTGGAGTTAAACCAAGCATAAGCACCAAGGAACGAAGTATGAGACCCAAAAAGTGGGGCAAGAAGTGAGTGATAGATCAGTGTGCAAAGGAAAAGTTGTGTGGATGGAAGAAAGGACCACAGAGGTTTTGCAATGGCAACTACTCGACTTACAATTGTTCTAAACTGACGAGTCCTTTCAGAGCTCGTTTGTGTATGGTGTGAATCCTGTTCTTGTATAAATATCTAAAAATATAACAAATACAAAGTGATGTTGATTGCAGTCCACGCTGCAGGTGTATCACTGTGCTACACAAGAGTGAATAAAGCAAGGATATTTATGGAGAGTTCCTCAAACTTTCCAGCTGATTTAATAAAAACAAAAATAAAATATACTAATAGCCACAATCAGGCAAACAATTGGTGAGGAATTGAAAGAAGTACTAGAGTCTGAAGCAAGCACCACTTAAGCTAGAACTAGTATATAGCAGTTTCTGTCCATATTCAACAGGCGAAATTCTTCATTAATTCGGATGCACTTCTATGGCATAAACGCTGATAAGATAACGACAGTAATTAATGTACACTGCTCGTCAGCCACATAGCACAGCTGGCCAATGAAGTACGAACTCATTACTGCAATTAGCTGCATGAGAAAACACCATTTTACGTATTTCACGCAAGCCACGTGAGATGGACTGATCAAATTTTAGTAGAGTTGTTTATTTTCCTTGTTTAGTTAAATAATTCAAGATGATTCATTTCTAATGGAAAGGCTTTCAAACGGCACGCAAATTGAAAAACATCTTATGTTTTACTAATTTTGAGTTTCCAGGTTTATAAGCACATGTCATTCCTTAATTCTAAGCGGGCCACCCACATCTTGCTGTAGTGAGAAGTAGGTTTACAGCATTTATTCCCCACGTGACTCGCTGAACTATGGAGGTCCTGATAACAAATCAATTCAGCGACCATCTGCTGTGCCTAGAAATAAAGTTTTATTGCTAGTTAGCTTTAGGCAGAACTACTAGCAACCGAGGTTTGATGCAACTACCTAGCACTTCATTCAGCACTACGCAACATGACCGCTGTGTCCAAATCACTGCTGAATTCGCAAACTTATAGCAGAGCAGTTGTTTTTTAGAATTTTTCTCAAACTAATTTTATTCGCAATTTGTAAATTCTAAGCTTTGGCATTGCAAGGCGGAGGCGTATTGTTAAATTCAAAGCAGTGCAAAGTCACAGTAGCATATGCGTTAACGTGAAACAACTAAAGAAACTAAAGACGTTACTTCACGTCATTATTGATTACAAACATCAAATTTTTGGCATCTAGAAGGAAAATTTTTCGTAAATGGAATAAATCAGATTGCCTTACACCAATGGTTGTCAACCTGAGGTAACGACCTCGAAAAGGCAAAGGCAGGCGTTGGGGTGAAGCTTGAATCCATAAAGAAACAAGTTTGCTGCACGAACTGATCTCCAGTTGAATAGCTTCGCATGCAACCCGCTGAATTGCCATCACTTCGCATTTTCGCGCATTTCGATTCTTTGTTTTTCAGCACTAAAAACGACTTTAAGCTCAAGATGATTTTTTATATGGTATTTGAATGAGATACCTTGCTGCAAGTCGAGCGCACAATACCTTTTCCTATAATGCCAGCTCCTTACAACATTGACTATTACCTTTCTGAACCGCATTTCCTTGTTTATACCTCACGATTTAGCGAAATAGAGTCGTCGTTCGTTTTCACTTTGGTTTCGGATACTGAGGAAAAAGTTGCGCAATACAAATAACGGCAAAGTTGAAACTCAAGTTTTTGAGCTGAAAAATGAATTTTTTCCAGACCAAATGCATGAAAACGTTTCATACAGGTTTTCAAAATAACTGAGCTGGGTGCGGCAAACTCTGTGCTTTGGTCACGTGAGATCTCAAACAGCCAAGACGATGTGGTTTTTGGTGTGCTATCCATCGCAAGCAAACAAGTCGAGTCCCAGCCAAACAAGGAACGATAACATCTGCAAACTGCAGCACGTTCTCTCTAGACTTGTTCTTGCACTGACTGCCCACGATTCGGCGCGTGGACGAAATGGGTTTACTGATTGCACTGCGCAAGCGAATATTTTTTCCATAGAAGAGAAATGCTTTATACGTGCAGTGAATAAGAAGTTTCGCTGCACAATGCCATGCCGACGATTCACCACAAAAATACGTTTTTTACAACACGCGAACTTAAACGCCAAAGGAGCTGAACATGATGTTCATGTTAGGGGATGAAGACGGAGGCAGTAAATAAAAGATGTACCAGTCAGTTACACGCGGAAAGTAACGGCAGTCAGAGGTTTTATTATAGCCAGCAAAGATTCACCTTCAAACTTTCACCTTTGCCACACGAACATTCTGTTCCATCAATTTAAAGCACAGCGAAGAAATTATCACAGTAGTAGCCATCATTACGGAGCCCAGAGACAAACTTTATCTCCATAAATGTCGTTTATTTGCATAAGATGAGAACAGTTGAATTATTATTGCTTGATTGTAGGTGGTAATATCAATAAAGATGCTTATTTCTTGCATGGAAAAGGGTGACAGAGTGATTCGAATGATAGTAGCCTGGGGGTAAATTGTATCGCAATAAACTTCGCCTCCGCCTTTGTCTCTTTCATAGCAAATCTTGACAGCGCAATTTCAAACTCTTTCACTATGGAAGTGATACCTCTCTTGCTTAAAGAGATCAATGGATCAAGCGACATATTAGACGTGGTGGTGTAACAGTGGTAGGCTTTAAACAAGCTTCCTCTGAAAACGTAAATCTTGTTTGTGATCTTCGAGATTGCTCCAACAGCAATGCCCGTGACTACGCGAGCGACACTGAAATTCTGAAATAGAACTGCAGTTTCAGGGAAAATGTGTTTTGTCAACTTGCCCCTCCCACGCATGGACGAATCCGAGCCACGGACAGTCCGGGTCAAACTACGCAATCAGCATTTTCAAGGGCAAGCTTTCACTGTCTGCAATGTTTACATGAAAGTTGTTTTCGAGGTAAAAAGCAGAAACAAAAATAATAAAAAACCTTACGCGATTTGTTTATCTGATTTTTGTCAAACGAAAAAAAAGCAAAGTATATATTTTATGGTAAAACCTGAAGTAAAGTATCTTCATATAATAATTCAAAAGTCAACGAAGCATGTTGTTCAAAACGAGGTTCAACTTTTTTAAGTTAAGTTCATATTTTTGAAGGTTATTGAAAAATGGCTTATGCGAACCAACCAACAGTAACGCACATGACTCTATGAGCAATCACACAGAGCAGAATTATGGAGCGAAACGGTGCAGGAGTTGGAATTCACGAATTGCAAAGCAATGCATCAATAGATTTCCCACACAGTTTTCGTCCGAAAACTTCAGCTTCACCAGCATTCACACTTTATACCGTGCTAATGACGTTTCGGACTGGAATTTGCCGGTGGTAAAATGCTGCAAGTTAAACTGATGACCGCACAAAGAGTTTATGTTACTGTCAACCACGAAGAACAAGAAACCTAGAGCGAAAATCAAGAAAAGCGTGAGTCGTTGGCGGTAAAGTACACCACTAAACTATTGTTAAATGAACACTGTCAATAGTACTCACAAATATTTTAGAGAAGTCAATCCCTCAAATGACTCCTCAGATATCGTCCTGATGTAGTTGTTGTTCAGCAGGCTGCACGAAAAGTATACGCGTTCGTTACGGGTTACGATAAAAACATAACGGAGGAAAAGTAACAAGGCGAGGGTATGTTTGGTGATCATCACATATATCTTTACTTGCTACGTCGGCTGTTAACGCTAACCGCGTCAGCAAATCCGAAAGCCACCGCAACGTCCATGACACGGCTTTGACCCCACAAGACCTTCGCTGTGTTACGATAGGCGTAAACAGCGTTGTCGTTTTACAGTTCGTGGACTGGTGTTGTACCAGAACTATGTATCCAACATACCGGGCTCCCACACCGCGCCCAACGCAGGATGCTTGAGTTCCTTGCTACTATCCAATCTCATAAACGTGCCATAGAAATGTAACAAGCAAAAGAGAATAGACGCAGTGTTGCTCCAGTTGTTGCAGAAGCTGTACCAGCTTCGGTGTTTTTCAAAATGCGTTGTTCAGTGACTTCAATTTGACGTCATTCAGGTGCATATTAAGCGTAGACAAATGTTATTCGCAGTCGTTGCACAAGTTTCCTTTGTTTCACACAATTCATTCGCTAAGCATGTGCCAATGCCGTGTGCAACGCAATAAGCTTACCGAGTTATTTTTTTTTAAATGACTCAAAAAACAATATGCGTTTGTTCCGGTCGCATCAATCAGCGCCGAGATGTCTGATCTCATCCGACAGTCTTACTCATCTCGATTGAATTTCCACATAAAGTTTTACTCATAAGAAAACAACTTGGTCCGTCAGAGCATCAAGAAGTTTCTATCAGAGGAACCCTAGCAACGCTTAAAATGAACAGCAGCTACAACAAAAGCGATTATTATTCCGCTGACAGTAGATACAAGAAAATACTGAAAAATAAATGAAATCCTGAAGTTTGAACTTGTATATGCCGAAAACTATAGATCAACGTTACTGGTACACAGTCGCGTAAGTCAATAATATTAATCAATCTGAGCTTTCCGAACAAAACTTTAACCGAAAGCTCATTCATAAGCCCTCGCGTTCACTCTTGGCCATAACAATCATAATCTACGGGGACTGAAAGTTTTTGATTCGGATCCATCACCACCACTATTCAAACCAGTTTAGCGCATGTAGTTGATCGCGTTGAGGTAAACTGTGACTTTCAATACTGAAAGGATAATCCAGAGTTGTTTTACACAGATTTGTTTTGGCAAAGGCGCAGTCTATAAAACTCGTTCGGCACCAAGGTTTCTTTCCACGGGTAGAAGTTTCACGGCGGTTGAAACCTTAGCGAGCGACGCGCTGCAACCGGCTTAGAAAAATAATATCATTGAAACCACCGCCGCATCTTCTCAGCGCCGTCGTCGTCCCTTTCGTGAATCACACGACGCTTTCCTGTCAGCGCGCGGTCGAGCGGGGGTAAGTCGCGAACGCGAACACAAGCGTGACTGACATAAAATCGTCGCGAGCTTTGTCGGCAATGTCGCGTGACAAGGCGAAGCGATTAAAAAAGTCAGAAATTCTCGCTTCAGCTTGCTGGAGCCGCGCGGTCATGTCGACCAAAGCAGCACGCACGCTGCGCCGATCTCCGTTGACATCTTTTGTTGATCTCCGGATTTAGAATCGCATAGTATTCTGAGAATTTTATTGACTTGCCAGTTTTTCGCATTCGCTCAATTATGGGATGCATTCTGCGCGCAACAGCGGAACTTTTACGACGTTAACTAACATGCATAAAAGGTTGAGCTTATCTACCAGAAAACAGTTTGCATGAGAAAAATCACTGCATTGCACTTGCGCAATGCTCTACTTTTCTTCAAACGCACACATCTTCTACTCACAGGCTGTACAAATTTCTCAAGCCACGGAACTTCGACGGTGGAATGCTTCTTATCCGATTATATCGAAGATCTCTGTAAAACAAACATTCAACTTATTATAGAAAAAGAAAACGCGCTTGCTCATTTTAGGCTTAAGTATCTTGGTTCATCTGTTTCTATTGGTAAAAGGGCAGCTGATCTTTCTTAACAGCAAACATACTGTTTACATTCCTCAGGGTCTTTCTCCATAGGTTCTCTGAGAACCCCGTCGCCGCAAATAACTTGAGATATCTCCAAGAACTGAAGTCAGGAAACGACGTCATCAGCGCATTTCCTGTGCGGTGTCATTTATTTTCAACAACAACAGCCAACCGGGAAAAAAACTAAAGTCCGGGACAAGTAAATACGTCATTTTTACCAGATTGAAAATTGCCTGCCGTTAAAAAAATTTGCTCACAATCATTTAACAACCAACGCATAGGCAATTTTCTAAACTGGCATGACGACTGCATCATTTTGTTTTTAAAGGTCACGCCAGGTGAGGTCAACGGAGCTTGGGGAAACTACATCGAGCGAATTTCCTCAACTTTATCCAACCGTGGGAAACACGCTGTATTTTCGAGGAAACACGTTGTATAACTTTATCCATCCGGAAACACGTTGTATTTTCGAAAATAAAAGGGAGCATCTTTATTGTGGAGAAATTTTAGAGGAAACGTTAAGCAGAGCTTTCTAACTGTCCGAGGAATGTCCTCCCAACCGAGCTTTGGTTCCTTTGAAAATCGAACAAGTTCGCGGAGGTTCCGACATTTGCAGAAATAACATTGTTGGCCATTAAGTCAATTTCAGGTTTGTGAAGAAAATAGCGTTTAATTTATCTATTACTCTATGATGCTTTTACTCCTGGTGATTCATTACCCAGCAGTTCGAACAAGCAGCTAAAAAGTTTATCGCAAGTTATTTACGAAGTTCAAAACCGAATCAAAAGTGTTTCAGAGTTCACTTGCTTTTTGTTGCAACAAGCAGTTTCTTCGTGAAGTGATTATAGTCTCCCATGTACAGTGCATCCAATGTTTTCATTTTCATAACAATTAGTGGCGCAAAAGGCTTTTTAGCATTCACGAAAAAGAGTCGATAATTTCAACCTTGCGCGAAGCAAAACCCCGAGACGCAAAAACAGTTTTGTCCTTACAACAACGAAAACCTTCGACTTGCCGCATCAACAATCGCACAACGCGCTTGAAAAAGATGAATTTTTCGCGCAGCGTGATTTTTCGCGATGCAGCGGGTCGGTGCTGTTCGCAAGTCGGCAATGCGATTTATTAAATCAACTTCCCAGGCACAGAAACGCTTCTGCTGCGGGAACTGACTCGGTGCCGCGCGCTAATCCTTTCCCTATTTCCAGGTCAAGCGGCGGACGAGAAATGCGATTGCGCTTCTCTCATTTAAAGGTGAGAGATCGACGCCTCCTTCGTAGATTAATTGCTGTTTACCTTTGCTTCAATCGCAAAATTGAAATCTGTGTGAAAGAGTGTGTTAAGACGAATGGTAATAACGCTCAGTTAGCCAAAAGAAGCAAACGATGCTCGAAATATACCGCGTCGGAACCGGTGTTGGCACAATGAATGAAGATCTAAAGCAGCGCGATATATAACAAGGTTAACAACCTTCCATCATCTGTTTAAGAAATAGCTCTGGTCTTCTTAAGACCAAGGTCATTAGGCAGTTACAGTTTGCTAGCCAGTCAAGTTATAAACTAAAACGTGCTGTGGTGCTTTGCGAGGTACTGGCTGTCTTTCGCAGAGCAATAGTTCCGCTATACAAAATTATATTTGTGAAGTTTTGTTGAAAACTGCTACAACAGAGATTGGTCAGAAAATTGATGAAGATCGCGAAGAGCTTAGACGTATGCTAGATTGGCAGCGCATGATGAATTGGTTTACGTGATTTTTTGCGAATTTAATTATGGTTCAGCAAGATCACCGGTTCGTTTCTTCAGTACCATGTTGGGTGTCAAGAGATCTAAAAGACAAATATGAGCACAAATCCTGATCTGCTTTGGCGGCGAAATGTCAAAGTTTACGCGCGATGCCTGTCAAACGTGGTGTACAGTGTCTCTGAACACTCGACACAACGCAAAACTGAAGTATTCGAGTGCCGAGCACATCACTGGTCAATTAAAGTTGTCAGGCTGACAGGCACATTCCGTGGCGCGATCGTCGTGTGAAAACATCGCACAAGGGTTACTGAAAAGTGCGGCGGCAACCCTTCGTTTGTGAAAAAAGAGGTGACAAGTTCATGGAAGTTCAAGTTGCAACGATCAAAGAATTATGTTATGTCATTTGCATTTGCCAGGAAAAAGTACTTTGCTGCTGTTTAACTTTTCCGATTTGAAAATATTTTCCAGGAGCAGTGAGCTTTGGTGAACGTTAACGATACTGCAACTGTGGTTTGCCGATTCCGTCCTTCACAACGGACAGCTTCATTATTCTGGCGCAGAACCAAGAAGAACCAACATTTTATAAAATGATCTGAGATCATTTCCCCGAGGGTAGACAACTGAACAACTGCGAATCACGTGGTATCGGTTAGCGGTTTGTGCTCTTGCGGACCAGCTTCTAAGGGCGCAAGCAACAGTGAAAAATTGTTTTAGACAAGTGCTTTTTAACCTGTGTTCGCAACCCCCAGAAGGGTTGTGAAGCATTTTGAGGGGTCGCGAGTAGACATTTTATGTACACAGCTGTATGCATTTGCTTTGTTCGAGGTTTAGATGTGGGTCATCATAGTGGGTTGCTAAATTGTGTCGCAGTACAAAAAAGATTGAAAACCACTTTTTTAGACTATTCAACTGATTTTCATTAGTGTTCTATATACCCCATCGCCTGACCAAGCTGCTTACAGTCCGTCATTGCCAAAAGCTTACTCATATTGTTTATTTGTTTTCGAATATAGTTGTGTATATTTGTTTACCTGCTCTCGAACATTCCAATTAGTTTTAATAAATAACGTCGTGTTACTAAGTTTTCCCTTTTTTGTTCAAAAAATGCAAGTTTTCTGAATCTTAACGGCAGTGATGCTTTGCTTAAGTTAGAGTTTTGCAATATGTTACTGGATTCACAATTTGAGCGGGATAGCCTGCGTAGCAAAATTTTCAATTAACGTGCTGTTCTGTGCACCCTTTCGAAAAGAAGGTCAGTTAAAGTCATGAAATAACCATACTTGCTTCAACACCGTTACGTATAAGGAATTTACTGTAAACATTCAGAAGCGTAAGTCACTTCGAACAATGAAAAGTGAGTTTGTAAGAGATTTAAAGGCACAAGGATAGGCAAACTTTTTAACCTTTAAAAATCTGTTCAAACAAACGAAGCCTAAAATTAATCCACACAATATTGTCGAATAGACTGGACATGACACAGAATTGTTGATTCTTTTTTGTTCACAAATGTTTTATAGAAGCAAACTTTTCCTTCTGCCACGTTTATTTTGTTACAGACCTTTGCATTGCTAAATTTTCACATTAAATGAAATCAAAACTTGTCAATGGCGAAACTCCTACTAGCTGCAATCGCTGTATGAGCAACACCGGAGAAAACTCCGAGTAGCATCTCCATTAGCTACAACCTGTCTCGCCGCAAGTCAAACCTTGCACTGACAGGCCTTGATTGGAACATTTGAAATATGGGCCCAGTAAGTGTTGTAAGTGGCAATAAACACTTTGACGACTGATGACAGTGACACCTAGTTTCCTATTTTATTCGACCTACATAACATCAAACAGTTGCAACCACGTCTTTCATAACTGTCAACCCACTTTGGCTGTTACGGTGAACACCTGAGCAACTGTAACGATGATGTCAGCATCTTCAAGTTGTTACTTGAATTGTTGACAAGTGGCCGTTAGTGATTGCTATACGATCTAATAGACTGATGATGTGTTTGCCCAAAGGAACAGGCTTTCCCTGTGTTCAAGGTCATTGCGGTAAGAGATAATGTTCGGCGCGCACTGAACATGAAGTCGCTGCAACAACTCCTCTCTCTTTCCCACACCAAGTGAGCAATAACTGAAGATGAAGACGGTTTTAAGAAGCCGTGTAGAGACACTTGTGATTGCACTTAGACACGTGAAACTGGATGTCTGCTATCTACAGTAAACGTACAGCTTGATGTCTGATGTCTAACCCTAAGCGTAGCCAGGGAACGCTGGGGCTGTTCCAGCGGAGGCCACTGGTGCTGTGACCGACCCACTATTTCGAAAATAAAACAATGAAACTGCTAAAAAACATGCTTTCCCAAAACGTTAACGTGTTTTGGTGATATTCGGGTTCGGAAAAGTTGAAGGTCTTTTTTGCTCTTCATTTCTTTTCAACAAAAAGCAGCGATATTTCAGTGGTACTAAACTCAAATGTTTGGTCCCAACTCATGGACCTCTAAATTAAAAATCCTGACTATAAACCAGTGTATTTAACCATCCAAACAACAGGTTATCTAGCTGGAGTGGGAGACCCCAATTTGAACCCCATAGAAAACTGATCGACATCGAGCTATAACACAACTGTTTCAAAAGCAGCATGCTGTTGAACAACCTCTTTGATCAGGGTCAACGCATGTATATGACCGATCTCAAGAGAAACATTCACACCACGCAATACTGTGCATTTTGAACGTGGTTTTTGGAGGCTCACCGCTCCAAAATCCAAAAATTACTTTGGTCAAAAATTACGTTGGTCGCATATATGACGCAAGGAAACCCACCACACCACTTGATGGTGAGTGCTTGGTGATTAG
>JGI24158J21664_10007504_pt1 | contig 14487 bp, 7 predicted proteins | sample Ectturendosymbi3_FD_21664 | JGI IMG/M metagenome (IMG submission 21664) | reverse complement strand
CATAAAAGCCATCGCATGCAGTAAACCAACCATTAGCGAAAGTTAGAGCAAATGAAAACACAATGGCATAATAGCTGATCGGTGTAAATAAAGACGGGCACTAGTCTCAGTCTTGAAATTTGAGTCAGGTCTCGGAGGTTACAGTCTCGACGACATCACTGTTATACACCGCTTGCATTGCATATCTTGTCCATTGCAGTAAAAAATACTGTTTCTTTTATGGTGCTAATGCTTGGTAATTCGAAATTTTTATGACGAACCTCTCATCCAATCGTGCAAAAGTGCGGCTAACCAGAGATGAGCGGACTTTTAAATTTTGCGATCCAGATCCAGCCTGATTTTTCAAAACTCGGTCCAAGTCCCACCACAGTCCAAAATCTTTTTCAAAATGTAAATTCCAAGTCCAAATGAAGTCCAAAATATTTTCAAAATGCAGCCTTTTCACAACAAAAATGCTGCATTTGTTTTCCATTAACTCAGTCCAATTCTGGTCCGGTTCCCAAATTTTGAGGAGATTTACAGTCCGGATCCAATCCAAATTTAACAAAATTTGCTATATTTCGGATCCAGTCCAATCCAACAACTACCAGCAGAGGTGGCCCGAGTTACTTTTTCAGACTGGGACTCCGCTCTTGTTCCAAAATTCTTTAATCCGGGCCCGAATCCGGGTCCGGCTATTCTTCAAATTTGAGAATCCGACTCCTGTTCAAACTCCGGCTACAATCATCGATCCAACCGTAGTTTACCCATGTTTTTACCTAAGAAATGACCGCACATGCTACTGCTACTGCGGCATTGGAAAAGTGACTCTGAACGGGGTCCGGCTTTTCACAAATTTTTTACTCCGGTCCGAAAGAAAATGCAGAATCCTGCCGGAGTCGACTCCGGCAACCGGATCCGGTCCCACCTCTGCTAACCACTAGCCACCTTTTGGTCTTGCATAGGCCAAGCAGTGCTCACGTTTTGGAGCCATCCTAAAAAAAGTTGGATGTTTGCCCTGATAGTTGCAGCATTAAATTGTTTTGTAGCTCTGTTGCTTACGTTAAATTTGAAAGGAATTGTAAGTTATGCACAATGTTCATCTTAATAATTTGGCAGTGTCTATTCTGCCGCCAAAATGCGACTGCAACGGCTTGGCTGAAGCTCCTATTGTGCCTGAAGCTGGCAGAAACGAAGTAAAAACAAAAGATAAACCCTAAAGCTAAGCCCTAACCCTAACTCCAAACCCTAACACTAACCCCTAACCATAAACCCAAACCCAAACACTAATCCCTAACCGTAACAGTAACCCTAACGTTAACCCCTAATCGGTAACCCTAACGTTAACCCCTAATCGGTAATCCTAACGTTAACCCCTAATCCTAACGCTAACCCCAAACCATAACGCTAACCCGTAATGCTAGCCCCTAATGCTAACCCCAGAACTAACGCTAACCTATAATGCTAACCCCTAACGCTAACCCTAATGCTAACCCAAACGCTAACCCCTAGAGCTAAACAAAAGCCCTAACCATAATATAATGCTAACCCATAACCAAACCCTAAAGGTAACACCTAATGGAAAAGTTTTTAAAAAAGCAAAAAAAAGAGAAGTCACTATGCTGAGAATCAAACCGAAAACCAGTCGCATACCAGACAAGACATGAAGCATAACCACTTCACTATGATCAGCACACTGATTGCATGACAAACTGACCTTTTCATTCGAATTGCGTCTGACTGGAGGCACAATAGCTCCAGCCGATCTGTTGCCGCCAGAAATCCGGCGGTAAAATGACATACCTAATAATTTTTTGTAGGATTTGCTCACACATTCATGTTAATGGCTTAGTTTGGCACATTCATACACTACAGTAGTTCAGAGTTTTGTCTGAGCACGTGGCTAAAGTACGATTCAATCAAGTGATCAGCTCCTGCCCTTGGAGACTGAAAATGAGTTTTTTGTAAAAATTGAAAGTTAATGCTCAATTCAAGTAATTGTCAGATATAATCTGGTTAATTATTGAAGTTCGAATTACTGAACTAGTTTTTCAACAGTTAACACTTTATCTAAATTACAGTAGTGAGACAGAACCTGTAGTTTTAAAAATGTATTTGATAAGCAGTGTCTATATTGCCTCATCTGGGGGCAGTGACTCAAATGACAGCTACGACCGTCGCTTCCTGTCCCTGTATTCCTGATAAACTATATTGTGCTTAGTCGGGATGTACAAATAAACTGAACATCAATAAGGGGTGCAATAACTCTTCTGAAGTTATTTTGTCAGTATTAGTTAGTAGCTGTGCACAATTGTTTGAAGTTATCACATGACGAATTCCAAGCACATGAAGAGTTTGGAATGCATGACCTACACAGCTGACCGTAGGGTCTAAAAAATTAAGTGTGGGCAAAGTTTTAGTGCCTTTTTGTCTAGGTTGCATAAAATACAGCCCAAGCCATAACTTNAAACCTAGATATGTTGCATCTCTCTCTGTTGTGCTTGTCACATGACTACTTCAACCATTGTGTTCAATCAAACGCAAAATAGCCACAGCATATGTTTTGCCTCATGAGACAAAATATACACTATCTTTCCAATATGAGTTACTTGGAAGTTTTCAGAGTGTTAAGAAGAGTGAGTGTCAGAGTTGATGTTTCAAATTTTTTCAGAGTCGGAGCAGGAGTCTTGAGTTAAGGTTGTGGGTTTAGGGTTTTAGGTCANGGGAAAAAGACCATACCCTAATCCAGTTTTTTTTTAAGGAAAATGTTTTGTACTTGGTATGGACCTGTAGGGACCCGATTTATCTGATTCTAGGGACCCGATTTTCTCTGATTCTAGGGATCTGATGATAATTTTCTCTGATTCTAGGAACCTGATTTTCCGTTCTAGGGACCCGAGTTGGGTCCCTAAAACACCTTAAAAAACTCTGCCCTAATCCAAATGTATCATCCTTGTCACTTTACCAATTCAAGGATTTGGTTTCACCTAATGGCAAAATAGCTCCAAACATGCTTTTGATTCTTGAGGTAATACAGACACTGTCTTGTTAAATTTTGGAAATGCCAAAATGCTGTCTATTTTGCCTCATGAGGCAAAAGCACTGCTAGAACTATTTTGTCTACAACCAATCATGTTTGGCTAAAGACATTGATAAAATAGCTTCAGCAGTGTTTTTGCTTCATGAAGCAAAATAAAAATACAAGGTTTTACATGGGCGGATCAGAATAGGATCGGACTAATGATTTTCAAAAATTTTGCAGATCAGGATTGGATCGGACTTAATTTTTTCAGATCAGGATTGGATTCGGACTGAAAAATTTTGCAGTCCACTCATCTCTGTTACAGGTGATAGGTGTCAGTCAGCCCAGTTCTTAAAATGTGAGCCTGTGACATCTCTAGCCCTTTGCATTTAGATCAGCAGGTGTGAGGTGCTCATGGCAAATTGCTCTTAGTTGTGAAAAATATTGCAGCTCTGTGCTACGGTTTCTTCAATTTATTCATGCCTGCTGCACTTCATTTATAACCAACTAATTCTTTTTCTTAAAGATCATTATAATTTTATATTAATTAAAGATTTTTTTTCAAGTAGGATAGTAAAACAGCTAATTTATAGAAGTGGTTGATCTCAACTCAATTGACTTTTGCCAATCATCACAATCAGCATGGTATTATGAAGAATGCCATATATTGTCTAAAAACTATGTGGAATGTTGGAACTTGTCATCTGTCTTATTCCCAGTCAATGTCACATTGTTTAAGGAATTCTTGGAATAATGTTTGGTTATATGTACAGCATCCATGTGTCTTTACCCAAAAGTGTTCAATGGCAACAAACAAAAAAAATTATTATGAACTTTTAGGAATTTCTCCTGATGCAAAGCAAGAAGATATTAAAGATGCATATATTCGTCTTACAAAAGTTCACCATCCTGATAAGCAAAAATTTAGCGAAGCATCTCCAGATGACTTCATGCAGGTAAAGCATGGGCTTTTAATATATATTGCATGCCTACCGATACTNTTTTTTTGTGCAAAGNTTTTTTGTTTTTTTAAACTGAAGTGATACCTCTGACTTTCATGTTATTTTTTATGTGATGAATACTACTAGGCCGGTTTTTATATATTCGGATGTTATTGCTGTTTGGAAGTTTTGTTACTCTGAAATGTAGGCTACAAGCACTCATTGATAAGATGATGTGTGACCAAAGCAAATAAATTTAGGTTTGGTATTACCACATGTATCATGTTTGGTGTCTGTACTTAAACTAAGCCAGCAACTAGCTGCATATAATGCAAATCAGTCATTTTAACTGAAAAACTAGTGCAGTTCCTGAACCATACTTTCATTATAGAATATGAACATGTTTGACTGCAAATATCTTGTTGTGTCATGATGTCAGCTTTTATAATGTATCACCTGAAAGATCTCAGAGAAATCCAAATCATTAAAAGTAATGGCTTACTGATCAGGCACATACAAATGTCCATTGCATAATTTGGGTGATAATTGTTCTAATTTACATCCCAATACTATGGTTAATTCATCAAAAGCAAAAATTTATTGTATCGTGCTGTTTGTAATGACTTCAATCACACCAAAAACTGAACAAGAGTTTCTACTGCGCACATGAGCTCATAACACAACCCTCTAGTTGACAAGTATGCAGCATAAATTGTAACTATAAGATTAAATGGCCAAGGTTCTTAGCTACTCACCACAGTAAAGGATTAGCCTCATATTCAATCAAAACCAACTTAATATATTTGTTAAAGAAATGTGTGACCTGACAGAATTAATATTTGACCACAATGACGGCTTCTTGTGTAGCAAATAAAGTATATTTTTCATGATGAATAAATATTTTGAAAATACTTCTAAAAACTTGAAATATGTGTAACAAGTGTGATGCTTCCAAAATTTAAGTGACATAAGTGCAAGTAGCTTTGTGTATATAAAGATGTGTAATTCTTAGTATGCTACATGCATTGTATGCATTTGTGCCCATATATAATCAAAAATTTCATGCCTACTAAGTGCTGAAGAAGGAAATTTCGTTTTACCCTATGCATGGCTACACCGAAATGGATTAACATTGCCAGTAAAATTTTTATAAAGGCTTTTCAATAAAATGTAAGCTTGTTCAACTCCCCACCATGCATGGTTATAATAATAATCATTGTTTTTGCTAGCTATCAGTCCCACAATGCATCATTTAAAACCAGTGCACCTCTGTTTTTGAGCTCATGTGAGCAGTAGAAGTTGTTTTGTATTATGCTCTGCAGCATTATGACCAAAAACAGTTGCCAGGTAAGTACATGGCCGATTTGGGAAGGTCTTGAATGCCTAATTGTTTCATTTCAGGGTGTATGAAACAGACTCCTGCCAAGAATCAAACAACACAATTAAAATTGCAGAAATTTTGTTATCTGAATTTTTCTGAAATTTAGGAAGCATTTCTTGGTTCTGTTGTGCAGTTGTTGATAGATTTATGAACATTGTAAATAACTCTTGGCTTTTAATTAGACTTTTCTATTGAAAATGTTTAGAAAATGTGTCACTAAATGGAAAATAAGCATCACAAAACATTTGCAGTGAAAATCGTTGCAATCTGCAAAGTGGCACAGTGTATTGAGCATGCCACTAAAGTTGTATTGAGCATGTCACTAAAGTTGGCAGGCTGGATTCAATTCCCAGTCGGGTAATACCTGTCAGTTTTTAAATGTATCACCTGAAAGGTCTCAGAGAAACCCAAATCATAAAAAGTAATAGCTTACAGATGAAGCACATGCAAATGTCCACTGCATAATTTGGTAGATAATTGCTCTCATGTACATCCCAATATTATGGTTAATTCATCAAAAGCAAAAATGTATAAATGTACTGTGTTGTGCTGTTTTTAACGACTTCAATCACACCAGAAACTGAACAAGAGTTTCTACTATGCACGTGCTTGCCCCCATTGTGGAGAGTATTCACTTGATCAAAGAATTCTTGTTGTAAATACCATGCCGAAGTATTTGAGAATCCTCAGCACTTACCAACTTGCAATAAAATTTTACACTTTGTCACAACAAGAAAGAGCTTGCAACTATCATGAGGATAAAGTACTTGTTTGATCGTTAAAGCTTTTGCTTGTGAGCTTCTATTGCCATGTTAACGTAGAATTACAACCTGTAGATTTAAGTGATATCGAAAACTGCGCACGCATCGTTTTTATTGTGTGAATACTGACAATTGGTAGCTTCACTAAGCTGACGGCAACAGCCTACGTTTGACAAACTCTGATGTCTCTGAAATTTGTATAATTGCTTTGGTCTGCTGAAATATATTCAAAACTGATTGTCTCTCAAAGGTAAAGGAAGCATATGATGTTCTTAAAAGTCCTGTTCGCCGAGCTGAATATGACTTGACTGAGTTTGTGAGATCCTCTAATATAAATCGCTTTGCTTCTGGAGAGTACAGACTGTACAGAGAGCAAGGTAATGCTATATTCCTTAAAAAAATAACACTGCTCTACAATTCCGACTTTTGCAGATATTGGCTTGACGTTTTTACTAATATTGATTGCTTTTCAGCGTCCCAAATTAAACTCTTTATTACTACCTGCCCCTTGAAGTTAAGAAATGTCATTGAAATATTTTAGTGATACAAACTTTTAGTGTGTTCTTGTTGAAACTCTATTTAGTATGTATTTGGGTGATGGCAATTGGGGACAGACCAAGCCTAAAGTTTACATCTCGTTATGTGGTTGCGTTGATGCACTTGTTCCAAGCAGCGCAGTATGAATCCCCAAGTGGCCGTGGAATCATTTCACGATCTTTCGATTTGAAGACGGGCACAGCCACATTAAGATATTGCATGATGCCAAATAATAACCTGCTATGTACTTCAGCCTGGTCATCACGTGCATTGTTGCTGAAAATTTTTGCAATGCAAGCCATCGCGATTGTAGCCGTAAACACCAGTTAATATTTTGTCGATTGATGCTTTATCCAAGAACTGTGCTCTGTAGCATATTCAGTATTCACATGGCGTGCCGCATTTAATAAAACTTAGTGTTGTATTTGGTAAAACGTGCTTTAAAGAGCAATTAGTTTGTGACCCGAAACTAATCGTTTTTTAATTGTTTTATTGAAATGTTGGAAGTGAATAGTTTCAATTCGTATTTTTGCTTACTAGCATGTAACTTGATGTTTTACAAGATATCTGTCATTGTGGCATTCCAGTTCAAACCTGAAAGTTATCGGTATGTGTTGTTTTTCGGATTTCAAAAGTTATTTGCAAATGACTTTTATGCCAACAAGTATCCCACTCTTAATCCGTATTTGTCGCCGTACAAAGCGCCTTGGTTTCAATGCATACAGCTTCATTATTCGACACTGTCTCACGCACACCGAATATTTTTATTGCGACTAAAATATGTACTGCAATGCTGCATAACCTTCTTATTATGATTGCTTCGTCCATATTTTGCCAGTAAAAGGTGAAAAAGATCCGCGCCAAACGACATCAACTCCCAACCAGTCCCGATCTACGTCGGCAAACGCTGGTAATGCTCTTCAAGATACCTTTTTTATCCTTAAGTCACGTAGTACTGTGTGAATTAGCTCTATGAATTGCTTAATTTTCTAACTGTTGTGACTAGCTTTTCATGGAAGACGTCAGTTGTAACTTCAACTAAAAGCCAGAGCATACCTAACCAAATTTACTTCGCATCAGAATTGAGCTGTTTGTATCGACCCGCGGTTGTCCGGCAAGTCATGCAACAGGCTTCTCAATGAAGTCACATTTACGCTTTTTGGTAAAGTTTGTACCGATGCAAATTTGCCTTCACAATCGTTTTCCTCCTCCTCCAGAGTCTGCCGGTACATGGTCAAATCCATTTTCTGTGTCGCCACGTGTCCGGCAACTTCTCAGCTACCTGTACTTCGCCATCGCAACGACGGGCGTGCTGATGCTCGTGCTCAACCGACGCAAACGAAACGCAGTCGACTCTACTCCCGAGGAGCGCGACAAATGAAAAAAACATGTGTTCCCAGAGTGCGATGGTTTCCGCCGTAACATCACTGTTTGAAGTGCTTGAGCGTCAGTAAGCGCGCATACAGTGCGTGCTTTAATATTATATCTTATATAATTAAAAGTATTGGTGATATTGATTTTGCTCTTTGTCGCTTTTCCCATAGTTTCGTGTCCGCGTGAAGAATGTTTATGGACAACCGTTGCCATCGCAACCGCGAAAAGTCGGCTAAGATGGCAACGCTTGTTAATAGACGTGCTTGGGCTATTGCATTGTGAAGCTCACTGCAAATAGGTGCTACAATTAAGCGTTAGTCGTTGTTTAGATGATGCCCTTCTACGGTCTGGTATCTTTGGCCTGTAAGTTAACAAAGTTTATCTGTTGCAAACGACACGAATTTTGTGCTGTTCATAAACTTGTGGCGCAAAGTCGGATCCTTGGCAATTCGCCACTTCCGCGGCTCATTGGAGTAATGCCGGTGCAGGTGATCTGAGTAGTAATGGCCTTAGCAGCATGTTGACGCAAATGCGTGGTACTTGTTTGTTTTTTCCAAATATATCTGGCGTGGTAGCGATAAAGGAGACAACGCTCTGACCATGGGCGTCGGAAAGGGGGGAGCTTGCCCCCCCGGACTTCAAAATCTTTAGCAAAAAAGGTTGTTTTCTTAGTTTTGAGTGGGAAAAAAAATTTTCACAACTTTTGACCCCTCAGAAAAAATTTTGGAAAAATCTCCTAGTGCCCCCCGTGGAAAAAATCCTTCCGACGCCTATGGCTCTAACCATGCCTCGCATTTTTAGCGCCATTTTTCAAATTTGAGCAGTGGCCCGGGGTGAACGACTTCGCCAAACTTTGTTCAGCTCGTGTTCTGTGTAGCCGGCATGAAATGCCTACTCAGTGAAAAACGTCTCACTGTGTCATGTAGCTTATCCAACAATTACGTCAAAGTTTGCACTAGAAGTTACTCCTCCTCCCATAGTTTGTCTGGCCGCCTCCCCCACCACGCCCAGTGCGAGCGTTTTAGGAAAGACTAACTGATCCTACGTCATAATGCGCGAAAAGAACGATGTGGTTACGTATGGGTGAGGTCGTCTTCTCAGTTATGCTTTCTCGTCGCCATGACTGTTTTGTTGCAAGCTGTTGATATCACAGAAAAAAATTAATTCCCTTTTCGCAATCATATTTCGTTGTCGGCAAGCCATACGTCTTTGCGCATGCGCAAAGTGAAATCATTACGCCGTCGTCATTTACGTTTTCATTTGTCTAATCCAGGGGTTTCCAACCTTTCCCTGACCATGTGCTCCTTCAGCATTTCGACAGATGAGCATGTTTCACTAAAATTTCTTTAAAATACGAAAAATCCACTGACGTTTTAATAGAACTTTTAGATTATATAACAATCAAGGCAGACTCCGTTTTTATGGAGTCCGTTTTTATCTCCATAAGGTGAATTTGATGCGTCTGTACAATAAATGTCCCCATTCAGATAGACAATTGCACCCCTAGTGGTACGTGTATACCAGGATGGGAACCCCTGGTCTAACCTTAGCTGTATATCCCATCTGTTCCAAAACGGATGTTCAGCGTGGTCCTAATTCCCAGAACTTGTAGCCTACTTGAACAAGACTGCAGTGTTATAGGTCACTGTATTTAACTCGCCTGCAGTAGAAAGCTGACACCAGTGACATCTGTGTCACTGCTCTTGCAGATTGCGTTGATCGGACTGATGGCTTTCGCATGTCTGATCTGGTTTGCGTTGTTTTTAGTCCATTTTACATTTTGTGACGTAACGTTCTCTAGCATAGAGTCTTGTCTCATGGTCCTTCTGAGGCAATGTACGCAGTTCTTTGTCCGCAGCAAACGCAATATTAATCATCACGTGATCTTGCTTAATTGTTAGGAAGCTGTCCCTTGGAAGTTAGATTGGTTGAAAACCATGCCAGACAGCGTAGACTTCCACCTATTCTACTTCGGTATACCGAAGTATCTTGTTTTGCAATGCCAGTGTTATGATGCAAATGTCAGGGTAAACTTTATGGTAGTAACTCATTTACAGTTCACATAGCGATCGCACAACGCACATTGTTTTTTAATAGCACTGACAAAGAAGTTTCCGAAACACGTCACAAACGGCGAGCAATGCATGTAATTTATGACGTCGGCTGCTGTTCCACCTCGTGCGCCATCTACCGTTCACCTTGCTCTGAATTGTCAGGAAAATTTCCATCAACAAGCATCTGTCTTCAACATTGTAATCAGTAATCACCCTTTCACGGCTAACTTGCGTTTTGTCCAGTCAATTCAACGTCTAATCAACATTTCGTTTGAAAGCATCACTGTGTATCTGTCAAACGTTGACTGCGTTATGCACGTTTTTCAACAACGACTGCTTGTGGAAGGTCTGTTTAAAAATATGCCGTCCCTGTTGGTTTGCCACTAAGCTATTTATTATCAGGCTTAGTCGGGCACACTGTCGTTGCTTAGATAGTTCAAACCCACTATGCTTGAGGAGCCATTTAACAGGAAGTGAAGGGCTGTTTGTAACATGTTTACAGGTTCAGTGAGTCGGTTATCGTTTCAAAATCAAGGGCATACTACAAGAAAAAGTACTGAATACGGTTGGGAAAGACTGAACTAGTACAGGAATGACGGCGAAAAACTGAAGGAAACTGTCGGTCAGCTTTGCTAAAATACTTTCGTTTAAACTTCTTCGCCTACCCCAGTCTTTCCCAACCTTTTTTGGCTTGTGGCACCAAGTGGTGAAGCCATAGCAATTTGCTAAATGACATATAGAAATGCATCTTTCAATGATATGTTGAAAAACGCATTAGCTCGCGGCACCCCTGAATGTCCTAAATGGCACCCTAGGTAGGGTGCCGCGGCACGGGAAACACTGGCCTACCCGCTTGGTAGCAGTCGTTTATGGTGCGCTGACAACAAATACACGTCCCATTGACAGTACACAAGCTGTTTGGTTTCACTCAATGTCAATAGCTGGTAGGGATTTTTTTGCAAACGCAAGTTTTTGTGTAACAGCCAGTGCTGTGAAGCCGGTACTCGAAGTTTAGGCTCCAGGCATCTGAATTTGGCTCTGGCTCCATCTAGAAGCTTGTGGCTCCTGAGCAATTCGGTCCAAAAAATCAGAAAAAAGATTGCTTTATTTGTATAACTCGCTTACCCCAAAATCTATATCCGTGGAACCGGAACCCAAATTTCAGGTTCCGGCTCCATCTGAAAATGTTTGGCCTCGGCTCCAGCCATCCAAAATCGGGCTCCGGCTTCACAGCCCTGGTAACAGCGAACTTACGCCATCTTTTGATGTAGGCTAGTGGCTGCGCTGTGAAGATTAATGGAATTAAAGTTAGACCAACGAAAATGTCATTGATATTGAGTGGGTTCAGCAGATACTTTACTGAAAAGCTTATTTTAAGTTCAAGTTGAACCAAAACAGGTCGATATTCGTATTTTTAAGGATAAACTAATGCAACAGGCGTTTATGATTAAATTTTATTTGTATTTTATCGCTGTGGAATTGACGCAGACCTATTACGCAGCAAAACTAAATGGGTTGCAAACGCAAAGTTTAACATGTTGATGTACGAACTTCCTCAGACGTGAACGCTTTGCCTGGACATATAGTTTGATATCTTGCAAGACAAGCTATAGCTTAACCTGTTGTGACAATTAAATGCAAAAACTGGAGGATGTCGGAACAAACCTTACAAGAGAGATAAAACTGTTAATTTGTGTTTAAAGACAAAATTTTGTTGCACGAACAAATTTCTAAGTAAAAAATCAGCACTGTCTATCGAAAGAAATCCTTTCCCAGCAAAGAATCAGACACTAAAGATCTCGCAGAGTGTATATTTCGCCCACGATGTAGACGTCATCAGCTCTGCGAAGTGCATGAATTTTTTTATTACATTTTTTTCAACATAACTTAAATTTTAAATATAAGTTTGTATATTGAAAAAATCGGCAACATACAACTTTACATCCACCTCCATAACTTTCCTTCCACACCAAAATCCCGGTCTTTGAACTCCTCCATGACAAGATTTCTGAAAAGAAGCGAGCGGACATGACATTATGACTTTTCTATGTTTTCATGTGTGTTTCAGGCTCCTGTTGTTTTTTGAAAGATATAAGAAGCATAATCGTCAGAAGAAAAGTCGCGTGGAGATCAGTTGAGTCGCAATGAACTTGCGCAAAAATGAAACGTTTAGTGAAACTTCCAGTGACGCAAAACCGGATGTAGTTGATTACACAACGCAAAACAAGCTGATGAAGTCGAAACAGTTTCGCAATACCGTTAATCTAAACGAGCTAAAAAGCAGCTTTTCCAATCAAAATTCAACAATAAGGCGAGCAAGAAAAATCGATTTAGAATATGTGTCAACACAAAACTTAAGAATGCCGTTGACCGTAAACAATTTAGGTGTTGCGCCAAGATTTCAAGTTTTTATCGCATTCGAAGTTGCGGCCATATGGCGTAGGTGTATGGAAGACGTAGGTGAATTGATCAAGTGTAGGTGCATTGATATTATACACTGTTAAATGTTTTTATCAGTTCTGCTCAGACCTCCACTTCAAAAATGTTACTTTGAGGATAAATAAGGAGAATTTGCTTATTCGCATCAGATGAAAGACTTCAGTCAAGCAGCATGTGATTATTTTCTGGGGGTTGCTGTTGGGTCAACAACAGCAATCAAACAATGAGAATCCTAGGCCAGTATGCTTAGTGCAATAGATTAAAAGCAGTGTCTAAACGACCGTATCTGGTTTTCACTTTTTAAAATGACTAAAAAACGTAACAAACCAAATTGCTGACCTGTGCGAAATATCTGACACCCCTTCTTTACATGTCAGTTACTTCTCAGCCTACAGGATTAAAGTGGCTATTAATTTTTGAAACTCTAAACCCCATACCTAAACCTTATGGCTAAATCCTAACTAGCCCTAACCTAAAACCCTATATTTGAACCCGTGTCTGCTTTTCCAAATGTACTTAGGAAACGGTACCAAAAATGTTAACACACAATCTTGCGTAGGAACTTCAGAAGTGTCTTATGCACGATCGAAAAATCCAATAGACGCAACGGTATGACTCGAACCGCCAGCACCTTGCACAGGAGCTGTAGTCATTTCCCACTCGACCACGTTGGCAGTGGTGAGAACGACTTCCACGCAGTTTAACAACAAAAACGAGATACCTCTTTTTAGTCCTTCAAAACGGAAAACCAGATACGGTCGTTTAGACCAGTGCTTGTCAACCGGGTGTATCGAACACCCCAGGGTGTACCAGAATTTTCCAGGGGTGTACCACTGTGATGGGGTGTACCAGGTGTGTGCTCTTGAAGAACAATCACATTTGTCATATAATGTTCTTAGCTCTATCTCAGTTTGTTAACTTTGCACAGTTTTTAAAACCGTGTCTATCGGAGTGTGAATTCATGAATTGTCCGTCTTTTCTCGACAGATTGTTTGTGATATTGGTCAGGTGACCATCCTGTGATCATGTATCCTTTTTACGTACAANGCAGCAGTGGGAGTTCCACAGGTAGGGAAACATTGCTCTAGCTTCATTTTTTTGTAAGCTATAACGCAACAATCATGCTTTTCTTGGCAATGATTATAAACAATAATTATTGTTTCCAAGCAGTTAGCTGGAGCTAGGCGAGAACTATATAATACCGAAAGGGAGTGAATGATCTGTGTGTTAATTATAATTTTACAACTTTTCAGTTCAGATTTTGAACTTTTCTCATCTTATACTTTTGAAAGTTATTGTAGTCAGTTGTTTACCCTCAAGAAAATGGACAGATGCATTTTTTTATAAAACACTTTAGCAGCAAGAGATAGTTGTGAAAAATAGCATAGTAACTATCAAGGTAAAGATTTCAGTGAATCAGGGGAGAGTAAGGATGTCAGCAAATCACATGCTGAGTGCAACGTAACCCGCTTTTCCGGGAGTAACGTTGTGAATCAGCAGCGTGCTGTTGTAAAGAAAGCTATTCAGACGAAACAAGTCCACATTTTAAAGAAACGCAAATGGCATGATGACTACATCTCGTGTGGATTTTATGGCACAAAAGAAGAAATACTGAACCCATATACTTCAGTGCATTACCTGTTTTGTACAACCGTATTCGGTAATAGTAATCTGGCTCCAGGACATTTCAAAAACATTTGAAATCACAGCATCATACCCACCAAGATCAGTCGTGGCATATTACATGCTGCCGAGGGCGGTGCAAAGAGCATTATTTGAGGCATCTCTTGAAAGTCATTGTCGACAACTTTCGTCTTTTGAGAATAGTGTGATAAAAGATACTTGCTTCTCTGAAAATGGCTCATATCCTTAGGCAAAGAAAACGTCCGTTTGCTGAGTTGGAATTTTCTTCCCTGTGTTGGAATTACCGCTGACCTTTGCACGGAGGAAAAAAGCTGTTGATAGATTAAGAAAAATTCCACTATCAGGCAAGACAACT
>JGI24158J21664_10007503_pt1 | contig 14488 bp, 5 predicted proteins | sample Ectturendosymbi3_FD_21664 | JGI IMG/M metagenome (IMG submission 21664) | reverse complement strand
AGTACCGAAAATGATTGTGTTGTGAAATTTCGCAACTAAATCCAGACTTTAGGCGAGTTTGGCCGTTTGGCGGAATCTTTTGCCTTGCATTTTTCAGGGAGGGCTGCAGCCCGGCAGCCCCTCTAGACGAGCCGCCCCTGAACCTCATGATGTTGTTGTGGTGAAAAATTGCATCGTGAAAATACTACAGAAACAAGGATTAGGGCCTCAATCTCACAGATTGACGTCGTAATTTCTGAGATATAGCCTAATATATTCGACAACCTTCAGGGCCTCGTGCTTTAACATCGCCGATTTCTATCATTATGACTTCAATTAGAGATTTCATGGTCCAGCACTTTTGCAGCCCGGCCCGCCCGGAGCTACCGAGAAACCGCCCGACCCGGACCGTTTATCCTAAACAAAAAATTATTTTCTGGCCCGGCCCGGACCGTGACCTATTATATAATTTGACCTCAAAAGCAAAGTAACAACATTTAAGTTTTCAGTTCATTGTCTTTTAGACGCTAAAACCATGTAGTCTTACGTAAGTGGCTATAGGTCCGCCAGTGGACCTTCACTTTTGAAAACTTATTTGTCCGCCACCTGTAACGTGACACTGATGCACGGCGAGTTTGCACTGCACTACACGTTGACTTGCTAGTAACATACTAAACCTAAATCCTAACCTAAACCTAACCTCTAATCCTAAACCCGAATCCTAAACTGTAAACCTAAACCTTACACCTCGGTGACAGCGACATACTATAAATGAAAGTGTTGGTTGCTTTGGCAGGGTTACCAACTTGTGTTCACTAAAAAACAGGCCTTGTCCCACAAAAAGTCAAAAAATGCGAGATAGTGCATCAATGGTCGTAAGACATACACACATAAAACATGCATAAACAAACACAAAACAGACATTAAAACTCGTCAGAAACATCCATATAATAAATTTCCAATCTTTGGAAGCAATTTCTTTCCTCGTAATTACACTGTTGTACATTTGTTTCTTATTAAATACATCAAACGTTTTCAGGGCAACAGTAAAAGCTTTGCAATATTTTTTGCATCCTGCATGACCATACTGTAGATTCTCGTCAAAAGAGATTTACAATAATGAATATGCAGCTCAGACAATGTTTTGCCAGAGCCAAGCCCTTTCCGACTGAAGAGAAAGCCAGATAAAATTTGGCTTATTTGATTTTCAGAATTTCAGTCAAAATATGGCTTCAAAAAAGGCAAATTTGCAACCCTGTGCTTTGATTGGTTCATAACATGGTTCACTAATTTGCGTGGAAACAAGTGAAACGGAACGTTAGCATACCGGTAAAATGGAGAGAACAGCAGCAAAAAAATTCTTTGTTAGATGTTGAAACTTTACAAAAATAAAAATTTTCGTCTATTTAGCGAGAAGACTCAGCGGCCCATAGCGGCTCGGTATGACGTCACCGCCAAAAAAGTTGTTAGCGGACTGTTTCGAAACCTTTAGCGGACGGCCCGAAGAGATGGACTGTTGGCGGCCCGTGCCATCTCTAACTTCAGTGTTAATACAAAAAAGATTTTTAACCATCTCCGCGATATTCAAAACCTGCTCTAATAAGCGGTTTGTAGGCCTACTCCTTTAATCGGTGCTATAATCAGTGGATTTCAATGTAACCATTTTCCACGTGTAAAGTATATAATGCTAGACAGGTGTTATACTGTGGTATTTTGTTTTTTGACCTTCACAGTTGATGTTGGGCTATTTATTTAAGAATGTTTTTTCTGTAACTAAGCTTAATATTATGAGACAAAGTTCAAGAGACATAGGCCGAAAATTTTAAAGGGCAGCCAAAAGAGGCCTAAAGCTAAGGCAAAAACAGACCGAAGCAGAAAAAACAAAGGTGCGTTGGACAAGTATTTTAACCGGACTACCCTCAATGCCACCCGAGCTGAAGATGGAGACAAGGGCAGCCGGCCTGGTCATCAGTGGCTTAATTAGAGGTTTGAGCCAGCGGGACAAAACTTAGCTGAAAGGGGCCCACTGTCCACCGTTGGCGGGCCACTAGCCAACACTCAGAAAAAAAGTAAAGAAATTATAGCGAATCCGGATGTCGTGGATGCCTAGTATAGTAACTAAAAAACGAAAAACGGCGAAAACACCCAATAAACGCAAAAAATAACCTACTGAAAACTAAAAGAATACTAAATAACAAACAGTCAGCTGATGGGGGTCCAGTTTATAGATATAACTTTCCAGGGAGTGCGGCACGCACCCCTGCCCCCGCCAGTTACGTCATTGCTGAACGTGTCACACCAGATAGTCAAAGTAGAAGCTTGCATGTACGGGAAATGATAAAAGTCGTTTCGAAAGTGTTGTGTCTGACAAAGAAGGAATCTCGTCCGCTAGTGCATCTGATGAGGCACGCAAGCAAGAAAATTCAAAATTTTGATGAACAAACGACCTTGCTGCTTGGCCAGATGTCATGATTCGGAATGCTAGGGACTAACCCGGACGATTTAGTCCAAACAGGACCGTTTGTAATCACAATAGAATTAAGTTTTTCTCAGAAACGAGAGTAATGGGACACGATTTTCTAAGTTTCAGCTGCAAAAGAATACAAAAGGTGAAGCGGTAAAATCAATCGCAAATTTTTAGCTACAGTGTCTGGTACTAGGTTAGGCTACTGGGAAAATCTGGCACTTTCTGAGTTTGCTTTGAAATGGTAACTGTGTTATCAGCGCTGGATTTTCTATCTATATCACAAAACAGCGCAATTCTTTCTGTGGTAAGCATTTACGTTGTGAGATAAAGTTGGCCTAAGGTAACGAAATGAAAAACTGCATGTGATCTGTAAAGTCCGCAGCCAATACTCAGCTTGCTTGCTATTTAGCTCGCATGAATTGCAACAGATGAACAATACCTCGACAAACAGCCACACTTTTTAGATTTGCGGTGGTGTTACTGAAAATGTGAGAAAAATGTTTATAGACAGACACATCACAAGCACAAAGGCTTGGATTATGTATGTAACGCAAATTAATAGACATTGAGCTGTCGGTGTCTTGCTTCTGCTGAACAGTGTCACAACTTTTTTCAAATCCTGACTTTTTTAAAAACTTGGAATTTGATGTACAATATTTTCTTCATATCAGGAATCCGCTGTCTAAGCATCTGAAGCAGTACATTTAATTGAAATTCTACTGTTACTAGTGGCGTTGAATGCATTTTAGAGTAACATGGTTTCAGGCCAAGTGTAAATCTACCAGTGGCATAGCCAGCCCAAAATTGAGGAGGTCAAAAAATTTGTTGCCACTTGCTAATGTAAGACAGGGCTTTCCAACCGTTTCTACTCTTGCACCCTAAAAAAGTTTTGTTCTGACCTCGTACCCCTGCAATTTATAATCAATAACTAGCTTTCAGTCGTTTCGAAAGAAATTTTACAGTTTTGAAAATGTAAAAAAATCAAATATGTGGACAAGTAAGGATGACACTAATCAACATTTTACTATAATCTGCAAGAAGTAATCACTTGCTTGAAATATGTACATTGTACAAATAATAAAATCAAAAGGGTGATTTACAAATGTTTGCCAACGTATACTTCATTCGAGCAAAAACTACTGCAAGCTCATATATAGGAAGAGTAGATTGTAGTTAATGTTTACACGAATACAATTAATATTGTGACACGTAGGTTTGAACGAACCTCATGTTTTGTCTATAATTTATTGAAAAAAAAAGGCAGGAGAGTAAAACCGGGTCGGGAATATGTTCCGGACATTGCTTTTTCTGATCTCACACTCACTGCGCATAGCCAAAACAGTGTCAAACAGTAGCCCACAGGCTGCTGTAGGAAATGTCTTTTAAATACATTTTGTAGATATGAGAGATTATTTGGAACACCAAAAATATTCCTAGTTACTGTGCAGCTTGTGAAAAATGGTGGCCCATCTTTTTCGACCCGCTTCAGAAGATTTGTGAATTACTGATAAGGCGCTTTAAAACTGTCGTGTTGTCTTGGAAGATCGCGTAGTTCAACCAACAAAATAGCCACTTTCTTGGCCTACGAAAGGTACACTTTTGTGTGATACCCTACAACTGTCATAGAAAATCTGGGATATTTAATCAAGTGAAGAACTTTTAGGCGCCACCCTATATGATTTCCCCTCCAAAATGTCTGGTAAGGATGCGCCACTGGTACGTACATCATGGCCGAAGTCAGAGTCAAATTTTACCGAGGCGGATGTTTTAATTACGTCACCGGTTTGGTATGTTGTTACTTGTTAAATGTAGTTTGTGAAGACCTAACACCTGTCCTTATTCAATCTAGGCTGGTAGCATCTCTGGTGGTTGCAACACCGTGTACCTGCAGTGCTGGTCTTAGTAAAACAGCCACACAATATAATGTTACTTGATTTAGCGTTACAAAAATGTTTTGTGGCAGCATCACAGAAAGTTTACCGAGGCAAGTGCCTCATTTGCATCAGTGTAGCTACGGCCTAGTACATTGTCACTCCTGACAGAAAAATGTTGTGATTTTCAAACTCGGCTTGCCTTTATTTACAACGCTGTACTGTAAATAGGGTTGTCGATCTCCTCAAAATGAATTGGCTCCATTTTTGGAATTTGAAATGCGTTTCAAAATAATTTATTTTTTAACACTTTGTATGCTATAGTGCGCTGTCCTGTGTTGAAAGATTTGAAAAAATAAATGAAGTCCGGTTTATTGTCTTTCGAGTAAGGCAATGCAAAATGTGACTCCATATTTTATTGTTAATCATGTCTAATAATTACAGTATAAGCTATGGTTTTACAACAGTTACCTGTTTCATGTTTTATTAATAGCAGTGCACTGCGCTTATTCACAACACTGTTACTGAAAGCATGCTCTCAACTGGATGTTTAGTGATCTCGTGTTTTTTTTCACTGCAATCTAGTGATTTTTTGTTAAGCATGTTTTTGAAGAAGGTTGGCTGTTTTTTCTAATTTTTTAGCCCTTTATAACCCGTAAACAATTGATGTGAATCATTGTATATTTGCACCAAAAGAACGAAAAAGTATTTCTAATTTGAGCTTCTTATTGTTTACTCTTCCGTGCTGTTTACTGCTGCAGTGTTGGCCATGACGGTATTTTCATTTCTTTGCAGGAGCACTGCAGTGGAAATAATTAATTAAAAGATGGGTTGATTGGTCTAAAATACTCCATGCGTGGCGTCGTTTTCAGCTCTTGAAAACAGCCTGAATATTGTTGGTATTATATTTTCCAGGTTTCAGCATCATCTATTTTAAGAAACTTGCAAATGATGTAAATTTTTTGGGTGATAAAGTACTGTAAATAACTAAATCATTTCAAGGAAAACTGCGAACTTCGACGCAAAAATTTTTAATCTAGTAATTTTTTTCAAATCAAGTGAATTTCTTTTGTGAATCTGGTGATTTTGTAGAGAAGCCTATGGCAGAACTGGAATTTATATTCAAAATGGCGAAGAGACGTGCAGACGCAGCCTTGTCTAGGTACTTGATATTTTTAAAAATTACCTAGCACTGCCAAATAGCACTCAACGTGCTGCCGCCCAACAACTCAACATCTCTCTCGGCATGCATTTGAAAAATTGAATGGCCATGTTAGACAGTTTCTACGTCACCAACAACCAACGAAGAAACTCGCTCTTGATGTTTTTGTACGGAAATTAATATTGCTTTACCGTAATGAAAAAAAAAAATTGCTCGTTACCTGTAACTGTTGTGCACAGTTTCCATATGTTTAGCAATTTTTAGCTGTAGTACAGTCGGCCATGCTCATTTATGCGCATAAGAGCTGCGAAAATTTATCCCCCAGTTAATAAGCCCACCCGTTAATAAGCCCAAAACGTTCAGTCCCGAGGTGGCCTCAACAAGAGAGGACTACTGTACCAAAATCTGACAAGCTACCCACCCAGAGGGCGTGCAAAGTTCTGGTGATGCCCCGAGCAACTGCTTGGTTGCATGCACCCCTACAAAACTCTAGCCTACTATTGAGACATGTGAGAAATGCAGGCGTTTGAAATGCGTAAAAGGTAGTGTTGACATAAAAACAAGTTCATAAAAAGTAAAATTATGCGGCATGTGTTAGTAGTCTTACAATACGAAAAAGCAACTGTTGCATTTTAATAAGATGCAATCTTTGTAATTTCACTCTTCGGATACCANTGCCATGAAGGCACAGNGCCGTCGCCCCGCTCTGGCCATTCCTATGTAGGCTCCTTACGCCCACAAGGTTGACCGGAAAACTCGTGGTGCTCCTATACTGCCACACATGGCATACGTGAGTGAGTAGTGTGTTATTGGTAGGTGGGGAAAATTTTGCAAATTTTGGTTAATGTCTACGTGTAGTTGATTTGCCTCACCGATATCAACGTGCGTGTTCTATCATATCGCAGTTCAACGCATAGGCGTAGCCAGGGGGTCGAAAAAGGCGATGCCCCCCAATTTTCTACCATACCTTGTTGTTAAGTGCGTCGAGAGGTGGTGTGCCGAACCAAATACTGTTGCCTGCTTAAAGTCGAAATATTTGCACCCCCCAAAAAATATTCATCCCCCTCCACGGCACGATTTTGGGCTGGTTGCGCCACTAGTTCTACGTCGTCTGCTCGCTTCTTAGACTTTAAACCATTCGTTGCTCTGAAGTGGTCGTGTTATAGTAGAATATGGTTTACATGCATGTTGCCCGCGCCATCCCAAAAGTGTGCAAAACAGGAAAGGTGTCGGACATGCTACAGACAAATAAGCAACTGTATGCACATGGTGGCTTTACAGGAGGGATCGCCAAACTTTTTCCAGAGGATCACATAAGCTATTACACAACATTTCGAGGGCCAGACATCTTACGTAATGTGATTGTTTCGGGACATGTTGCATTCTACCAAATCAACAAATTTTTCATATAAATTTATATTTTCACTCTTGACAAAATGGTTTCGCAGGCCGGTTTGGCACGCGGGTCATAATTTGGAGATCCTGCTTTCTAGCATTAGGCAACAAACACACGTCGATATAACTGTTTTCTGTTTGTACTCGTCTGAATATTGATATGTTACTGCAGGAAGAATTTCAATATCTGATTTGATTCGTGCATAAAATGGTATGATCATTCATCTATGTCAGTGACCAGCAAGTTCTATCCATTTTCCGGTTTTGGAGCAACTGCGTAATTGAGGCCTGTATTTCATGGCATTTCTCGAATTTTCTCCTGTTTGGGAAGTATCGAAAAAAAAAACTTTGCCTCATTTTTCATAGAATTTACCTAAAATGTTGCCGTCCCCACAGATCCAGGTCAGCGATCAAGCAAATTTATGCACGAAAGGCAAGCTGTTCTACCTTTGCTTCGTCAAAATTATCTATACACAGTAGATGTAGGAAAACTGATTTGTAACGCTAATGCGTCATTGATTGAGGGATTCAGTTTTTGGTTTTCCGCGTTATATTTTAACAACAGCTCCAATCATAGACATCGGAAAGGGGGGGAGAGGACTTTGCCCTCCCCTGGATTTTGAAAATTTCAGCAAAAAAAGGTTATTTTATTAATTTTAAGGGAAAAAAACAAATTTTACCACTTTTGGCCCCCCCTGGAAAATTTTGGAAAAATCCCCTAGTGGCCCCCGTCTGGAAAAAATCCTTCCGACGCCCATCGCTCCAATGCGTTCTCTTCACGTATCTGTAACAATGAAACGGAATTTGTGAAACGTTTATTGCACTTTGTATGTGACAGTGCATCCAGCATATGGCTAACACTCATGTTGCTATAGAATCTAAAACCCTGTCATTTCCTGTCCGCTGTACAGCGAACGCCCGAACCTGAACCTGAGCAATTGCATGACTTTCTGCAGTCCTTACGCACATCTAGATGCTTCGCCTACTCACGTTCTGNAAGTAGTAAACTGTTTCAAAGAAAAATATCAAGAAACTCCACANTATAACATAATAGCAAGGATCAGTGGAAGATTTTCCAACAGATGCTCACATGGAAGCAAACTAACCTATAAAAACTTGCTTATGCTTAAGCAGCTACTTTCAAGCACCTGAAAAAAGTTCCAGATATTCATCTGGCAGACCCAAGGTTTGTATCTACAAAACCTGAAAGTTTGTAATAAAGCGTTAATACTACTCACTGCCACGTCGTTTTTCTGTGCTGACAGCAATAAGTCTTAAAATTTTTCTAGTGCCCAGTTTCAGCTCGCTGATATTGCAGTCAAATAGCAGATATAATATGCTTTATAATATGCCAATAAAAGGTATAATATTCCTAACACTTGGAAGATCCTCTTGAAAGTCAATGCAAGTTATTACTTCAAAAATTGATACAAGCAGCCTCTTGCATTAACTCACAACCCTGTTAATCGAAGTCAGAATCTACATCCGCGCCGTCTTTATCAGATTTGCGTAAACGGAAGTGTACATCTTCAAACTGTGTTTAACCGATATCCTAAACAGTGGCGTAACAAGAGGTTTTAGGCAGGGGGAGATCTAAGGGAAAATGGCCTATTGCCACCGTTTGGATATGCAATAATTAGGTCCCAAAAAACTCATGCAAGTTATTCCACAAACGCACAAAGTAGTTGTCACGTGATGTAATGAGTCCCAATTGGGTAAATAACTTTGAAGGAGAATTTCATATTTAATGTAATAGATCCTGTCTGAAATTGATTCTCATCAACGACTTGTGATCGGGTTAAGGTAGGCTAATGATGAAAGACCCACCAGCCACCACACCAGCTTAATCTTAATTAAATCTTAAATTAATTATATCTTTCTTCTAAGCACCAAATACAGTATATTACTCTTCACTTAATGGTGGGACATAGGTGAAGTTTCTGGGGTTTGTCTGAGCAACAACAAAACAAATACAATAAGTATAGTAAGTATTAATTCCTCATTGTTTAATAAGATCAATTTCAAGTTTGTGAGCACAGCGGTGGACAAACACAGTATTTGAAACTTGAGCTTTCATTCATGAGACTCTACACAGAAATTGAAACAAATATGTTTGATACTCCTTCATACGCCTGCCCTTGGCAAAACTGTAGGTCCATGCCCAAATCTTGAATCGTTGCAGACATAACATCATACAAAATTTCAGATTCGGAGTTGTCTATGTTCTTACAGCAAACAAAGCGCTCAACACTGTCACTGGAGTCTTGATCACAAAGAAGGTATGCTGTAAGTGAAAACTGATTCATTTTGCTTATATTCATTGTAGTGTCAGCTACAATGGAGGAAAACTTAGTAGCTTTGGCTTCAATCATTATCAATACAATTACTTCCTTGGAAACATCATCCAAAAATTCATTTTGAATTTGTAGAATCAAACAGAATAATTTTGTTTTTGATCATACCACAAAACATGGCATTTTGCCAAACGCTTCATCAGTTCAATAAAATTTCCTCCATTTACATCTTCACCGTCTTGACCACCGCATTCTCCATATCCCCTCAAGGCCAGCCATGTGCAAGAAACATAATGAGATCATATCGTGCCTCAAAGTATCTCTGTTCTTTTGCATAGTCCTTTCTTAGCATTTTCTTGCTTGCAAATACATGGCAGATGTTTCGTATTTTTCTATTTTCTCAGTACCTTTTCTGAAACTTCAGATACCTTCACTGACATCACACCAGTTTAAAGAATATGATGAACTGTGGATATCGGCGAACAGCCAAAAATAATGTCAAAACATTTTGCATTTATTCAGTGGATATATCAACCATGATCTTTCCACTTTGGTGCCATTTCGAACAGGGGCGGATCCAGAGGGGGCAATTGGAGCGATCGCCCCCACTAAAACTTACGAAAGTATCTTTATTCATCATAATTTTATAAAATTCGGGAAACAACATTCGCGATATAAGGCAATTTTGTCGTCTATTGTTTTGTCACAGCAGTGTTGTGAAGTATACTTCATCTCTCTTACAGTACCGAAGCTGTTATGAAACTTGACCACCAAAAAATACTGAAATCTCCCCCCCTAACTTTACTGGCTGGATCCGCCCTGATATGGAAGAAATTTATAAAACCAGGACGTCAAAAAGTGTCGTTTGTCTGATTCGGCATAAATTTAGAAAATTGTCATTGTCGGCCTGGTTGACATGCTCCGTACCGAATGACACTAACAAGCACACTAACTTCGTGTTAAGAACTGAACAAGGCACGATCCGCGTAGTAGCGTGCGGTATCATCAAGAAGAAAACTTGTATCTGGTTACAGGCCGTATCCACCAGAGGTGAGCAGATATTGATTTTTCAACTCCTGATCCATTTCCGATACATTTTTTGAATATCCATATCCAATCCTTATCCGAAAATTTCTGAAATTTAGTATCCGATATCCATCCATATCCGAATGCGACACTGGCTAAATACGAAACAAACAGGCAGTGGTTGTAGGTCCACCAATGGACCTTCATTTTTGAAAACTTATTCATCCATCGCCTGCAACATAATATTAATCCATGACAAGTGTGCAGTAGGCTGGACTACTCTTGGTGGAAACTTAATAAACCTAAACCTAACACTTATTAAACCTAAACCACATATATGACCACAAAAGTTTGGAAACTTTTAAAAAAAGTAAATAAAAACCAGTACCATGAAAAGTGCAACCAAAACAAATGGTGCCCGATTATGACAAGAGTAGCACAAAAACCATTCATACAGTGAGACAGGTCTACCTGACTACCGTGACAGTGCTGCTAATGTGACAAACTCAGCGTTTTATTCTAAATGTGTCACTGCCAGCGGACCCATAGCCACTTCCAAACAAAAACACCCTGTCATTTTGTGACCCAATCCATAAAAATAACATCACATGTTGTGCACTTTCAATTGTAAAAACAGAACATTACTGTATATTTTGCTGCCAGAGGTATAGCGCTCCTGTGGTTATTTTTCCATTTGAACTGTAGTGTATCTGGCTTTGTCTACTCATAACACTGAGTTCGTGACACTGATAGTTAATACGATGAACCTGGTCCAAAGGGAATTCCTCCTGTGTGAGTGGTCGTCGTTTGGGCTCTCAGCATTGTTGTTTAGGCTGGGCTGATACAGACGACTTTTTTATTGGAAAATTTTTGATGTAAGCTACAGCACTTTTTTTAATAAGTTTTGAAAACCAGACACAGGTTTACAATTTGGGTTAGGGTTTTTGATTACATGGCAAAAAAGATCCGCTAATCCAACGATATAGTCCTTGTCATGTAATCAATTCCACATGCATCAGCTAACTGCAAAAGAGTTCCAGCATTCAATCAATTGATAAAAGAAAGAAAATATATTTTGTAACACTGAGAGTAGATTATAGTATAAAATATAGTAAATCTATGTAGCTTACAAAAACTACAAACTCAAACTGTCTTTTTACAAAGGTTGACTGCATAAAATTTGAGGAAGAATGTTCAAAATTCTAACCAAAAGAAATGCAGTTTAAACATTGAAATAGACCAGGTTTGGCCAACAGGTTGATCGTCGAGTGTCACTTCGGTCGATTGCACCTAATTTTGCATTGAATTGACAAGCTGCGTAAAAAGAACATTTTTCTATCAATATATCAGAAAGTACATAAAAATTATCAGTTGGTTGGTCACATATATTCTTTGGTGCCTTTTGTGATGGCTGACCACAGGATAGCTCGGCAGATGCCGCGAAGGTATTGTAATACGTTTTTCTATTATTGCGTGACAATCATCATTTAGGTGTAACAGACACTTTGCCTTCTGTCTGTGCATCACTTACTAAGGTGATGGTACACTGCATTTGCACATGTGATACTCAACTTTGGCTTTTTGTATTTGTGACTATGCTAGTTAACGACCGGGGCACTAAATTTAGCCGAGGCCAGGGGCTGGGGCATTCAAACATATTTATAGATTTAGTTATTTGAAAGAACGTAAGAGTAATGTATACTGTACACACATTGCCATTGTTGATATGATCTTGAAAAGGTGTTCTTACAATTTTTCGCAATGCAAAGAGTTTTTTCAAAAATCTGAAGTAGAAACTTTAATAAAATATATGGCAAACTGCAATTTGTCAGCCAAATGTATAGGTGCAAAGAATGTGTCACCACTCATCAATTAATTTACACAGATCTTTCAGTTATTGCCAATTTTTCAAATGCACAAATCAATATCACTTGACAAAAACGCAGCAAAAGAAGAGCCTTCACTCCTTCACATGACAATGCTCGACTGACATAGCATGACAGAACGGTAGCAAGAAAACGCAAGTTTTTTGCCGAGGCCATATGGCTTTTACCGACTACATTGATACATGAAAAACACTGATAAATCAAAGAAGCAAGTATGTATATTGCTTAGTTTTTGTTATGCATCAACTTATGACACTCACAGTCACCATGGACTTTTTAATCTACTCGGTTTACTCCATTATTTTTCCTCTACTCATCGCAGTCAGAGCAAAAAGTGCCACTTCCACTTCCTGCACACCAAACATGGTGTTTGAACGTAGTCANTCTTATATCAGACAAAGTTATCGAGTCGTAGCCAATTGCTTTCAAGTTATGTTTCAAAAGCAGTACTATTTCCACATTATCAGGATTTAANTGAGNTCTACTCCCGTTTGCTCTTGACACTTTGAACTCTCTCGCTAGCGACTGAACTCACAGGTGCGCTAAGATATTTTCAAGCTATTGTTGCAATTGCCGGTCTAGGTTTCGGCGACGGGACGTTTCGGCGATGNTGGTCGCAAATNTTTTATGTGAAAAAAATGTGTGTTTTTGGAATACTTTGAAGGTTAGACTACAAAGGATGTTTGCTTCATAAGTGTTTTTGTTGTCATCCTGATGGCCACTGAGCAGTGTAGTTTCCCGTCCGTCAGGATTTTGGAAGAACTTAGTGCGACATAACCACGTGTGTAAAGAATTGTGGCTTGGGACGTTTAATTTTGCTGCCATGAGGCGTTTGCGAATTTATACAAAAGTTAAGCCTAGACAGCATCTATTGCTTGATCTTTCACGTGGGCAGGGGGCATCTAGGGCGTCTGTTTGGCTGTCATAACAGACCCCTTTGCACCGCAGGTACTCAGTAATAAAGCCGATAAAATATCAAACGCTGTCACTGCAGGTCTCAAATGCGGGTGTTTTGGAATAAGCAACAGCCTACATTTCCCTTGCAACGTTGCATAGTACCATTACGAAAGAAAAGCATTGCTGCCTTGTCTAAATAGCGCCTGTGCAGCGACATGAAAAAATCCACGTTTTTGAACACTCGAAATTGATATTGCGTCGAACTCACGTGTTTCTGAATTTCCCCGTCTGGCAGTGCCGGCTCCATTTCTGTCAGAATCTCACACACTGCCACGCACATCCAGGAGCTGTTTTGTAAAATTTCGCTTAATGGCGAGAGGACAGTCGTCAATCGCGATCATTTCGGTTTGCAGTTTCGGGTTAATTTTATCTGCTGTTTACACCTACTAGGTTATGGCAAAATTAAGTAAGTTTAGGCCTTGCTCAACGTCACGCCAAGTAACGTGAGTTGGTTTCCACTGAAACGAAATTTTTATAAGCAACTTCTAGGAGCGACAGCTGGCCTCAAAAACTATGGCCGCATTATCTGAAAAAAATATCAGTCAAGCGTCGAATTTCGAAAATAGCCTTTTTAGAATTAAGCAGGTGACGATGTTGTTTGCTGTGCACGAAGTTCTTTATTGATTTCGAGTAATTCACTTTTACATTACGATGCAAACTAATCAGGGCAATTGCAATTCAATCGTTCTTCTCCACAGTGATTTTGCAAGTATATTTATAACACCGCCATCTTGACAGACAGCGCGATCCACGGACGCAGTTGTGCAGCTGGTTGTCAGCATCGATTGTATAAGTGTATGTACGTTTGGATAAACAGCTCTCATTGTTGTACGATTGGAACAAGTGTTAGACCGAATCTTGCGCCTACACGCTTTATGACAGCAGTGCGATCTTTTGCACTTTGGTGACATTCCAAAGGAACACACATTTCACATTTCATCGCCAAAACGTCCATCGCCGAAACGGCGGCGCCGAACTCTCCCATTCCGATTTCTGGATATCTGTGGCACTGTCCCATCTACACCTGTAATAGACAAACGTTTCGTTTACACTTTGGCTCATTCACGTACGTGGCCACCATCAGTTTTGCTTTGACATATCGATCTTCATCTGACTGAGATTAATTGTCGGCGGAGCAACTGCTTTCCTCATTCAAAAACGCGAAGTATTTAGCCTTGGTAGAACCACTCTCTGTTTTTTTGTGTTTTCTATCAGCGGCTACTCCATGTGATCCTTTCATAGGAGATTCTTTCCTTTTTAGGCTTTTGATTTTAATTCTTTCGGTTCGTCCTGCTGCAACCAGCTGAACCAGAAATAACTGTGCCTGATCAACTTCTCTTCGTGAAAAAATCCCATTTTCAATCTTGGATCCAGCAGGGTTGTAACCACATGTAGCTGGCTTTGTTTGATGGAATTGAAATGTTGTCGAACGTCCCCTCCGTAAAAATATC
>JGI24158J21664_10007502_pt1 | contig 14489 bp, 10 predicted proteins | sample Ectturendosymbi3_FD_21664 | JGI IMG/M metagenome (IMG submission 21664) | reverse complement strand
TTGACTATTCTAATCATAAGCAATTTTTCTTTTTCAAGGCTTTTGCTTCCATAACTTCAGCCCCCCCCTTAGAAAAATCCTGGCTGCGCCCCTGGTGGAAATCAATGAAACTGCTTAAAAAGCCTATTCTACTTCAACGTTTAGTCGAACCTGATCAAAGCCGTGTGGTCTACCAACTGCCCATGATTAATCAAACATTGTGCATAGTGTAAATGCTGGAGAATTCATTGCGTGACTGACCTTTACCGGAGTTTTTTAAGCCCCGTTTGGAAGTTGGTGATAATGATATACAAACTTATATATACATGCTTGTAATCACTACCGAAAGCAAAACAAGGAGTAACGCTTTTCGCATTTGTTTCTGGCGCACTAGCTTGCTGTATCCCACCTAATTGTGATGTAAACTTTGTTTCAAGACCATCGCAAAAATTCCTCTCTGATAAATCTGGCATGCTACAAATACTGTATATTTTGCCCTTGACTGCAGCATTAGCTGTATCTTTAAATGAACATCGTAGATTTTTATTTTTGTGCAGTTTTACAACTACTGCAAATGCGTGAATATGGCGGTGATATACATTTTGTATGCCTTGAAGCTCAAGCCTTGGCTAAGAAGCAATTCAGTTTCAAAGTCTTTTTTATTACGCAATTAGGCCACAGACACTGTTTAGCAACAATAGCATTTATTCTAAATAGTTAGTTGTGATGTCATGTAGACCTACTGTGACCGTTCAATCACAAATATGTGGAGCCTTAACGGTTTCATTAAAACCCTTTCAGTCCCGCGAAAGCCCCAGATCTTGCAGAGCTTTGCAATCCTATAACTCGCCAGGCGATTGAGCTAGAGAGCTATCTAAACCATCCACGGATTCAGCAAGTCTTGTAGTCAAAATCGACAAAAAAAAAAATTTTTCGCTTTCGGTGGGGGATTTCTGGTGTGACGTCACAAAGAAGGCATGTTTTGGAAATTTTAGCCACCTTTGGCCGGCCGTGGGCCCTAACCCATTGACCCACTCGTTTGGCTCAAAGTTTTGTTGAAAACTAGGTGAAAATCCGCGTCTATAGAGCCCTGGATTGACTTGCTAGCATATATGTAGCCAAAATTATGGGTCAAAAACCCAGTTTTTGGCCTAATTCAAAACTTTTCAGAAAAGGCATAATTTGCCCTTTCAAGGAAAACTTTGGTCAGCCATAATTCGGCAGCAGATTGAGCTAGAGTGCTGTTCAAACCCCGTAATGACTAGTGGCGTTGTGTAGTTTAGAATAAAAAAAAAAAATTTAATTTTGTTGGGGGTTTTGGACCAATGGGATCATGACAGGGCATGTTTTTTGGTTAATTATATGACGTCATCATCCGATTTCACGTGCCAATATTTTGGCTCGCAGTATTTTTAGATTCTAGGGCAGAATACGCGTTTTTAGAGCCCGTGATTGAGTTTCCAGCGTTTCTGGTTCAAAATTTTGGCCAAAAAACAGCTAATTGGTAAGGGGCTTTTCTCAATACTTTTGGTGGATTACCCAAATTAATTTTAAGTTTTTTGGCCCTAATCTTGGAACCAGGAACGCTAAAAACCCATCCGGACCCTTCAAAGTCCCGAATAGTAACCAAAACAGCTAAACTCAAATAAAATTTTATGTTATTTAAATGGCTCCTGCGGGTCTTAAAGGGAGGTCGGGCAAAAATGCTGATGTCATAAAAAAATAACAAACATCCTATCATCATATAAGCATTAAAAAAAAACCAGACATCCTAAACTGAAACGTTTTTTTTGCATTGCAAACTACATACCTTCACGAGCCTTTAGAGGGTTTGAACAGCTCTCTAGCTCAATCTGACGGCGAGTCATTGCCTGCGGTGAAATGCCCCAAGAGTGACTTTTGAGGGAGCAAAATTTTGGTCAATTTTTGGTTTATAAGCCATAATTTTCGCTCCCGATATGCTAGAAAGTCATTCAAAGGCTCTATAGACGCGGATTTTGACCTAGTTTTCAACTAAATTTTGAGTCCAAAAAATGGCCCATTGGGATGGCGCCCAGGGCCAGGCACAGATGGCCAAAATAACGCAAAAACACCCCTACCTGTGACGCTNCCCCCAGAAAAGCTCAAACCCAAAACGAAAATTTTTTTCTGTTTTGTCTGCAAGGCTTGCTGAATCCGNAGAGGGTTTGAACTGTTCTCTAGCTCAATCGCCTGGCGAGTTATAGGATTGCAAAGCTCTGCAAGAAAAGTGACGTACGCGGGACTGAAAGGGTGATCTGTCACCACCTTGCCGGCGAGTCAAAAAGCAATTTTGTTAAGTAATGAGAATCCGAACTGTACGTAAGTGTTTCAACATTTACCTGGTGTTAATTGCCACCCTATCCCGCGGTAAATTTGAAAGCATTCAGCTGCAGTGCGAAGAGTTAACAGAAAAATCTAACAAAAGTAGAAAGATGATTTTCATTTTTCAAGTGTTGAGGCCATTGACAGTTGACACTGCCATTTACCCACAGATAGCTTGCAATCTGTTTTCTCGATGAAACTCATGTGACCAAAATGAAACTAAATTGAATATTTTTCTAGTCGATTGGGTTGTGGTGTTTACACACTAATGGATTTAAAGAAAGACTTCAACCAGTTAGCTCCCAAGCTTTTTTGAGCGCGACGCAAATCTGAGTTTGGTGAACACCACTCGACCCAAGGCTCAAACAACATATGAATGAAAAAATACTCATTGTGTGGGTGATTTCTGGCAGCAAGTTGCTAAGTTCGTTTTTAATGTCAGCAATCTACACTTTTCTCAAGTATCTACACTACAAACTGACACAGGCAAGCAGTGGTAACGTTGAAAATCTACAACTCTGGCTTGGATCGCCTCTGCACGATCCATTTTTTAACCCTTCTGCAGCCTTCTTTGGGTTTGGATCCATACTTTGGGAACCATGGGGCTAGTTCAACTAACCAACCGTTGTGTTAAGCTGCGGTGACAAGTAGGCCTATTTCTTAACTTATTGCAGAGCCGTGGTAATAAATCGATTGTGGCTTCGTTTTCGTAAACACACAACCGTTTTCACACTTCACGTAGATTCAGTGGGTCAAACATATGCAGGTTTTTTTAGGGGGCATGCATAACTTTCCCCAATTGAAAAAATTGTCTTTATAATATTTGTGAATTTCATTGTTAACTCTGAGAAGCTATAGATCAATACTTAATCGTTTATAGGAAGCAGGCTTTGTGCAAGTAGCGTACAAAACTGCTACCGCAGTCGCATTTCACAGTGTTTTGATGACATAAAAACTAAACATTTTTCAAACGCGTTGAGGGACTCTAGCGCTTACATTATCAGCTGCATACGTCAACCAGTCGCTCAAGAATTGGACAAGATCCACGTCTTAGTCTACATGAGCGCAAGTTTTGTAGACCTACTTCGGGAGTCGGTGTCTTAGAGCAAAGCCGCTACTCCTCTTCGATTGAACGTGTGTTGGTGTACATCAGAAGCGTGTAAATATAAAAAGCGCAATCACAACGACGGCCACGATGACTCCTTGCTCAAATACAATATTGGTTGATAAAAGCATACTGCAGATCTTGTATTTATAGGATCAAGATTTTCACAAACGCTTTCGGAAAGAAAGTTTTATGAGCAAATGGTGGCTTTCATTTAAAGTAGAAACTTAAAATTTACTAAAACAAACTTTTAAAACTTCTCAATTCAATGAAAGCAGACTTTTGCCGGCTTAAATGTGAACAGAATTATTCAGAAAAAGTAGTGCCAGAAAAAGACACATTTTATGGATGATGTTTTAAAACAAGTGTGGCAGTGTATATTTAAATGTTGAGACTTTGTTGTTGTTTGCACCCCCCTATCAAAATTTCTAGCTACGCGTCTGCTTAGGTCCGTTGCCATCGAATTCAACTGTATCGTATTTTAACGCCCTCAATGTGCAGGCTGAGTTTTTTTTTTAATAACGGCAGACTGCAGAGAGGATAAGGTTTTGAAGCTGTTTTCTGTTTGAATTACAAGCGTTTCGTTTATGGCAGGTCACTTTTCCATAGTTGCTACAAGGTTCGATAGTTATTGCTGTTTCAACAATTACTGCTGTTGTCTTCTGAATGTTACGTTTAGTTCGTAATTGCAAATGCGTGCTGCTTAGTCTAATTCCATTCTCGTAGAGATCTGACAAGGCAACCTGAGATCGGCGATAAAGTTTGAAATAAAGTTAGTTTTTATAAATGACTTTTTCTGGTGTTCAAAACTAACGCTTCCTTAAAAAAACAACAGAAAATTAATTTAACGAATATTGATAGTTAAGCCATTTTCAAAGTAACAAAAGTGTTGGAACCACATCCTTTGACTAAAGACAAGTGACAGTTAGGTTTAAAAGAAGTACCGTATGCCTCATAAAATTCCTGTGGTGTGATGTGATAGTTGCATCAAGGAATACTGCCGAAACGAATAGGTTGTGGCATCGTTTTCACACAGATTGGCGTCGTAGTTCTGAGATACAAATTAGAAGTTGCAAAAAGTCTGAAAATGTGCATAGTTGGGATGACTTTTGTGAAAGTTTTCGAGTCTACTACAGTACTTGCTTGTTTTGAAAAATTTCTTGAAAAGTAGGTGTGTAATTAATGCAAAATCTGCAAATACTTTACATATTTCACGTTTGAAGAGAAAATAATTTTTTAACTTTTTCTGGATATGCAAAACTTCTTCTAATAAGTGGTTTGTGCTCAAAACGGGTTTCACTGCAACGCAGGGGTCTCAAACTCAAATTGCTCCGAGGTAAGTCACTCAGTGGCCGCGGATCGAACACCCAACATTTCAGTTGTGAGACGGACACTACCACTGAGCTAATGTGTATGTTACAGTAGGTAATTGCAAGCAGAACATATTTAAAATGTACAACATTAACAGCGTAAGAATAGACTGTAGAGAATTTATAGAAATTAGTCAGCAAAAATAGATCCCCAAACTGAAAGATTTCGCACTAAAATTGCACTCGATGTTTCGAAAGACATGTGTGTGAGAGTATGTTTTCCAAAATAATGTAAGCTAAACTCTAAAAACAGAAATGGAATGGTAGAAGCAACACTGGACGATAGTCTCCGATTTCCTACCACGATGTACTCACTTTGAGGGTGTCGAAATACCTTTGCATGAATTTTCTGGGATTTNCGACAAATAAAGTTTTGGGGGTGCGCTTTCATCCCCTGCTGTTACACGACTGAATCTAAACATGTGCCAAGTACCAGATTAACAAGCCNAGATATCAGAAAGGTTTAAGCATGCGTATTTCTACGATTGACACGCCCGATGCCCATTCTTTTTAAGCAAAATTCACTAAAACCTCATGGAAAATTTCATCAATTGGCGCTAAAGAAAAAAACGTTCATCGCAGCGCACTGCTTTGACTGGCCTCAGGTTTGCTCCTACGGTAATTTTTGTTAAAATTTGCATTTCATTACATCTCTACAAGTACTGTAATTGCCGTCAATCAAACGTCACCTAAATTACCAAATCCATTTAAGAAGATTGTTCAAAAAATATTAGTTGCAAACTACTAGGCTTTTAATTTTATAATTAATTTGCCCGCAATGTGAATCACAATTTGCAAACGTCGTGTAACAAATTTGATGTAATTTTTCATGTCAAGCCCCCTTGTTGAAGACTCTCTCGCAATGGTTCTGCTAAAAAGTCGGATGGGGATGCTCAGCGGCGCACAAACGCATGTAAATTGTTGTGATGTGATGAAGGTTTCAAATGTTTTCGCGACGTCTTTAGCTTGAGGCTGGCAACCGTTTGTTTTAACCACATTTAAAGCATGATTTGACAGTTGGTGTTTTACTAGATTTATAAAAACATGTTAATTACGTTTTTGACTTGCATACATCGTCGACATGGCGGAGGTGATAAAGGGATCACAAGAAAATGTGATAATCAAAATGTTCTAGTGATGACCATTTCCTTTCGTCAAACCTTTTCTACTGGTTGCCAGGAAACCTGGTTTAATCCACGTACTATCTGAGTTATTCAGCTTTTTTAGCAATCCAGCTGGGCAGGGTCTCGAACTCAAAAGTGGTCCGAGGGCCAAATGAGGACTTTCAAAGTAACCCGACCCGAGGGCCGCGTTATACCGCTGACGCAACAATGGCGGTACCTAAACCTTGCTTAAAACAGCTTTTACATATTATTTCCTGCGAAAGGAATCATGAGGTATAACCAAATCATTTCTAGCCCTCTCTGCGTCCGCATAAAAGGAACTTATTTCCTCGCTAGCCGAGCACTTTTTGAACACCGGTGAATAAATTAAATAACAGTTAATCATTTGAAAATTTCCAAAAAGCATCGCCGGCCGCACAGAATGCCTTCGCGAGCCACATGCGGCCCGCGTGTTTGAGACCCCTGCTGCAGAGCCTTTTATTGCCAGCTGCAAAGTATTGTATTAAAGACTTAGCTTGTAACAAAGGAAGGGGTCCTTGAGACAATTGAATGTTAATAAGCACTCTTAAGGAAATCACACAAACACTCTATGCTGAAAAATACATCGAACAGTTGGAAAATCTGCCATTCCGTGTCCTCAAGCGCCAGAAAATCCTGGATCCGGTCCTCCCCAAGGATAAACATGTCAAAACCACCACCAAAGTCAGAGTGTGTTTTCAAATGCACCGCACCCTTTTCGCTGTGACAAATTCAGCCGAAAAAAATCATAGGCACCACGTTTTCGTGCGAAGCAGCTTCTTCATGTATTTCCAGTAGAAATGCTACTTCTTGAAAAAATTATATTTTTTTCATTTGCGTACGACACATGTGAATGCCTCTTTCCGACCATAGTGATATCAGAACAAGTCACGTAAAGAAAATATTCTATATTCATCAATTCGAAAACCAGTAAGAAATATAAACGGTAAGTTGCACAACCATCAGGCGGTGATAACCATGACATCGTGAACTTTTCATGCGGTTACATTTTCTAATCCCAGAGTAATTAAAAACAAGAACCTCTACAGGGAAACATTTGTCCTAATGCCTGTTGCGCAGAACCAGAAGAAAACAATTTGCTTAATTTACAAGTTACCTATCTGTATGCAATGTGTCTGAACTTCAACCTGCAAAGATGCGTTGTAATAGCAAATTTCAAGTTATGCCAGATTTTGTTTAAGGAAAATGTTAGGCACCCAGTATGGACCAATGGGGACCCGATTTCTCTGATTCTAGGGACCCAATTTTCTCTGATTCTAGCGACCCGATGATAATTTTCTCTGATTCTAGGGACCCGAAGCGGGTCCCAAAAACGCCTTAAAAAACTTGAGTTACATACAATGTATGTTCTCATTAGAGATAGAAACCGCGGAAACTAGTTTACAAGCACTTCGATGGAAGTGGAATTTTCAGTACAACACGCATTTTAAAGATTTATTTACCTTGAAACGAGTTCCACATTTCAGTGCAAAAGGTAGACAGCCCGCGCACGTTTTGAAACTTTTAAGAAGAAACATCTCTGCATAGCTTGATACTTTCACAGAAAGCAGAAATCATTGGAAGTCTAACACAAATACCCTGAAAAGAATCCCCTTGCCCAAAATATAGGTAATTTTTATTATTAGGCCCGGTTGGGAACCACTACTTTATATATGAGGCAAAGATGCACCTACGCTGCAAAACTACATTTCCTCTGTGTAGTAGCAATGACGATCGGGCCTCTTCATCGTGCCAATGGGAGATAAAAATGCTAACGACACTGGTGGAAATTGCGATTTTTTAAACAACAGGGTGAGAAATACGAGTAACCACAACATTGAATTGGAATGGTAATTTTAGTAGACCTGCAAAATTTTAAAGGTATAAAACAAAAACTTTAGCTGCATTTGTTTCAGCTGCTGATTGGTATTACAGCAGCGTCCCCAACTTCACCATCTGAACGATTAGCAACTTGTTCAAGACGGTCGTTTGGTGTCGCTAAGGCGACGACGCCTTGCTCTTCAGTTGAGCCCATTTGATCCAACTTTTTCAATCCGTACTTTGGAACAGAAGCTTCTGGTACTGTGACGTGAGGTGCATGAGGCACAGCTGCCAGTTGCCGTGGATACATAGGCGCAGTGGAACCAGCGAGAGGTTGATTCGATAGAGGTAGGGTGTTACTGTAAAAAAAAAAGAAAAATATTTTGAGCCTAAATATGGCTGAACTTTAGATTGAAAGCAAGGACTCCAGACCTTTAAAAAATGCGACTAACTTATTCCAGTCACACTGGCTGCGATCAGAGTGTTAAAACTGAACAACCAAGACACACCAGCTACTAACGTTGCACTGCATTGGCATCATTCAGATAGTTTCGAAGTTTGAGTAAACTTTCTTTCTAATTTTGTAAGCCCAGTTTCCTTTTGTCGCAGGTTGCGTTCTTGACGTCAGTCAGTCAGATAAAATGTTATGATTTATTCACTTTAGTCTTGAATTTGCTTGCTTTCTCTGCTCTTACTCTAGTCTTTGAACTTTTCACTCGTAAGCTCTGCTTGCAAGTTTCAGGACTATGGATGCGTAATTTTACGTAAAATCGCTTTCTTATTAAAAATTTGCTGATCGATTCCTTGGTTACCCCCACTGTGCAGAGTACATACTTGCATCAAAGAATTAATGTCGCTGGAAAAAGAAAAGAAAAACAAGTTGTGCCTTGTGGGGGAAATAACAAATAAGAAGCGTAATTATCAGTCACAGAACTTAAGTCACGCACATGTGTTAAGACGTGCGAAGAAATATTCTAACATCCAACCAGAAACATCGGGTGATTACAAGAAACTCGGTTTTAAACAATTGCACGCATAGAGCGAACAGTCTCTGTGGTGGAAATATTGAATCGTATTGCACAAGGTAAACCAAAACTTTATATTTACTGCACAGATCTATTCGAGAGGAAGCACTCCACTAGCGCTGGCTGCTCCCTGTAAACAGCATAACGTGTGATCATGCCCATCAACCTTCTTAGTTTGACCCTGAGTGCAAATACTGTACCTATTTGGTTATCTGCTGCGGTGTACGTTAGACAGGGGGAATATAGTGCTGCAGAAACAAAGTCATCGACAAGTTTTTTGTAAAGTTCGACTGATTCATTGGATGCTTGTTGAGGCTAGAAGCTGAAAGCAGCGCACAATCTGTTATTTTGTTGATAGGTTCCACCATGAATTGACCACTTAGTTCAGGTTTGGCCCAATTGGTGCATAAAAACATAAAACGGTAAAATCTCGCCAGAGACATATTGAACGCTTCGCAACAATTATCCAGGAATCCTCCAACGCTCTAAAAAGCGTGAAATTCGAGCACGTTGGCGAAAATTAGACTCTTGAATGCAGTGGTCAACGATTAATTTTGCCAACAATTCACAAAACAGATTCAGAGTTGCTATAATTGAATGCACTGTTTCGTATCGAACTTTTTACTTAAAGTTAACTTCTATATTTCACGCTGCAACTAACTGGAAACGTCAAATAAAAAGCAGATAATCTCTTGTTGTGGCGCTCTTCGTTCAATATAAAAACCGAAATGGTTGGTATAGCTGGTGAAGGTCAAGGCTGCCCAACCCGCGGCCCGCGAGGTTGTTTCAAGTGGCCCACGACGTAATAAGTTCCTAAGCAGACTTTTTTAATTTTTTGTATTTTTTTATAGGCTCAAGTATATTTGCCATCAAAACACACCAAAATTACACCTGTTGTTTCTGTTATGGGCCAACCACCCAAAAACTTGTATAACAAAGGCTTCGAAAATATGTCAATTTTTTAGATTTGGTTTACATCATACCAGCTGGCAACAATGCGTGCAACTATAGGACTCATTATCACCTCGTGTTACCGCACAAAACTTACCAAAATCAAGGAGTTTGTTAGGTCACAATAGCTTATTGTTACATCACAAAAACGTTTGTGGGCCGCAATAAATTTCCTCATGTGAAAGTGGCCCGCAACACTAAAAAGGTTGGGCAGGCCTGGTGCAGCTTAATGGACAAGTAATAAAAACAAAACTGTAACGAATTTTTTTACTACGGCCACAAACAAATGCTTTTGTTCACCTTTTTCAGGAGCCAGGGCATTATTTCGACCGTTCAAAATAGCAAGACCAAACAAATGGAAAATCATAATTGACCAGTTTTAGCCTGACTAAACACCTCCTTACCTCGGAGGTTGATGAATGCCTCGTGAAAAATTTCTTCTAGGAATGTACGCGGGGAAAACACACCACTGTGACACTGGTGACAGTAACTCATCAACTTGATCAACAAATCTGGTTGGTAAGACTTGACAAAAATTACGCCAAAACACATCTGCAACGATTGGAATAAACATACATATTTAGTACTAACATAAAATATGTCACACGCTACAAATACAAACATCTACTCTAATACTATCTATGAGTTATACAAACATATATTTACGTAATTAATGTACTAACAAAACCAAATAAAACTTCAGTAGTGCATTTTGACATTTCATTGAACAGCTTTTACTTCAACCTAAGAAAAAGATGTTAACCAATGTTCACCGACTTATTAATCTTGGGAAAAAGTGATATGGAATATTACTGATCGATAAAAATGACTACTTGACAACAAATGATTTTATGCTAAACTTTTCTCTCCCTGAGTTGAGGCTGGCCTGGCATCCTAAGTTATTAGCACTGTTCACTCACCTGACAGCGACTTCATATAACATATTTTGTGAATAAGTTTCTTCCATATACACGATCCATAGATAGTTAATAACAGTTTTCTCTGTGTGTATGACTTTAGCTGTGTAGCTTCTTTTATGAATTTTCCAAACGTTTCGTTTACAATGGATTTTACACAACACTAACTATTAACGTTAGTCCATAAATCACATCCAAAACCTAATAAGATACTTACAAAATGTTCCCACAGCGCATCCACTCACATTTGAGAGGAAATTCATATCAGGGACAACAAGTTGAAAAAATAATAATGCACACCATGGGATGGCAGCAACCGGGATAGTGATAAAAAAGAAAAGGGTTCTTTTAAGGGGTAAACTATGGAAATAAATAACCATAATGCCAAATAATGGTGGACTACTTCCCAAGGCGATGCACCTACAAAACAGAAAGCATTTTCTTATTGCTTCATAAAGAACAACCAACATATTTTGCATTAGTTGTTTTTTACCTTACCTTTGTGCCAGTGGAGAGAACAATCCTCCCGATACAAACAGTTGTGAGGTTATCATAGCCATTAAAGCAGAAAGCATTGCAAAAAAGGTAAAAAAGAATAAGAAGTAGATCGTGCCAACATGTCTCTCAGCAATCATTCCAATTGTACATACCATAAAAATAGAAAAAGAAAAAGTCTCGAAGTTTTCGTGGAATGTCATGTAAGTTAAAAGATTCGAAACTGCAAAAGACAGAGAATGTTACCATTGATTTCACAAAATATATACAGATAACAAAATACTGGCTATAGCACTTACATTCACCTGACAAGACGCCTTGAGCTCGTACGCACAATGAAAGAGCTTGCCACTGTAGAAGATTCTTTATGTAAAAAGACAGAGTGATAGCCATCAACAGTACACTGCAGCCAACCGGGAAATTTACAAGATACCATTTCAGTTTAACAACCAGATCTTTCATGATATGCAATATAATTTGCAACAAACTACAAGTTTAACACTGCAAACACACAAAGCACAGCAGTTAGCCACGTCAGGAAAAAACGTTTGAATCTAGGAATAACATTCCTAGGTAATTTGGTGCTCTCTCGATATTTTTTTTGCAGTGACAGGATTAATTTTGCCGGTCAAGCAGCCGACATAGAACCTTGTGCTCCACGCATTGTCACACCCAAGTCAAGTTTGTTTTGTGAGGAAGCGCCCGTCTCACCCTGATAAGCAGATTACGTCATAATAGTCTGCAAAGATGAGAGAATCGGCGAAAGGTGTGCTAGAGACGTTGGTATGAACTGAGGTTCTGCAAGCTCAAGTTCACTGATGTTTTAGCACGATGAGAACAGCGTAATCGTTGCTTTTCGATTGTTATCTTCTACATTTATTTACAAAAGCGGTCATCAAGTTGTTTTACCCGTGTCACGCTTATCAAACGTGAACTGCGCTGAATTTTATTCACGCAATCTTTGAGATATTTTTGAATGAAGTGTGAGGTCGAACGTACGAAATCTATAGCACCAAACAGTAATCTGTTTAGTTGTGAACACTTGTACACACACCCACAGCGTTGGAAGCCTCTGCGTTTTCGGGGCGGGTCTTCTGCCTGTGTGCCATTTTTACGATCCGCAGGCACTTCTATTGAACTTCACCGTTACTCTTGGCACACCAAATTGAGCAAGAGCATTTCTTCACCTATTTTTTTCGCAAATTTTTCTCAAAACGATGGCCAATCATACCAAAATTATCCGTCTTCTATGATTTTTCCCCACTGAGTTCAGGACGGCTATGTCCAACCCGCGGCCCGCATGCGGCCCAGGCGAAGGTTTTGTGCGGCCCAGTAAGCTTTTCATTATTGTGTATGTACAAGACAACGACAGCCTGTCTTTGTTTTGATCATCTCAAATTCGACATTTTCGATGCAGTCGTCTTTACTGCCTGGTGGGAAGAAGCTGGCAATTCCACCATCGACTTCTCGCACTGCAGCCGCAAGGTGTGGAGCCCCATCAAAAAACTTACCGGCAGGTCTGCAAGCTCCTCTAGCCTGTGCCCCGTTTCAGCATATTCCATTGCTTCACAGCTCATGTAGGATGGGGCACACAAGACGAGGGACCGCGAGTCCACGAGGCTCGTCAACAAGCAGCTGTGCGACCTATGGAAGATTCCAACACCTGATGCTCTGGTCCCTTTAAGCCAGATGAGCTTTCTAACGCCCTAAACCACCTGGAGCCAGGAAAATCCCTGGGATTAAATTATATTTTCCCAGAGTTTCTACTCCATGCCGGATCAGCTCTCAAATCCTGGCTATGTGGTTTCTTGACTTCCTGTATACGCCAACTCAAAATTCTCAGGATCTGGAGAAGAGCACTGGAAGTTGCGATTCCTAAGCCCAAATAAGCCATTGGTGGACCCAAAGAGTTATCGCCCTATGTCTCTACTGTGTCTCCTTAAGATCCTCTGTGTTCGTGTCGAACGCGATCCAATACATCGATCCATTGCTCCTGCAGAAACAGGAGGGCATTCGACACGGGAGGTCGACTGTAGATCAGGTCACTTTGCTAACGCAAGACATCAAGTTGGGGCTGTGTTTGTCGATCTCACAGCAGCCTACGACGCTGCATAGCATCGTGGCCTCACCTGCAAGTTACTGCGATTTCTATCTGACAGACACATGGTCCGGATGATCATGGAAATGGTTGGCAATCGCAGCTTCACCCTTACCACCGGCAACAACCAACGGAGCAGGTTACGACACCTCAAGAACGGCTTCCCACAGGGATCCGTCTTGGAACCTCTTCTTTTGAACATCTACACCTCTGACTTGCTAATCACCCTCTCCAGAAAGTATGCACACGCCGACGATCTAGCAATCATGCAAGCTTATGGAGGCTGGCAAACAGTGGAAGGAGTGCTCAGCAAAGATATGGCGACTATAGGTAAATACCTCCAGACCTGGAAGCTAAAGCTCAGCACCCAAAAATGGTGTCTACAGTTTTCCATCTCAACAACAAGGAAGCTAAACGTGAGCTGAAAGTCAACTTTGACAACGAAACCCTGCGCTTCCGCTCCGAGCCCAAATACCTCGTAGAAACATTGAACAGGTCGCTCACGTATCCACAACACTTCGCAAAAAGCTGACATCACGCGTCACACTCTTGACGAGGCAGCTTGCTGACTCGGGCTGGGGTGCTGAGGAAATATCGTTTGGAGTAGCCACCTTAGCCCTGGTCCATTCAACAATAGAGTACTGATCTCCTGCCTGGTACCACAGTGTTCACACACGCCTGATTGATTTTGTGATCAACGACGCCTTCGAACTGCGACTGGATGCCTGCGTCCTACATTAGCGGACAACCTTCCTATGCTCGCAGGCATCCAACCAGCTGAGCTTCGTGGCAAAGGACCCAGCCTACTCTGTTTCTAGCACACCGTGCGATGAAGCCTGCACATCTGCTCCACCCAGCTCTCATCGATTCACTCGGTGGGAACGCACGGCAACTCAAATCGAGACACCGACTTGTACCCGCCGCACAACTCACAGTTCATCTGACAACAACAAAATACGTGCGGCGCACTGGGCGGATCAACAATGGAATGCGGAGTGGTTGGTACTTCCATCCCTGACATCGGCACCACCCTCCCGGAATGGCTCTGCCAAGAACAGCGTGGGTCCGGCTCAACCGCCTCCGCACCGGTGTCGGACGCTTCAGCTCCTGTTTGTACAAATGGGGTATGGCCTGCTCTGCGGCTTGTGAGTTGGCGCAGAAGAACAAACCGTCGACCATGTTGTTCTCCAATGTCCAATCCATCAATCTCCTCATGGACTGCACGGCCTGGCGGTTCTGGACC
>JGI24158J21664_10007498_pt1 | contig 14496 bp, 6 predicted proteins | sample Ectturendosymbi3_FD_21664 | JGI IMG/M metagenome (IMG submission 21664) | reverse complement strand
GACTGTATTGATCCTACCTTGTATGAGCTTTCCTCATTTACATTCAAAAAACGTTATAGAGACAACCTAATCGCCGCGTATTAAGTTTAAGTAAATGTTGTTGATGCTTCGCACTCCAAATTTGCTCTCGGTCCTCTCTTGACAGCAAACATAATTTTTCCTCTTGTACATATTCCCGTGATTTTTACACTTTAAATTTTCTCTCTTTGTGTGTGTGTGATTTGTTTTTTCTGTGTCGCTGCTGGTGTTCTTTTGTTTTGCAGGAGCAGCGACAGCCCGTTAGACTCAGCGGCTCACTTCTGGTGGTGGATGAAGTTCGAACACTGGGCTTTCAGAATACCCGACCTCAGGAGCTTTCGGCCTCTCCATTCCAACGATATGATGGCTGCATTGGATGACTCAACCTCATTCTACAACCGCTGCAAACAATTGTAGAACTTCCCAGATGCGAAAGGGTTATGACAACCCGGGCAGAGTTTCATTTTAGCTGGGTTTTTACTTTCTCTGCCACGCCCAGGTCCTTGCGGATATGAGCGCCTGTTCCACCGAGAGAGACCAGTTGCGACCTAGCACTCCCTGCGCAACTGTGTTGATCATCTGGCAGCTCTTTCCCACACAGGCTATCCGATTTCATGTAAATTTGGCTTGCTGTGCACCTTAATCGACCAGTCAAGGGGCAACGACTCGATAACGTTGCGTTTTTTTCGGTGCACCGGCGTTTTTGCAATTGCTATGATTTCTTTCTCGTCTTTGAAATTCTTAACTTTCGCCAAATAAACTCAACTCAACTCATTATGAAATCTATTCATTTTTATCCCAATACTAATCTCGATAAGGATGATAAGCAAGGTTGCGGAGCCGGATGTAAAATATTCGACTCCAACTCCTACCTTTCCAAAATTTACGACTCTGACTCCCGATTCCAACCTTTCCAAAATTTCCGACTTCGACTCCTTAACATAAAAGGAATGAAATTTGGCTGTTAAAATAAATGGAAATCGTGGTGCACAGCAAGAAACCTCTGTTTTAACAAAAGTTTCAAATTAATTTGTATCATGTCAACAGGAATTCCCATTTTAGGAATGTGATGCAAATAATGATCCTATTGTAGATACGGAGTCGGACAAAAAAATCTGACTCCGACTCCGGCTCCCAGTGTTGTTAGAAACCCGCCCGCGACTCTACCCAAAAAACTTCGACTCTTTACGACTCAGCAACCCTGATGATAAGTATAGCAAGTTACGGCCACTTATCACTCATCCTCAGGGAAAGTTCATGGAACATTTCGTTGCGTTCCAAAATATTTGCCATGATGAAGCTAGTGTATGATCGAATACTTTGGCAAACATCGGTGCAAACATGCTATTATAGGCAAACTAGTGCGGTTTGGTCACAAAGTATGGTTTCAAAATTTGTTTTTGGGTTACCTCATCGCGTATGATTACCAAGGGAAAACCTATCACTCAAAAGAGGAAACCGAGAGCAAATCTGGAAAGTCAGCATCTACGGTGCTGCACTTGGCCAGTCCATACAGCAACGACAAAGCCCCATTGCCATATCATTTCTATTTCGACAAGTTGTTAACCACTCATCCTCTGATGCAAAAAACGTGGAGAAAAAGGCAATCCAACCTTTTTAGAAAAACGATAGAGGCCATGCGGAAGCAGGGGCATAACGAGGGGGGAAGGGGGACACAATTCCCCGAGCGCCGAATCACTTTGGGGGCGGCAAAAAATCCCGAAAACATCACGAGTACTTTCTTCAATACAGTGCATTTGCTTCCGGAACACCTCAGGTTCGAACATGGGGACGCCAAGCTCGCTTCTTACCCCGGGCACCATCTAACCTCGTCACGCCCTTCGAAGTAGCTACTGCAAAGATCGATTGAAAACGAGACGTTGTGCTTACAAGATGGCGCGATAATGCAACAGTTACTGTTGCGTCAACAGTACACTCAAGGGTGTAAAAAGTATAGCCAAACATCGGATCAAGGCACATAAGCAACACATTGTGGTTCCTGTTTCCACAGCTATTCAACTTTACAATTCCGTGGTAAGAAATGGTGGTGGAGTATTTTCACATGGCTGACTGACGTTTCCATGCAGAACGCTTGGCAACTTCATCAATTGATTAGAAGAAATTCTGTCAGCCATTTGAAACTTCGGAGAGATACTGACATGGCATACCTTTCAAAATTCAAAAATCTTCCAAAAGCGAAAGGCACAAAGCAATCGATTCCGCCAAACGAATTACACAGTAGATTCGACGGTAAAAACCACTTTGTCCAGAGAGTGCCAGGAATTCGGAGACATCGGTGTGCAGGCAGCCACTGTTCATCCGTTATGCGAACACAGTGCAAGAAATGCGATGTCGGACTTTGCATTGACTGCTTTGCTACATAGCCTACCACACCAAGTAGTCTAACCACTAAAAAAATGAACCAGCACCGGATTTAACCCAGGAAGGCGCAGTGCTCCGCACTGAAGGAAATGTGGCAATACACGTGTTCCGAAAAAATAAAGAGAAGACAAAAACGTCTTTCACTGACTTTTTCATAAAGTTCCAGAAAATTAGGGCCCCCAATGGCAAATGGGCCCCAGACCCCAAACCTCCAAATTCCGGTGTTGTGCTAAGTAACTTTTACCCAAACTTCTTGCTGAATGTGTTCTGTTGTTTCAGTTTTCTTTAGATGTGTTCCTTTGTGTTACATGCAGTTTCGTTTTTAAATTCTAAATTTTGAACTCATATTTTCCTAGTGTTGCTGTGTGGCAACCACCTATTTAGAGAGGTGAAATTTAGAAAATAATTGTTGTGTTATTTTTTGTAGAATACTCGCTAACCAGGACAAATATTGATGCTTTATTAAAATTTGTTCTAATTCAGGAGATAAAGGGTTGTATGTTGACACAACTATCGGACAATTTAAGAACTTAAGAAAATTTGAACACCGCACAGGCTTGAAAAAACACTTAGTACTCGTTGAGAAATCAGAACTAAGCCTTAACAACTACCACGTATTCCCACAAGCCTTTCCTACAGGTAATTTAACAAGTCACGTAGTTTTATCCTGCTTGAAAAAGCCTGCATAAACGTACTTGATTAAGCTATTCACTCAGGTACACTCACAATCTCACACTAATATTGGATTTTTCAAACTTGTGAAAGCATTGCTACGGATTCACTCGTGCTTTTTTTACACAGTATAAAACTAGGTGTCTTACGCGATCAGCAGTCACGGTGTCGCTGCATTACCTGTCAAAGATGTCTGAGGTCAACTATCACATGCGGAAAAAAGCCTAACTACCGTAACTTGAATTGAACTTTTGGAGATTCGTTGCCATGTTATTGATACGTAGCAAAGATCAGCAGTAGAACAACCCGCTCGCAGGTTTCACAACCTGTCTCTGCAGACAAATGAGAGGACATAAGTGAACTGCAAGGCGCAAGCTCATCTTTGCACAGGGGCGGGTCTTGCCAGTAAGGTTAGGGGGTGATTTCAGTAGCATTTGGTAGAAAAACCTCACAACAGCTTCGCTACTGTAAGAGGGATGAAGTATGCTTCACAACACTGCGGGGACAAAGCAGTGGACGACAAAATGACCTTATATCGCGAATGCTGTTTTCCGATTTGTAAAAAATCATGGTGACAGAGTTACTTTCGTACGTTGTAGGGGAGCGACCGCCCCAATCTACCCCGGCTGGATCCGCCCCTGTCACTGCATGACGCAAGAACAGTGAACATGACACCAGAATCAGTGTGAATGGAATACCGGCAAATAAAGTCTCGTTGCAAGAATTAAATCAATGAATTGCAATTAGGCTACTGACTTCAGATTTTCTGGAAAGTTTTGGTTCTAAGCCCAATTTCCAAACGGAAAAAGGCCCGATGTGTTCACCAATGTAGACGACCATGGAGAAAGTTTCAGGGACTGGGGGAAAGTTTCCAAATCCAGATTTCATGACAAACACAGGGGTATTTAACACTTTGCATTTGACTTAAACGTTTGAATAAACCTTTCATCGATTTGCTCGCTACAAAACCCCATTTTCCAATTTTTTACGTGACGAGTGTGAGGCTTATGAATGACAAAAGCTTAAAACATAAGAAACAGCTTTCAAAAACTATTTTTAATCAACAATTTGCCGCCACCCAGAAGTCTAACCCGGGGTTTTAGGTCCCCCACTTGCTACGCCACTGATGGAGTGACTACTGCGTGTGATCTGTTGTTGCTTGCTCCACAGTGTGAAGCTTTACGTTACACACTTGTCGCTCGGGCTTTCCGATCGCAACGGCAGGCCGACCGCTACTGTAGCGTATTAGTTTGTAATGGATATTATGGACACTACTTATGTTCAGCAGTTCCTTTAAATTTTCAGTTCCACGACATGAGTAACGTCAAGCTTATTACTGCAAAATCTGCTGAGCTTATTACTGCAAAGTCTGTGGAATGCATCGCCGGTTGCTTGCATAAGCTGCCTCTGAGTTTGCTGGAAACTTGCGTCAGTTACAGGTTTTCCACATTGCAAGCATATTGTCATTGCTGTCTTTCCTTTCAATGCTGCAATCAAGTTTTAAAAAGTAAACTTGCAACAAAGTCAGCCGAATTTTGTACAGCCCAATCGCAAAACGAGAACCGTGCTGTATTACCAAAAGCGATTGCGTCTGTGATTACCTGAGTAATGCTGAGCATTTCTCCTGCTGGAGAGAAATAACAGAACAGGAGCATTGTTACAGAACATAGGTTTGTTGATAATATTCGATAATTAAGACTGGTTAAAAGAAGGGACGCAAGAGAGGGGAGGCATGACAGTGTCATTGCCCACCCTGCCCTTTTGAATGGGAGTCACTGAAGCGGAGATGTTTTTCATAACAGTAATTTCATGATTTATCAAAATCGTCTTGAAACAAACTTAGTGCAGCTATTCGCGCACCCAGAGAAGTCACAATAGTTTTCCATAATTTTTATTATTATTTTTGAATTCAAAGAGAAACAAGCATAATTAGCAAATCCTTTTTTTTGATAAGTTTCCATCGCCCTTAACTCTTTTACTGCCGTCCCTGCCCTTTCGCTTTTCCGGCGTCCCTGATTAAAAGTGTGGCTTGAAAATCTTTCAGTTCAACACAAAATAAAGCCTTGTTTAGCTTAGAACCTGGGTTCTTGAACTGGGGGCACCAAACGTTCGCACAGGGGGAGCGAGTATGGCAGCGAAAGACTGCTAAAAGGATTATTTTCATTGTTTGTATCATTCGTAAACTTCTTGTCATGTTACTACAAATTGTCATGTTACTATACTGGTGTTCAAAAAGCAGTCGGATTAAACAAAATAACGGCAAATTGTGCTGTTTTTTGTGTTTGATTTTGAGTTTAGGTTACTGAGTATCGATGATTCGAAGAATCGTGACTGAAAAAGGTCAAGAACTTCTCTATCTTTGCATCTTTTTTGATAGCCTTTGAAAAGACGAAGCATTCATAAGAAACAGTGTGCCATTCAACCGTGCGCCACAGACATTCCAGAGAGGAAGTTGCCCCAAACTTTACTCCCTAGTTATGCCATTGTCACTGGAGATATCAACATCTTGACACAATACGCCACGCGCTTGTGAGCATGAGACCGAAACCTGCAGCTTTCCAGACCCTGACAATACCTTGATACACTAGTCAGGAGTCTCGAAACACCATCATCAATACAATTGCTGCAGCGTAGTCTGAAGTGTCTTTTTCGGCTTCGAAAAGGACTTCAATTTGGATTGCGATCAAGTAGGCATTGCATAAGTTGAGCGATATTGTTATTAGCACTTTATTTGCTCAAAAGCAGCTCATATTCCATTCAGGCCCGTAAACACCCCGGGAAAATGTGTTGGATAAAGTTTAAAACTACTGGGCATAGTTCAAAAAATTTGGGTCACTCTCAGAAAACTCTTCGCCCCGCCTGGCGTCCCAAGCTGTATACGGGCCTGATTCCATTGTTCATCGAAATTTAGCGGAGCGCAGTAGCTGACCAGCCCTTTTCAAAAACGCACGTATCCATTTGGAGAAATGTGAAACTGGAAACACGTCCTAAGGTTTTAGGATTACGAGGTGGCAAAAATCCAACTAAGGCTGTTGTCTTCCTGAGTCTTTTTTCACTTGCCGAAACAATTAACACAATGAACAAGCGTTATAAGCGTTTTTACGTGAAGCTTAGATTTGGACTCATTCAACGACATGTTGCACGGCCTGACCAATATGTGGTCGGATATGTCACATTCTCCCGCCATATCACAACTGGAGGGCGCGTAAAGTGAGGTTTTTATCAGGACCTTCACGAGCGGTCCCCTGTAACAGTTCGGTCTTCTATTCAGTCACGTGCGTTAGTAGACCTACATACGCGCGAATAATAGCCTCTTCAGCCAGAAGGAGAATTCAAAGTTTGGGCAGAGCACAAGGAACAATCACTGTGGGGTTTTCCGCCGCAACAAAAAAGATCAGCGCAGTTTTTGGTGAAGCTAGGAGCCATGTGAAGGTCAAATGGTCTACACACCGGTGTCAATAGGTGCTGTTTTTGTTGCGTTCGTATGTGTCTCTCGAAAACACTGGCCATGCAAATCTTCTTCCACACACCTGGCAACTATGCGGTTTTACCCATTGTGCACTTCGCATGTGTCCAGCCAATTGGACACTAAACGAAAACATTTCTCCACCTTCCCGGCAACCACAAGGTTTCTAACCAGCATGGGTTCGCATGTGAACTGTCAGGTGGCCTGCCTGTGAAAATCTTTTTCCACACTCCTGGCAAAAGAAGGGTTTTTCTCCAGTGTGTGTTCGCATGTGCCTGGTCACGTGACTAGACTGTGAAAATCGTTTTCTACACTCCTGGCAACAGAAAGGTTTTTCTCCAGTGTGTGTTCGCATGTGCGTGGCCACGTTACTAGCATGTGAAAATTGTTTTCCACACTCCACGCAACAGAAAGGTTTTTCTCCAGTGTGTGTTCGCATGTGTGAAGTCAGGCTGTTGACACGGGAAAACCGTTTTCCACATTCCTGGCAACAGAAAGGTTTTTCTCCTGTGTGTGTTCGCTTGTGACTGGTCAGACTGCTGGCCTGTGAAAATCGTTTTCCACACTCCTGGCAAAAGAAAGGTTTTTCTCCTGTGTGTGTTCGCATGTGCGTAATCACGTTGGCGGCATATGAAAATCTTTTTCCACACTCCTGGCAAAAGAAGGGTTTTTCTCCAGTGTGTGTTCGCATGTGCCTGGTCACGTGACTAGACTGTGAAAATCGTTTTCCACACTCCTGGCAACAGAAAGGTTTTTCTCCAGTGTGTGTTCGCATGTGCCTGGTCACGTGACTAGCACGTCGAAATCGTTTTCCACACTCGTGGCAACGGAAACGTTTTTCTGTGTGTGTTCGCATGTGCCTGGCCACGTTACTAGCATGTGAAAATCGTTTTCCACACTCCACGCAACAGAAAGGTTTTTCTCCAGTGTGTGTTCGCATGTGTGAAGTCAGGCTGTTGACACGGGAAAACCGTTTTCCACATTCCTGGTTCCACACTCCTGGCAAAAGAAAGGTTTTTCTCCTGTGTGTGTTCGCATGTGCGTAATCACGTTGGCGGCATATGAAAATCTTTTTCCACACTCCTGGCAACAGAAGGTTTTTTCGCCTGTGTGTGTTCGCATGTGCGTAGTCAGGTTGCCGGCATGTGATAACCTTTTGCCACATTCCTGGCCACAGTGAGTTTTTTTCTTTGAGTGAGTTTGCATGTGCGTAGCGAAGTGACTGGCATCGTAAATTTTTATTTGACAGTCCTGGTAACCATATTTTTCTCTCTGATGAATTTCGATACATTTAGTGAGATGACAGTTTTGTATAAAACGTTCTTCGGACTGATGGTAATAATTTTTGTTTACTCCTACGGGAGATTTTTTGGGCTTCGTGGATGTACATTTTCTGACCAAGTATTGCCCAACGGGCTGATTATGCCTGACTTCAGGGGATCTTGCACGTGTTACTAAGGGCAACGCTGCTTCGTGCGGAAGTGTTTTTCTACAGTGATTCAAACAAAAATAACTTTTGTCCTCTGAATGTTGCTCACTCACTGTTGCACATGACTTGCTTTCTTTATTAATTCCACCTCTATTGTGTTGAGAAGACGTGCGCTGAGAAGGGTTAGGACGACGGGTTTCAAGCTTCAGCACACTGTTTAATGCTTTCCTGTTCTTTTCTGAACTGTTGCTTGTAGAAGTTTCCTCTTGGTTTGTTTTCATCAAAGCAGATGAACGAAGCGTTCGTATATACTGTGTTCTATAGAGTTTGTGTTGAACATTGTTACTTACTGAAAATCTGGAAGAAATTTTCTTATGACGCTTTCCTGCTTCAAACGATTGACTGTTTTTTGATGTGGTTTCGACGACAAATTTTCGAGTCATTCTTCCGAATTGTGGCAAATGCCGACCTTTTGATATTTTCATTGAATGTACCGAGTGCATCTTGTTGTGGTGGTTGAAAAACATTTCGGTGCCTGATGATTTGTCGAAATTCGTTAACATCTTTGCTTTTTGCAATTGGTTTTTGAAACAACGTTTTTTCTTGTTTTCCTTTCCATATTTTCGATAACTTTCTTTAATTCTTCTGTGATCCAGTTTTTTTGAGTTTTTTTTTATTATGAACATGTTTTTCAAAGTCATTGACTTGACCAACATTGATGTCGTTGTTACGGTTTTCTTCCAGTGTTCGCCACCTGTTAATTTAAAATCCTTTAGTACGTGCCATACACAAAATTATAGTTTTAAAAATTATAATTTAAAACTTATCAACTTTGATCTATATATAGAGAGTTTGTGAACAGAAACGTTCTCATGCTAGAAATGTACCTGTTGTTGGCAGCCAATCCACAACCTTTTATGATGTGTTTTTACAGTTTTATTGAAATTATAGCTTTTCACACTTTTCAAAAATAAACGTAAAAACAACCATAACACCTCGTTAATGCTTCGCAATCTAAAAAAACTGCACCAAGTAACCAATTTTTTTAAATCATACCTGAAATTTTTGAGCCAGCGTTTAGATTCGTTTGATCGTCATTTCCATTTGAAATGCTTGAAAACGGGAAACTGGAAATGGTTGCAATGAACAAATAGATAAAACATTATAATGTTTCTATTTGAAAATATTTATTTTCAGTGGTGCATGTACATGGGCGGCGGGGGGTATTTTTCTCCAGGGGAAGTAATAACAGTATTTCCAGTGTTGGCCAAAGAGAGTTTTTGTAAGAGAGATCCAGCAGTGGTGAAATTTCATTTTCCAACTCAAAAGATGAAAACGTTTTCTAGGAAAATGTTAACAAAAAGTATAAAATGTCAAAAATACCATGGGGACCAAATCTCTCGTGAACTGTACTCCTTGCGACGACCAGCTACGTGTATTCCAAGATAATGTACTTATTTAACTGCACATTTTGACATTCGGCAAAAGTTTAAAATTTTCTAGACGCGTTAAATGATCCACATTCTTTTTTAACACTTTTGCAGCAAAACATTTTTTCAAGCAATTTATAATATACGTGTTTTGATTTGATGATTCGCGGATTCAATGTTTGATTATAAATAATGCATAAAAAATGTTTTTTCAAATGATAAATAATAATAATACTGCTGAAATATTACAAAAAAAATTTTCATTTTTTGTTTTGTTTGAATTTTGTATCGTTATCTCAGCACATAACATGCTGGATACCACTCACTCGCAACAACTTTAACTGCATCACTAGCAGATTCTGCATATATAGTAGCAAACACTTATTTTTACGAAGGTTTTTCGCTTGCCTGGTAATTCCGTTGCTTAACTCGAAATAGCTTCTCAACTGTTCGCCAGTAACTGAGGTACTTTCGCTCTGAAATGACGCCTGCGTAAACACCACATCAAAAATAATATAAATACCACATCAGCTATATCTTAAAGTGTATACTTACCAATGCGTTCAAAGCTAAGTTGCATTTAAAAAAACACCATTAAAAAGTATGAACAAACGCTGAAATTTTGTGTATATTGTTTTATGCTGCTTTAAGGATGAGACACTTCACAAAATCTTACTTAAAACTCTTAAAAACTAAGAAAACCAAAAACGATATTTACCTGTAAGATAATGCACAAACGTTTTAAAATCATACTGTTACCGAAGCAAATGCTTTGCTTGCTTAAAATCGAAACTCGATGCTTACATCTGATATTGATATATCTGTTCGCTCAATTCCATCAAAACACTTCCAAGTCATAGACATTTTCAATTTCGGATTGTCAAGCTTAAAGAAAAATGCTCTATCAAATTTCTGTAACGATTGAAAAATTATGTAAGACAAAACAAAATTATCCAAACCCCAGTAACTGCCATTCTCTGCTTTCATCACTTTCAATGATTCGGACTTGCACCACACTTCAGCAATAACTCTCTACAAGTGAGACGCAATTAAATCACATGTCAAAATGTTTTACGAGCAAGTCAATTTCGCATCAATTACGCATCTTCAGTCCTGTGAATAGTAAGAAAAAGCTCATGGGTGAAATGGCGAAAAAACTTAACCAAGATTTAGCGAAAGCACGAGGAACTAAATATTTTCAAACAATAACATATTTCACACCGCCAAAGGCAGTGTAAAATGATTTTGACAGCATTTGCTGTTTGGATCGATCAGGAAACTTTTACACTTTTTGTGCACAATATGTTGATTTTTAATTACACTTCAAGACTTGAATAATGTTGCACTCCATTGGTTCTCTTCTGAACGACTCCGAGATTTTCATTGTTACGCGTTTGTTGCACAAACCGTGATTCTGGCCGGTACCCTGGCTTACGCAGTAGCGGCAAGCTGCATCTTCTTTATCGTAGCTTGAGATTTGTTTACTGCTAATGCTTCCTGCAGTATGTAAAAACTCTGCTCAACATCAGGAGATAGACATTAGCACGTTACATTTACTACACAATGCCCTTTCCAGTCAATCTGAAACATAAATAGTTAAATATAACTTACAGTAAATCTAACACGAATGTAGCACCTGAAGCCAAGAACGTAAAAAAGCCACGACATCGCAGAAACACATGTGCAATTTAAAGTAATTACAGAAATAAAAAGACAACATTTCAAGCAGGAAACATAGGAAACAATTTCAGACCGGCAGTTTATATTTGTGTTTTCGAAACAAATTATTTGTCATATTGCAAAAAGTAAACAGAAAAAACATAGTGGTGTTGAAGCTATGTATGTGAAAATTCAGTGATTTTCTTTAACATGTGAATAAGCGTGCACTTTGGTAAACAGAGAATGAGACTGGAAGATACCTGAGAAGTTCTGAAACACTGTACTTAGCTCTATATATGCGCTATTAGTCAGCCAGTGGAATGGCATCCAAAGTTTGGCAATCTACGCATGAGAGTGCCAGAAAGTTTAGAGAAGAGTGTCTTATGGGGTTTGCATGGCTTGCAAAGCAGGTTTCTGCTGGTGCTTTGTACCCTTCGTGTAAACTGTACAAAAAGAAAATTCCAAACTGCCAAGCAGCTATTACAGTAATACCGGGGACCAAATAAATGAAAATGCAGGTGGTGGGAGTTTGAATTTCACAGAAGTGAACATATCTGTCAATGCTGAAGTTAACAGGGTAGAAACTGATTTTGCAGCTTTAACTTTATGATGATGCCACGGCTCAACAGCAACTGTTGATCAACTAAATCAGTGGTTCCCAAATTTGTTCTAACCATTATCCAAATCAAGGTAGCTATTCTGTCTTAATACCCTCAATAAAAACTATTCATGTTTCAGGTCGAAAATTTCTTTTGCAGCGATCACTCGTAATACCAAGAAACATNGTGATTTTGGTTCCGCGTTACTCATGGAAGAATCGCATATTACCCCTGGGGGTTAATTTACCCCCAGTTTGGGAACCACTGATCTAAGTGAAGTAAAAAACACATGCAAAAAACAGGATTTTATTTTAAGTGCTTTGTTACAGATTAATTTGGTATATGTTTGGTCTATTTTTAGCCTAGATTTGGTATAGGCTATCCATTGCAAGAAGAGTTGGCAACACTGTTTGTAGACAGTGGGCAGCGCAACTCGGAGACAATGTAGCGCCAAACAGATGAAAATTCATCCCTTGTTGTCGAGGGTCCTCAGACAAATTTTCTCCTGATTTCAATTTGTGAACGTTGCGTCCACGTTGGCTGCTTTGTTTAAACTCCTTTGACGCGTGCCGCCGTGGGAGCAGTGCGGTTGTCATGCCTTCGTTTGTGTTGTGAGCAAGTTTTGTTCACAACACGATTTGACCAAAATTCCAATAAAAAGCGACACAGAACAAAACGCCTATGATATAGATGCAGCAACTGACATAAAGGAAAACGTAGTGAGCGATTCTTATGAGACAATATGTATGTTAAGCAACAAGGCAGNGACCTTATGATAAACCCGTGATGCAACGAACAGCAGAATGCACAATTGCTGCAAGACGAACTGAAATGCAAACAAGTTTATGCAAGGACCCGGAAAACAGGGTATGAAGCAAGATTAACTGGGAAGCTTAATTAGCGAGCTGAAGGAAGCCGACCAGAGTATTAAGAGTAAAAGCACGAAGAGCAAAGTACCGGGAGGTACAAGACTGACAGGAGATTACGAAATGGAGCTCTCAAGCTAACACTAAATAAGGAAGTGGTTGGTTCGAGGCTGCCATGCACACAGCGAATGACAAGGCAAATTCAGCAGGTGCACCGGCAATTGCGAAACGCGCCAGAACAGTCGAGAACCGAAGCTATCATAAGTAAACTAAAAAAGTAAACTTTCCGTTAAGAGCACCTTCTAATCACAGACATAAAGAATAAACTAAGAAATGATGCACTTTCCTGTTGGGAACAATACAAGAAAGAACCCTTTACCCTATAAATAGACCGGGAAGAAATCCACCGTTTTCAGACTACCTCGTGGTCTCGAAGACGGATTTCATCAATGGAACTGAAGAANTATACGCTTGGTCACCTGGTTGATGTTCTGTACGATTGTTCTACAAACTCTTCGATGTTCTGTTCGTTCGCTCTACAAACTCTANGAGGCTCTGTTTGTTTGTTCTACAAGCTCAACGTTTGTTCTGTACGTTCGATCATCACGTGAACGTGGTTCAGTTCGTTATGATTGCAAAAGTACGGTTATTCTACGAAAGAATGCTTCAGACACCCATGTTGCTTGAAGGGACGCTGACTGCTGAAAAGGTACTTTATGGAGTCAAATAACTAGTGTTTTATCTATAACTTTGAATACCTTATGTTTACATTTGTGAAGTACTTAACGTTCAATATTAAATGATCTATTTACAAAAAATATGTTTGTGTTGACTACCGGGTAAATGTAGGTAGGTTAAACAAACAATGAAGCTTCTGCGATAACTTACCTTGGTGTTCGTAACGAACTCACGTATTAATTACGGCATCAAAATATGTTCTTTGACATGTCTTTCACATTCCTGACCCAACAGTGATTGGCATTAAAAAACACAATATTTGTTCCATCAATCCTCGACTGTGGACGAGAAGCGGTAGTCAGTGTTGAAATGAGCACAGTGCTTGGCGTTAGTTTTAATGAATTGTATGCTACGTTATTGCGTTCGTCTTGTTTCACGAACTGTTTTGTTTCAAGGTGAAATGAAATTGTATGTGTGTCTTTACTTTGCAATGGTTTTGCAACATCCGCAGTGAACATTCGTGAAGCTCTGATCTCACAAATTTTATGTGACTTTCCGTTGACTCACTTCTTTTTCATGTGAGGGAGCCCCGACGCGTGCATCCCCAGTAAATATGTTGTTGTATCTCGCACTGCAATCCTGATCGTTTGTTTCTTGATGTTCCCTATGAATGAAATTTAGAAATGCCTTTAGCACACTGGTTCCCAAACTGGGGGTAATATGCGATTTTTCCGGGGATAACGATAAAGCAAAACCACATTCTTGTTCAGTATTATGAGCGATCACTGCAAAAGAAATTTTCGACCTGAAATGCGAAAATTTTGTATTGAGGGTAATAAGACATAATCGATACCTTGATTTGGGTAACGGCTCGAAAAAGTTTGGGAACCACTGCTTTAGCATATACATTTTTCGAAAATAAACCGTTATTGTGAATATCTCGAGAAAACTCGTTTAGGGTGATTGAAAGCAACGTTGCTAATTTTATGTTGGAAATCTTTTATTCGTACACATGATTGGAAGTGTTTATATCGGTCTTAGAATAAACTGATTTGCTACTACGTGATTTATTTTTTTAAAGTACACTCAGTTGCCATGACGTGGTTTGACGCGTGTAGTTATTTTCATTTCCATGGCACTGGATGCGCGGTTGTGTTGTGTTTTTATCGTTTTGTTGAAATGTTTTATTCGATGGCAAACACAAAATAATGAACATTTATCCAAGATGGCAGAGGGTCCGTAGACAAATTCTCCCCTGGCTACTGCAAAAATCTAAGACAGTCTTAGTCTCGCGATG
>JGI24158J21664_10007497_pt1 | contig 14499 bp, 8 predicted proteins | sample Ectturendosymbi3_FD_21664 | JGI IMG/M metagenome (IMG submission 21664) | reverse complement strand
TAATAAACAAACTTCACTTTGCAAAAAACTATATGATTTTATCTACTTTAGTTACTTCGCAATTACATTTTGAAATGTGTGCAGGACTTTATGGACATCCTGTATATCAGAAAAAGTGGACGTTGTTCGTCGCAACGTTTCTAGCAAATAGAGAAATCGCCTGTAACGTTTTCTTGAGATCGCTTTTTACATACACGTTGTTTTTGCTGCTCTTTGCCAAGTTAACCGCACAGCAGTATTTTGTTCCATCTTCACAGACGAACTCTGCCATCCTTGCTCGGGTCCTGTGCGTCGCTATCGCCACCAAGCGACGACGAATCGGTCGCAGACTCAGTGCGAAAAGTGGCCAAGAAACGTCCCAGAAATCGTGGAAGAAGGAACTGAAGGTTGCTGCACGAGGAGTAATGATTTTAACACCTCTACTTGGAATTACTTGGATGTTCGGTTTCCTTGTTGGACTTCACATCATATGTGCTTATGTGTTCGTTTTTTGCAATGCGTTTCAGGCAAGTGAAGATGTGCTAAGTACATAAATAACGGTAATAACATTTTTGCCGTCACCTTTGAGCAGTATATCGAATTATAGGTATTGTTCTGTCACCTCGTTTCAGAAATCCTGCATTTTATCACAAAAATTTATCCATGCCATAACTATGTCAGGAACCGCATTGCCTCTTGATTATATTTAGATTTCTCAATACTTCTTCTTCAGCGGTATGTGCAAATTTCCAGAGTTTTTTCATTATTTCCTCAGGGCTTTTATATCATGTTATTTTACGTTTTCTTGAACCCTGAAGTACGTGCGGCATGGCAGGAAAGGAAAAGGACTCAAGCAAGAGAAATGCTGGTTGGTTGATTTGCAAAGTTACTCTTTTAACCAAACACATCGATAAACTATATTCTAAAATCTAAACCCTTCTATATTTGAAAGAATGCGTTGCAATTCCCCAAGTCACAGCAGCATTCGCAAAGGAAGTGGATGCATCGCCTCTCACTAAGTCTCCTCAGTCGCATTTCATTCACAGGCACAGGTTCGACCAACCCATCTCCAACCGACCAATCACAGAAGTTTTATCACGTGAGATTGTGTGTGGTTATGAGACAAGAATTGTTTTGTTGAGGTCAGAGCAATGTCACCGTTCATTGCAATGCTGTTTAAAATGTCAGTTTGCTGCTAACAATGAAATGCTTCAAACAACTTTTCGCTCTTACAGTAACGTAGGCTAAAAAAGTAAAGCTTATCTTCTTTATCTTTGAAAAAAGATACAACAATCAAAAGTAGCAATTACTGTAGTAGAATATACGGGCAAAAAAAACGAAAAATATGCTGGAAGGTCTGGCAAGACAGATGCGATGAAATCAGGCCCGTAGACATGAGGGGTATTCGGAGCCGATGTCCCCCAAAATTTCTTTTTTGTTCCCCAAGTTTTGTTGTTGCCAGAAATGTTTTTAAAACATACAATAAAAACAAAATCTTGCCACGCCTAAAATGTGGTCTTCCCCTCAACCTTAAACCTAACTATTGGCCTGGATGAAATATCGATATATGAAAAACCTTAAATTTCTGCCTTGACAGCATCAGCTGATTTATCTGTGCATTACCAAATATTCACCAAAGAGATAATAATTTTTACAGTACCAGCACGATGTACTAGGTTATCCGTTGAAAGTCAGCACTGTTGCAGATACGGAATGCAATTTCGCATTTAAAATTATTTCCTCCCATTCATTCCGTTATTTGTGCAGGTGCAAGATGGCAACTATTGCCAAGGCGTGGCATCACCATCGCAACCACAAAGCGATCATTCATCTCCAAAAGTTGTTTCCTCAAGTTCAGTTACGTCACTGAGAATGCGGATGACGAAGGTGCGACCAGAAGTGGTGGTGGGGGGAAATCACCTGTCGCTCGATGACGTGGAAGACAAGGAACACGTCTCGGACGCGAAAAACACCAAGGCGTGTGAAAATAACGCATACCAGTCAGATTCGGATTCGAGTGATTTGGAATCAAATCGCGAAAATGATCGAGCGACGCCGAGACCTGAAAGTGACAACGAAGACAATGGATGCGAGGTTGGAGTCGAAAACCTGGGCGCTGAAGTTACCGCCGACGAAGGCAGCTGCTCAGAGATAGTCTACGAAGAAGCTCCGCATTGTGTAGACACTCCACAGGAGAGCGGAGATCAAGAGGTATCGAATGTTGATATAGAGCCGGTTGAAGAAGAGACAGAAATCACTTCCAAGCAGGAGCCTCGCCAAAAGAAATGTCAAAACGCTGGAGGAAAAAAAGGAAACAGATCTGGATGTAGATCAAGGTAAACCTTGATTCGATATTTGTGAAAACACTAAAACCAACAAAAATCTTTTTCACGATCCCTCAAACTCTTGTTATTAAAAAAACTGTGATAAATCTCCGGTTGTGTTTGATCGCAGACTGAAAATCATGACGAACGTCTTGCGGGGCTGTGTCCTGTGGTTAGACTAGTTTTCTGGGTAGGCTTAAATTATCTAATATGGATGTGGCATTTCCAGAACCATCTTACATGAATCCCAATCAACAACCAGAGCTTATCTTTTCAAAAAACGTCAGAGCGTCAGAGTTTTCATGAATTGCTTTCATGACGTGAATTACGTCACACACAGCAGAGTAGTGCATGAAGCAACAACACAGTCTTCAATGATTTTAGGTTTAATTCTGAAATATCCTAACAATCACCTGCCTTCAGATCACATTGATTGTTTGTGTTAAACGTGGAGAGCAGCTGGTGAAATTGCCAAGTAATTATTTGCATCTGATGCGTAATGTAAAACGCAGGCCCGTAGCCAGGTTTTAAGTTTTGGAGGGGCAAAAATACATTTTTACGGGTCAGATTTTTGTTTTTATCACATGTTTAAAACAAATTTTTCTGGGCACAACAAAATTTGCAGGGCACAAAAAATTGGGGAGCACTGCCCCCGAATGCCCGCCCCGTGGTTGCGGGCCTGGTGGTCGATTGCCAAAGCTTAGAAGCGCCGAAGTCAACCCCAAGCCTAACCCATGTTCAGAAAATCCCCTCAATGGAAATATCGCACAGAAACAGCAGCTGCAATACCAAGGAGGTTCCAAACTTGCCCATATTGCAAATACTTCCTCGTAACATGTTATCTACGACCTCAGGCACGTGATTGGTCTCATTATTCGTTTTATTTTCATCCACCGTTGGATGGCAGCAATGCTTTTCATACGTCACGTGCAAAACGGCTTATCATCTGCAAGGGCGATTAGCCACTGAATATTTAGCGTAAAAGGTCGATTTACAACCTGGATTGACCCCATTTTACCTCACATTTACCGACCATATGTGAATCAAAGTGAGCAGCTGACGAGGAATGGTTAAGAAAGGACGTACAGCATTTGTAGCTAACTTGCTCAAGCTTGCTGGAGAATTGTAAACTAATAAAGCATTCAAGAGATTGTATTGATTTGTTGTTGACGATGTTATTAAAACACCCTTAGGCGTAGCCAGCAGACTTTGGGTAATCGTAATCGATTACAGTTTTTTGAATAATCGTAATCGATTGAATTGACCAAAAATGAAATGTAATGGTAATCGAAGATTATTTTCGCGATTAAACTTGGAATCTTCACCCTACATCATTGTGCGCTGAACCGCGGTTGCGATGGTTGGGTTTCCTCCTTTATCATCATTTTTTATGGTTATGCTTCAGAGGAGGCTATTTTCCCATCTGTATGCGTTAATCCAATAGTCCAGTGGCAAGCACAGCGTTTGTAGCGAATCTCACTTTGTTGCAGCTACCCTTCCTGTTGGCCACCAGATGTAACGTAGCGCGTCTAGTGTGACTTAGCAACAAAAACAGCTTAACTTAAAAACGGGTCGACACTTCGGCAACAGAATAGCGGGACATTACGAGGAGAGGTGTTGGTTTTATTTATATATATTCAGAATGAACTTATTAATGTAAGTGCTGGAATAGGCAATGCATATAATTAGTATAGTAATTTATATGCAGTAAATTGATTTTTTTTTCAGAGGAATAAAGTAGTTTAATCCAAGTTGAAAGTACTTTTCCACAACATCGATAACTAGCCTCTCATTTGTGTGATCCACCAGATACTGCTAAAAAAACTAAACGAAACCAGTGAGGTTTTGTTGATCATTGACGTTTGGTCCAACAGACAGATGCGTAGCTATATTGGTGTCATTGTTCATTTCATTTGGAATGAAAAGCTGCACAGTGCTATGTTGGCTTGCAGACGATCGTAACCCGCAGTTAGAAGAAATAGTCAGCAATTTTGAAATTATTAACAAACGAATTTTCAGCGTTGCTGGACGAACGTTCAGGCCTGATAGCTGTCGTTTGACTGTTAAAGATTTGAAGGGTTGATGTTTAACTGTAACGAAGATTTTAAACATTGATCATTTTTGTTTAATTGATATTTAAAGTGTTTGTTGCAGTGGAGTAACTGAAGAGAGGGATGAGGGGCGATATCACTACCCTGGCCAGCTAAATGTAAAAACCAGGCCTCCACTTAGCTTATATTTCGGTTTCAGTATTCTTTTGGTTTTCAGTAGGTTGTCTTTTTGCGTTTTTCGAAGATTTTTCCGTTGATTTGGGGTTTTAGTATAGCCATCCAGACCCAGATTTTTTCACCATTATTTTTCAAGTTTTTTTTTTCTGAGTGGTGACTTGTCACCTACAGAGGCCAGTTGGCCTCTTTCAGCTAAGTTCCCCCTCTAGCTCAAACCTCTAGTTACGCCACTGGTTTGTTGACTGCACGAACATCTCGTGAAACAATTGTAAATTTTTTTCCGTTGCTTGATCCTTACAGATTAGTCAATATCGTACGTTATCTGAAAATATGCTTACATCAAACCATGAAAATGGGGCTTCTTCTCGTTCTAAAGATATTTCAAGACAAACGTAAATCGCGATATTGTGATTTTGTTTATTCGTAATCGAGCAGGTGGCAGGTAATCGATTACATTCGTACTGTAATCGCCCCATGTCTGGTAGCCAGTGGGACCCAAAAGGCAATGCCCCCCAAATTTCTAGCATATCTTGTCGGTTTGTGCTTTGAGGCGTGGCGTCCCAAAGCAAATACTCCTGCTCGGTTAAATTCAAAATTTTTCACTCACTAAAATATTCGGCAGGCTACGCTAGTGGACACCTAACCACTGTCTTCTATACCTCCTCAGACTTTGTCCCATTTGCAACAACGGACAACCATCGACGCTGAGATCGAAAGCAAGGAAAGTCACTTCCGCCAAAGTGAACAGCAGCCGACCTTCGACCTGCGCAGAACTTGGTCGTGAGAGGGGGAGGAGTGAGGTTCGGCCGGGGAAGAAAAAAGGAAGACGGTCGGTCCCGGAAGCGTGGCCGGCCACGCCCCGGTCCAAACCGCGACACCTATCGAAATTAGACGATGCGATTGGTCAGTTTGAACACGACTCCCATCGCCAACAACCAATCGTTAGACGGCCACGAACAACGGAAAGCAATGACAGTGGCATCGTCATGACTCCATAGAAGTCTCATTCATTTTGATGCGAAGTATAATTGATCAACAGAAACGTTTCAGATCGTTTCTGTTGATCAATTATATTTCGCATCAAGGTGGTTCCTTGCATATTTTCGCTTCGCATCAAGGTCGTTACTTGCATTCACTTCGCATCAAGGTCGTTACTTGCATTCACTTCGCATCAAGGTCGTTACTTGCACACAGACACTTTGTACCTCAATATTTTTCCAATGCGTCACACCCCGTTACTTTAACAGTTGCAACTAACACACAAACAAGTGAACCAGTGCGCATTTGAACTACCTTGGGTTCACGGACGGATCCAACCAGTAGGGTTAGGGGGGAAAATTCAGTAATATTTGGTAGTAAAGTCTCAAATCGCTACTGTAAGAGTGATGAAGTATACTTCACAGCATTGCTGTGACAAAACAATGGACGGCAAAATGGCCTTATATCGCGAATGCTGTTTTACGAACTGTACAAAATCATGGTGAGTAGTTACTTTCGTAAGTTTTAGGGGAGCGATCAGCCCAATTGCCCCCCTGGATTCGCCCCTGCTTGGTATTCACGAGTGGCACAAGATTGATGCACGGATCGGAAAGCAAAGACAGTTCTGTGTGAGCTTTACCGCTCTATGGTCACAAAGCGGAAGCTTTTTTAAATCAGTGTTTGTTCCGATCCTCACCTGTGGTTAGGAATCTTGGGTAATGACTGAAATAATGCTATTAGCGCAAGCGGCAGAGACAGGATTTTTGTGATAAGTTTGCGGCGACACTTCACAACCAAGTGTGCAGCTGTGAAATTCGTAAAGACCTGAATGTGGAGCCCTTTCACCGATTCGAGAGATCCCAGCTACGTTGGTTTTCGGCCACGTGGCCAGAATGTCCCATGAAACATGGGCGAGGCAAGTCCTGATGGCCACACTCACGGGAAATCGGCACAGAGGTCGACCGAGGACCAAGTGGTGCGATTCCATCTCCGACCTTGCTTTGCCCCGTCTTGGTGATGTGGAACCAGCAGAACTATCTGAGATTGCTGAAAAACACAAGTTATTCCGAGTCCCTCCTGGAACTGTTGTCCAAAAGTTAAAGTGGGTGCGAAAACCAAATCCTGTGAAGTTGAAAACTGGTAACCGAGGAACCATTGACACTGAAGTTTCGACCGTATTCCACAGCAAACCAATCTTCCGCCTTCATTTTTCGTGTAAATCCTAACCTCGAGTAGCCGCCTTATGTTGCGTGTTCTTTTCTATAAAGTTGTTTCCAAACATTGGAAAAGAAGCACCGGAGCAGATTCACACACGAGGGCGTGGCCACTGCTTGAATGCGTGTGAAACGATCGCTGTTCCGCGTGACTGCGCTTCTGCTTGTATAAATTCAACCAACGAACCGGAAACGACGTATTTTATTCATCCGTTCGAAAACTGCAGCAACCAATCCGCGTCCGGGACATTCGCGCCCAAAAAGCGACACCGTTCTCTCTATGCTCACACCGACTGGCGCGTCCCGTCACTGAACACTAATTTAAATGACACTGATACGATTGCACGTGAAAACCGCCACCTAATTGACTAAGAGCGAAAGAAACTAAAGAACGCAGAGCGGGCGAAACACGGCGCCTCGCGGACCGCTCAAAAGCGAGACAGAAGTTTTGTACAGAGACGAACTCGCACGTTTGCAACGTTTATCATTTCCAGCAAATCTTATAACTCGACCTAGTTGAAATTATGAGGTTTGGCCTTTTGATGACCTGTCATAAGTCATTCAGCGAAAGAAAACCAAGAGTTCACCGTTTGGCGAAATCAGCTTTGTGCGCGCATAGGTACTATTATTGCAAGGAACAAACGTGTGCGCGATTTGCTCGCCGTCGCATTTCGAGCGGCGAACTTATCACGGGACTGTCACACACACAATCATAAATTAACGTTCAGCACGCAACAAAGGAACTCACCGGGCATACGCGAGACATGACAAAGGGCTTGTTGCGTAACACAGACATGACAAAGGGCTTGTTGCGTAACACAGACCCAGTGTCGAAGACCGATCTTCACTCAAAACATGTCTGCGCTGTTCATGAAAACAAACCAAACCAAAAGCAGCAGCGATCTGTGGACGCCGCAGCAAAGACGCGAATGCTTCAAACCATTTAGCAACAGCCAAGGATAGCAGCAGAGCGCACGCAACACAAGGGTAACAGTTCGAATCCCCGCACTGAGGCCGAACACTGCGAATTTACACGAAAGCAGCATTTACATCGTTTTCTATTCGAACAAAGACGAAGGCCTGTCGCCAGGATTTCGCAGCCGGGGGAGACAAAAATCACAAGGGGGGGAGAACATTTTTTAAAAACAATAGTGGATGTGTGCAGCAACCGGGCGGCCAAACATGAAATGGGGGGCACGGATTTTTAATGGGGGGCGGGCATCACTGACCCTCCAGCTGGCGACGACCCTGCAGTGATGTCATAAAGTGATCGAGCGTCGCTTCTACGCCATCACCACTTAAACAAACGATGCAGGCGACGTATCCCCATCAGTTGCATGATGTCACCAGCAGCGAGTAATGAGGTCATTTCCTGTTGCACGTCACATTCTCATCTAAGTCTCCACGGAAGCAAAAAAGATCTGTTGGGTTCCAAATGACACCGGGTTACTATTAGAACAACTCAGTTCGATGTTCTCTCTGTTCGTTCTTCAGTGTATAAAGCATTGGTCTGCGCAAGGCGGTCCTTGGCGCCGATTGAACACTGTCCGCTACCTGGGTTGGGGGTAAGCACCCCTACCCCTTCTAGCAGCCAGTCCGCCACGAGACGGCCTAGAGGGCTGTGAGAAGGGGTTCACGGGGGCAGATGCGAATTGCGCGGGGTTGAAAAAGAGGGTTTGTGCTGGTGGTGGTGGGGCGGATGCTGGGGGTGCCGGAGTCGCCTGGACCTGAAAGTCACAAAATCGCGTTTGTCAAAACTGTTGCATGGCAACGCGCTCTTACACGTCGCTAGGTGATTGAAACACCAAATGCGCTTTGATCAAACACCAAAGATAAATGTTTTGTTAAATAAACAACGCATTCCGCAGATATAGATATAAAATAAGATTTTACAAAACACACTTAAGCCTGCTTCACTTTTAAAACAAGAAGGAGGTAACTGATTGTTGGTCGCATAAAAATGAAAATATCTCTCAAATTGTTTACACACACTCTGAAATGATCGAGTATTTTTTGACATTCTCTGACTCATTATACTCAACAAGAAGCGTTTATTTTCGAGCACAGACGTGAATCAGTGTGAAATCAAACAATTTTGACTGTTCCCAAAGAAAGAACTTGAATCAATTTCCGATTTCAATCACAGCAAAACGGAAATTGCGAGGTCATTGTTCGCAGTATTTATGACGCAATAGCAACGAGTATTCCACAATTGAAATACCGGAAGCAGCAGGATGTTGAGGTCAAAGGTTGAGCAGTGCGTTGTAAACACACAGCAGACAAGATCACAGAAAGCTCGCGTCAAGTGAAAGCATTAAGCGAATGGTAATTAAGGATGCTTGTTACGGGGTTCAGTGTCATCGAGGGTAAACATAACAGCAGATATGTTTGCAGCAGTGCCAGTGTTTGAGGACAAGCGGCAAAAATGTCGGAGCAGAAAGTACGTAGTCACTTAGAAGGTTGTAATCGGAAATGCGCCGAAACCAGGACATTTCAAAACTTGCTGATATTTTAAAGCTTTTTCTTTATATTTCTTTGCGGTTTGAAAAAAACGCGACTGATTTAGAATTAATGTTGTAATGGCGCCATACCCATCTTTAGGAACTGAAAAGGCGGACTTGAGAAGATCATTCGACTGTCTGTAGCAGTGGTCAATTGGACCATCCAAGGGGTCGATAAACAGTCACGGGGTCGAATGGGGGTCACTGAATGGCCCCTAGGTTCTAAGCATATTTTCGATTTGTGTATTATTTTATCTTACATTTCAAGAAAAAAGTAATCAAATTTATTTCGACACATACTTTCCTTGTATTTGTTAGTAACTGTAGGGCTAGGCCGCGGGGTTGAGAGAAAATTGTATACTTTAATTGGGGGTCAGCGTGCAGGAAAGTTTGAGGACCATTGGTCTATAGCCACAGGTGCAAATGTTAACCTGTGCAGGATGTGCGTCACAGTGCCGGAGAGCACCGTAACCAGATGGGGCGCAGGAAGGCGGGGCGAAGCACCCCTAGAAAATTTTTCGCCCCCCCTGGAAAAATGTGTTGGTAGTTTAAAATTACTGGACATAGTCCAAAACATTTGGGCCCCTCTCGGAAAACTCTTCGCCCCCCCTGGTGTGGCAAGCTGGTTACGGGCCTGGTGCCGGACAACCTTCACAATCCAGGCGGACGATGACTGCAGTGGTGGGGGGTTAGAAAAACTAATGAAGCGTCGGGGGGTTGATCAATCATTCTAAAACACGTCACTTCCGTCTAAAGCAGTGGTTCCCAACCAGAGGTGGTCGCCCCCCCCTGGGAATGCAAGACATCGTTCTTGATGACAGGAAACCGATGCAATGGATCACAGACAGCAGTCTTTTTATTTTATGATTTTGTACATATTTCAAGTAAGTGACTATCTTTCGTAGAGTATTTGCAAATGTTAATCTGAGTCATACTTTCTTGTCCATATCTTTGGTTTTCTTTGCACAGCAAAAATTTTAAATTCTTTTCCAAACGTTTAAAAACTGGTTCTTGATTATAAACCGTAAGGGGTGCCAGGTCATAACAAAAAATTTTTAGGGGTGAAGGAGAAAAGGTTGATAACCCCTGGTCTAAAGAAACAGAATTGTCCCATAAATGCAGAAATGATCGCGATATTTTCCTCTTAACGTTCGTACATCACTNTTTGTGACGTAACAATGCAACCATTTTTTGTCCACCTGCCCTGGGCACAGATTTNACTTTTGCATTTTATCTTGTTTTTCAAAATTAACTACAGGTCACGTGCACAGCTGTCTCACTGCAGTGAAAGTCACGCTGCCATAGCAACAAGCACGCGCCAAACGAGCAAGCAAACAGTTAGCCAAGCAAGAATTTTCAAATATTCGAACCACTTATCGAATATATCGCTGAGGTACAGAGCATGCCCATGCCATATATGTTTACAATTACATGTATGAGCTTGACACAGGGTAAGGATTATTAAGTTTGAAAAAAGCAAAAGCAAGCAGGTCTTGCAAGCAGTTGGACATGTCATTGTCAGCGTTAGTCAAGCATCAGTCATTCACAGTTTACTTTAAAAATTTCAAACCGCGAGACAAAGGCTAACCGTACTGAACCTGTGATGTCATAATCTGATCGGGCGCCACGCTGACCTAAAATCGATTGTGTTCGTAACAAAGCGAGTAAATGTGAATGCAACAACACGAATCGCGCAAAAGACAAGAAAATCACTGAGCTGGAACGGACAGGAAGTCATGCGCGACTGTGCCGGGCGAGCCAATTGAAACGCGGCCAGGAAGGTCAGGCATGCTGTGCACTTGTTACCTGGGTCTGCCGGGGAAGTACCGGGGTGAAAGCCCCACCGCTTGACGCACCTATGCTGGGACGCTGAAGAAAACCAGTTTGAGGTAAAACTTACGATCGACGAACAAATCGGATATAAATGCATTAAAAGCTTTGATTTCCACACCAAAAAGTACTTTATAGACAGAGCTGTGAAGTAAAGGATGGTAGGTGTAGGGACCTTGCTCTTGAACCATGACGCTGCTGGTGACGTCAGAAAACCGACGTCACAAAGCACTAAACGTAAAGGTCCATTCGACATCAGCGAGGATATAAACTCCAAAACAGGTGTAAATGCCAAAGCGCCGAAACTAATTAAAACCGATGTTTAACAGCTTGTCCACAACACACAACAGGAAACTTAAGCCGGTAAGTGTTCCATCAGTTCCAACCCATATATGCTTTCACAAGAAAGAGATGTGCAAAAGTAAGGAAAGCCAGAAACCTTGCTTGAAGAACTATCAGGCAATTGGAAGAAAAAGAAGGTTGAGAACAACTTAAAACATTGTCTAAACATCTACTAAATTGACAAAATCAAGCATCACTACACTAAACACAACTCGAATTTATTAAAAAGAATCGATGTCTCAGGAAATATTTTCCAAATGAAGTTAAAGCATTGCACTGGTATTTGTTGCGGGAGCTGGAGTATTATTAAGTGGGAGGAAGGCTCCTATGCTTTCCAAATGCTGTGTCAACAAGGTCTCATACGTCATGTACAAAACTGCTTCAGTTAACGCTGAAGAGGCACCAGACCCTGGCTCGTCACCACCGCTTACACAATGCACCATTTTCACGACACAAAGCGGATTACTGAACCAACGTGAATGAACACGTACCTTGTTGTTGCGGGGTTGATAGTTTTGCTGGGATGGTTGCTGTGGTTCCGAAGGTGGGGGTTGGTAAGACTGGTTGCGTTCTGAAGGTGGTTGCTGTTGTGGCTGAAACTGTTGTTGTTGTTGCTGTTCAAACTGCTGTTGTGGCTGAAACTGTTGTTGTTGTTGTTGTTGTTCAAACTGCTGTTGTTGTTGTGCCTGAAATTGCTGTTGCTCAAATTGTTGTTGTTGCGCCTGAAATTGTTGTTGTTGTTCAAACTGCTGTTGTTGTTGTTGTGCCTGAAATTGTTGTTGTTGTTCAAACTGTTGCTGTTGAGTCCGTGTTAGTTCCTGGCGAAAGAAAAGTCACGCATGGCTGAGGTCGCTACGGAAACAGCGACTGCTATTGGCCAACGCACATTCAACGACAATACACGAGAATAAGCTTTCGACAAACACACACGTGGCCACCGAATAAACAAAACCACGTGACAAACATACCGCTGACGTGTCCCTGACAGGTTGATGACGTGTTTCCGTTTCCTGCGGCGAGCTGCGCGGCACTGAAAGGGACAAAGAAATGACGGACGTGAAGTCAAATAAAGAAACCTCGTGAAAAAGTACATTAGGCTCAAGCGGCGTGCGCAGCCTGTGAGATGAGAGTCAAACACGATTTTAGATCGTCAATGGAGATCGTGTTGCTGGACGATCAATCAAGCAGACTTGGCGAAAAACAACGACTGATTTCTCAAAGCAAACAGTGAGTGACTGGGCTCAAACTTCCTCGTAACAGGAAACCGGTATTTGCGTAAACGAATTTATAAAGATTCTGCAAATTACAGATGTTCGCAACATCACCTGCAGCGTACGTCATTTGAGTACGTCACCTGCAGCGTACGTCATTGAAGTACGTCACCGGCACTCACCGGGTTTGGGGATGAACAACGCAGGTGCGACGTTTTGCGGGACAAGGGGGAACATATTGGGTGGGGGGGCAGCCGCGTTTCCACTGGGTCCGGTTCCTGAGCCAAACGGATCCTTGTACATGCTGCGACCGCCTGACGAAACAGAACGCTTTGTGACGCTATAAAGCTTCAACAGGTGATGTGACAATAAAACAGCAGTCAACAATCGTCAGCTCCTTTGACACAAATCGCTTCAACAAAATGTCGAATAATTCGAACAAGTTTTCAAACAACTCACTCATGTTTTTCAGCGAGAACTTGTTTCGCGTCATTCCTCCCTGGGGGGGCTCAGTGTTGCCAGTATCTGCAAACAGATTTTCCGCCGTGAAACACTGCGCAAGTTATTAACAAAGTCAAACACTGCACGCAGTTTCGTCAGCCCCCATGCTTCCATTCCGGACTCGACTTACTTTTTTGGCAACAAAACAACAACAAACACTTTGCCGAGTCAAACATATTTGAACGTTCGGAAAATACAAAGGCAAGAGGGAAATCACCCGAATAGATAACGGAAGTGATTAGAACAAATTTCATCGTGATTAAACATGATTGCAACCCGCTCCTCCCTCCGGTGCCGCTTACGTCACAATGATGACGATGAAGTGCCACGAACAGGTTTAACTTTTCTGAACACGACGTCCTCCACCAACCTGAGGCTTGTCGGGTAAGTGCAGTACAAGAACATGAAGTAACAACAACCAAACCAACTCAGTGAAACGCCCTCCCACAGTTTCACATCCGCTCAAACATTTTTGAAAAATTCAACAGAAGTTCGTGAAAAACTTTTCGTGCGAACAAAAATGGAGGGTTTTCAACGCAGTCAGCTGGTCCCGCACACTTTTTGTGAAAAGAATGTTGTCAGGGCGGTTTGATTTCTTATGTTTCAGTAAAAAAATATAAGCAGGTTTTCAAAACCGCTGCAAAAAACAGAAGGTTATCAATGAAATAAAAAGNTCAAGAAAACGCCTGAAACTTTCTAACGTTTCATCAGTTANCTTCTAGCAAAGTCGTATGATACTCACTGGTGTTGGTTGAACAAATGAAAACCACTATAAAACAAACCATACCATCAGCTGCGGATGGGTGGGGGCCTTGGGGCAGGGCGGCGTCAGTTGGGGGAGGCGGGGGAGGTCCAGTATCTTCGTCGCCGCCGTCCTTATCCACCCATTTCTTCTTTTCCGGGTCCCACACGATCTGTCCAGCAACAATGCGACATTGTTGAAGAACAGAGAACAACAGAAGACCTTCGATTGTTACGTCACAACCTACCGATTTATCCTTGTCGTCAGGGAGATGAACTTCGGAATTGTTTTTCTTTTTTCCTCCCCTCCCAAGCCATCCGAACAAGGACCACTTCTTTTCCTCCTGAAGGCAAACAGAGTTTCAAGTGTATACATACCTCGCCGTCGTCACAATCTAAGTTGAAGAAGCAACTGTTCCTTCACCCCCATTGGCTCTTTTGTCGCTTTTTATTCTTTCATTCTTTTTTCTGAGACATTTCGGTCATTTGTCCCGCAATTGTACTTAAACTCGCCGTAACAGTATTCACTAGTCCAGCTTTTTCGGACATTACGAGCGAATTGACTCATTTTTTTTTAGTCATTAAAAAATTCGGTTTATTAATTTTTATAAAAACTCGTTTCATGAAAGAAACCCAGGCTCCCCCAGGCC